>ENA-OQKG01000075-OQKG01000075.1-human-gut-metagenome-genome-assembly--contig:-NODE-75-length-13052-cov-3.055938_pt1 | contig 13052 bp, 12 predicted proteins | sample MGYA00242649_ERZ504799 | MGnify/ENA primary metagenome ERZ504799 (study PRJEB26092, sample SAMD00036428) | human gut metagenome | host: Homo sapiens | study: EMG produced TPA metagenomics assembly of... | reverse complement strand
GAATGTCCTGCGTATCATCAACGAGCCGACCGCAGCCGCTCTGGCCTACGGCCTTGAGAAGGGCGAAGGAAGACGAGCGCATCCTGGTCTTCGACCTCGGCGGCGGCACCTTCGATGTGTCCCTGCTGGAGATCGGCAAGGACGACGACGGCTTCTCCACCATTCAGGTGCAGGCCACCAACGGCGACAACCACCTCGGTGGTGACGACTGGGATCAGAAGATCATCGATTGGCTGGTTTCCGAAGTCAAGAACAAGTACGGCGTCGACCTGTCCAAGGACAAGATCGCGCTGCAGCGTCTGAAGGAAGCCGCTGAGCAGGCGAAGAAGGAGCTCTCCTCCTCCACCTCCACCAGCATCTCCATGCAGTACCTGGCCATGACCCCTGACGGCACCCCGGTGCACCTGGACGAGACCCTGACCCGTGCCCACTTCGAGGAAATGACCTCCGACCTGCTGGGCCGCTGCCGCACCCCGTTCAACAACGTGCTGCACGACGCCGGCATCTCCGTGAGCGACATCGACCACGTGGTGCTCGTCGGTGGTTCCACTCGTATGCCCGCCGTCAAGGAACTCGTCAAGGAGCTCACCGGTGGTAAGGAAGCGAACCAGTCCGTGAACCCGGATGAGGTTGTGGCTGTCGGTGCCGCCGTGCAGTCCGGCGTCATCAAGGGCGACCGTAAGGACGTCCTGCTTATCGACGTGACCCCGCCTGTCCCTCGGTATCGAGACCAAGGGTGGCATCATGACCAAGCTCATCGACCGCAACACCGCCATTCCGACCAAGCGTTCCGAGGTCTTCTCCACCGCTGAAGACAACCAGCCGTCCGTGCTGATTCAGGTCTACCAGGGTGAGCGTGAGTTCGCTCGCGACAACAAGCCGCTGGGCACCTTCGAGCTGACCGGCATCGCTCCGGCTCCGCGTGGCGTCCCGCAGATCGAGGTCACCTTCGATATCGACGCCAACGGCATCGTGCACGTGTCCGCCAAGGACAAGGGCACCGGCAAGGAACAGTCCATGACCATCACCGGTGGTTCCGGCCTGCCGAAGGACGAGATCGACCGCATGGTCAAGGAAGCCGAAGCTCACGAAGCCGAAGACAAGAAGCGCAAGGAAGACGCCGAGACCCGCAACCAGGCCGAGTCCTTCGCCTATCAGACCGAGAAGCTCGTCAACGACAACAAGGACAAGCTCTCCGACGATGTGGCCAAGGAAGTCACCGACAAGGTCAACGAGCTCAAGGAAGCCCTGAAGGGTGAGGACATTGAGAAGATCAAGTCCGCCCAGAGCGAGCTGATGACCTCCGCCCAGAAGATCGGCCAGGCCCTCTACGCACAGCAGGGTGCCGCCGACGCCGCCGGTGCGGCCGGCGCTGCTGGCGCAGGCGCTGCTGGCTCCGCTTCCAACGGCTCCGACGACGACGTGGTTGACGCCGAAGTCGTGGACGATGACGACAAGGACAACAAGTAATCATGTCCGACTTCAACAAGGACGAATATCTGAACGACCTGCCCGACATGGATGACCTGTCCGGGCAGGCCGCCCCGGCCGCCGCTTCCGCTGCTGACGGCGCTTCCGCCGATTCCGCCGCTGCCGCCGCTGGCGCAACGCAGGAAGGTGCAGCTCAGCCGGCTGCCGCGCAATCGCAAGAAAATGGCGATTCCGCTGCCGCTGACGGTGCTGACAAGGCAGACGCTGCCGACGGCAAGGCCGACGATACGCTGACCCCCCTTGGCCAGGCCAAGAAGGAAGCCGCCGAATATCTGGAGGCGCTGCAGCGCGAACGTGCGGAGTTCATCAACTTCCGCAACCGCGCGCAGAAGGAGCAGGAACGCTTCCGTCAGCACGGCATCATCGACGTGCTGACCGCCCTGCTGCCGGCCCTCGACGACATCGACCGCATTCGCGAACACAGCGAAATGGACGATTCGTTCAAGGCCGTCGCCAACAAGATCGACAAGGCGTTTGAGAAGTTCGGCGTTGAGAAGTTCGGCGAAAAGGGCGAGGATTTCGACCCGACGAAGCATGACGCGATCCTGCATAAGCCGGATCCGAATGCCGAGAAGGAAACCGTCGACACCGTGGTGGAAGCCGGCTACCGCATCGGCGACCGCGTGATCCGCGCGGCCCGTGTGGTCGTGGCTTCTCCGCAGAACTGATCGCGCATTCGCACAATCCGCGTATCCGCGCGAAACGCATGTGACGAGTAATCGGGCCCCTCTGAAAAACGAGGGGCCTTCGATTACCTGAAACAACGGTTCAACGACAACTGTTTGAAAGTTTGAAAAACTGTACTTTTTACTGCATGAAAACCTCACGAAAGGAGGCACATCATGGCTGAGAATGAATGGCTGAGCAAGGATTTCTATAAGGTCCTCGGTGTCTCCAAAGACGCCACCGACGCCGAAATCACCAAAGCGTACCGCAAGCTGGCGCGCAAATACCATCCCGACCTGAACAAGACCAAGGAAGCGGAGGAGAAGTTCAAGGACATCTCCGAAGCGTACGACGTGCTGAGCAACAAGGAGAATCGTCAGAAATACGATGCGATCCGCCAGTTCGGCATGGGCGGCGCGCGTTTCGCCGGCGGTTCCGGCCAGGGCGGCTTCGACGCGGGCGCGTTCTCCGACATCTTCGGCTCGATGTTCGGCGGCGGCGCAGGCATGGGCGGCAACGGCTCGCGTATCCGCTTCCAGACCAATGGCGGCGGCAATCCGAACCTCAACGACATCTTCTCGATGTTCGGCGGCGGTGCGGGCGGCCCGGGCGCAGGCTCCGCCTACGAACGCTACGGCGCTGACGATTACGAGCAGCCGCAGCCGGAAAACGGCGAGGACCGCAACTCCAAGATCCGCCTGACCTTCCGCCAGGCCGTCAAGGGAGCCACGGTTTCGCTGTCCGCGGACGGCAAGAAGTTCAAGACGCACATCCCCGCCGGCGTGCGCGACGGGCAGAAGATCCGTCTCACCGGTAAGGGCAAGCCGGGCCGCAATGGCGGCAAAAACGGCGATCTGTACCTGCATATCACCGTCGCCGAAGACCCGAAATTCACCCTGCGCGGACGTGACATCATCATGCCGCTGCCCATCACCGTCAGCCAAGCCGTGAACGGCGCGAAAGTGACGGCCACGGATATCGACGGAAACGAAATCGCCTTCAAAGTGCCTGCCGGCTCGTCCAGCGGCGCGGAAGTGCGCATCGCAGGCAAGGGCGTGGCCAATCCGCACGAGAACGGCGATTTGGTCGGCCGTGTGGAGATCCGCGTTCCGGAGCATCCGAACCTCGTTGCCAAGCATGCCGCGAAGGAATTCGACAAGGCGTGCGGTGACTTCGCCGACGAGCTCGTTCGGGAGCGCTGACCGCCATGGCACGCTCATCGCGGACTTCCCAAGCCTCCCAAGCGCGCGCCGCACGGCAGATCAAGCGGCTGTATGAAATGTGCGCCATGGCGATCGTGGCCGGCCGGGCCGACCTGGACGGTGCCGCCGAAGTCGGTTTCGACATCGAGCTGCCCGTCTTCTCGGTCGGTGCGGCCGGCGAGCTCGCCAACGTGCATCCGCAGACGCTGCGCCAGTATGATCGCCTTGGCTTGGTCGTACCGCAACGTACGGAAGGTGGCGCGCGACGCTATTCGCTGCGCGACATCTCCCGCCTCGCGCAAGCGCAGCAACTCAGCCAGGAGAGGGCATCAACCTGGCTGGAATCACGCGCATCCTCGAACTTGAGGAAGAGAACCGCGAGCTGCGCCGCCAAGTGGAGCGGCTGCGCAAGCCGGCCGGTTCCAGCGTGTTCGCCGCGGACGCGGACGGTGGCATCGTGGAAGTCGAGCGGTCCCAGCGCGCGCGCATGTGGCGCAGGCAGCTGCGAGCCGATGCACGGCAGCTTCCGTCGCGCGAATCCGTACGGGCGGAACGTGCGGAAGGAGGGGGACGATATGGGCTCCAGGTCAGTGGTAGTTTGGGGAATTCGCTGACAGCCCATTCGCTGACTTTCCTGAAAAGCGCTGGAAAACCCTAAAAAAAATCTAAAAAAACAGCAAAATCGGGCATATATCGCGGGGGTATGCCCGATTTTTGGTATGCAACTACTCATAACGCCGCATCTGTCTCGCAATGATGTCTCTATTGTGAGGAATAATATTACGTATCCGCGTCGAAGTTCGTATTTCTTCCGGCTGGCCTACAGCTTCGATAAAATATGACTGCTTATTTCCGCGAAGAATCGGGGGAGGGCATGCGGTGGATACAGAAAGGTTAGGAGCGTACAGTGCCAAGAGTTGCGTTCACCGCAAAGACCCGCAAATACCTGGGGTCTCTCGATGCTGTGGAATCAGTCACTCAGTATCGAATTTGCTATTCCAAGGAATTCCGTGACGACTGCATGCGCAGGTATGCCGAGGGTGGCTCGCCTGCCGCGATTTTCCGCGAGGCCGGCTTGGATCCGAAGATCATCGGCTACAAGCGCGTCGAGCGTTGCATCGCCCGCTGGAAGGCGGAGAATGCCGAGAAGGCCGCTCAGGAGCAGGAGGCTCAGGAGTAGTCGCACGCAAGTCTTGCGATTCGTCTAAAAGGGGTCTATGACGGATTGCTGCGATTGCGGCCGACCGATTTCGTCGGATGCGTTGTTCGTTGCGGAGGCACTTGGGGGATTTCCAAGTGCCTCCGTTGCTATGGGTTGGTTGCTGCGTTGGCTTGCGCGAATTGGCTTGTGCATGAGTCGGTTTGCGTGAACCGATTGGTGCGAGCCGATTGGTATGAACCGATTGGCGGACCGGCTTGATGGAACCGTCCCGTTTTTTCTGCGCGCTGAAGCGCTTCCGTCGTGCCGCTCTGCTGAAATGGTCGTAGCTGACGAAGAATGTAGCTATCGGAGAACGAAGCGTAACGATTGCGAGGAAACGTAATGACCGAGCTGAACAACGGTATCCAGAACGGCGCCCAGGAAGTTTCGAAGCTGATGCTCAAAGCCGTGTTCTGGGACATGGACGGCACGTTGATCGATTCCGAACCGTATTGGCACGAAGGCGAGCTGAAAATCGCAGCCGACCACGGCGGATACTGGGATGAGGACCTCGCTTGGCAGGGTTCCGGAACGCCGGTTCCGGACGTGGCCCGCCGCATGGTGGAGCACGGCTGCAAGCTGTCGATCGAAGAAATCGGCAAGGGCATGATCGATTATGTTGCGCAGAAGGAATTCGAACGCATTCCGTGGATCGATGGCGTCGAAGACGTGCTGCTGTCGCTGAAGGAGGCGGGCGTGCCGTCGATGCTTGTCACCACATCGCCGCGTCATCTGGCGGAAAACCTGATCGCGCAGGCACCGGCCGGCACGTTCGCCGGTTACGTGTGCGGTGATGACGATGTCGAGAAGAAGCCGTCGCCCGCACCGTATCTTGCGGCGGGCCGCAAGCTTGGCATCGCGTCCGAAGACATGAAGTATTGCATCGCGGTGGAGGATTCCATGTCCGGCCTGCGCTCCGCGGCCGCATCCGGTGCCACCACGCTCGGCCAGACCGGCTTCATGCGCATCGACAATTCCAACGGCCCGCAGTTTGCCTCGATCAACGGCTACGACGGCATCACCGCCGCCACGCTCGACGCCTACATCCGCCGCCGCAACGCCTGACGCCTCCGCAATGCGTGTGGTGCGTCTGCACAACCGGCGCGCCACACGACATAATCGCCATTATTAATATTTAATCGAAGTCGATATCGCCGTCGTTTTGCAGAAATTCCATGAGATTGAGGTGACGTACGCCGTCGCGCTGCAATGGTAGCGGATCCAATGTGAACAGGTATTTCGGATACCCGTCCGCCAATTTGCTGAACGGGCGATATTCGCGTTCCTCGACCTGCGGATCCTGAACGCTCATAGACACTTGGATATAGGCGTACTGGTTGCGCTTTCGGACAATGAAGTCACATTCAAGTTTGCCGATGGTGCCGACGCTGACGTCATAGCCTTTCGACCGCAGATGCGTATATAGCGCGTTCTCCAGTGACGGACCGTAGCTGACTCGCGTATCGGTATTACGGGCGAACCGGATACCGGGATCGGCAAGATAGTATTTTTCCCCGCCCCTGAGCGACTTGCGGGATTTCAGATCGAAGCGAGGACACTTGTAGAGGATTTTGGCGCTTTCCAGCAAACGGACGTAGCTGGCAAGCGTTTCGCGTTTGATGCTGATGCCTTCGCTGTGTTTCAGATACGCGATAATGCCGGAAAGATTTGTGGGCGCTGCGAAATTATTGATGAGATAGTCCTGCACACGGGTGAAAGTATCGCGATTGCGTACTTTTTTGTGGGCGGTGATGTCCTTGTTGAAGATCTGCCCGATGACGTCTTGAATATATGCGGCTTTTTCGTCGGGATCGTCATATTCCAGCGATTTCGGGAACCCGCCGTATGTGAGATAGTCGCGGAAGGCTTGCGATACCGGAATTTCCGGTTTGTTTAGGAAATTCCGCATGCCGAGGTATTCCTGAAAGGAAAGGGTGAACATTTCCAGCTTGATATAGCGGCCGGTAAGTTTCGTGGCAAGCTCTCCGGACAGCAGATAGGAATTTGAGCCAGTGATGAAAATGGAGCAATTACCTTCCTCCCGCCAGCCGTTGATGACGGTTTCGAAGCCTTTCACGTTCTGTACTTCATCGATGAACAGATAACGCAGTCCTGCACCGTAGGCATTCGACATGGCTTGTTCGATGAGTTGATCGAGTTGGTCCGGAGTGGTCACGTTGCGGTATTCGCGGCGATCGAGGTTGAGGTAGATGAGATTGGTTTCAGGGATTCCCTGCTCAAAGAGCTCGTTGAGAACTGTGATGAGCAGGCTAGATTTGCCGCATCTGCGGATGCCGGTGATTACTTTGATGAGACCGGAATCGTTGTAGAAAGGACGGAGCTTGGCCAAATAGTGCTCTCTGCGATAGGTGCTCATGTGGTGCTCCTTGTGACTTTTTAGATACCGATAATCCCTGAGATGTGGTTTAACGGGGTCAAAATTGCGAAAATTGCAAAAATGACCCCGTTAAAACGCTAGTTTAACGTATTTTTGGGTTTGTGTGGACTGTTTGACGTGGACTATCGTACGGGTTTTGCGAAAAATGCGATTTTAACGGGGTTAAAATCGTAAAAATCGCGAAAATGACCCCGTTAAATGGCTTTTTAGAAGTCGGCATGTATGGCGATTCGGCTGGGTTGCGTTTGCGTGGCCGGTGCGGACGGCGCGGTGCGTGCGTGCGGACGGGCGTATGCACGGTGCGAAGAGCGCTGGAAAGTGCGTATGGGAATCGCAAGAAATGCCGGAAACGGCGGAAAGCAAAAGAAAAAGCCCGCTGCGGTGGAATGAATGCAGCGGGCTTCGTGGAGCTGACGGTAGTCGAAACCGCGACCTCTTCGATGCGAACGAAGCGCTCTACCAACTGAGCTACAGCCCCATGTGCGTCACCTTGTTTAGCAAGACAACTCTCGAAATATTAGTACGGAGTGTGGAAAAATGCAATTCCACACTCCGCGTGTTGTGCTTGCGTTGTATTCGCCGATATTTTTACGTACGATTGAACGCTGCTTATTCGGCGTCGGCGGTTTCCGCAGTGTCCTCGGCAGCCGGCTTCTTCTTGCCGAACTTGGCCTTGAGCAGGCCGACGATCGTCGGAATCAGCGACAGCACAAGAATCGCAATAATCACCAATTCGAAATGCTTCTGCACGGCCGGAATACCGCCGAAGAAATAGCCGAGCAGCGTGAACAGTGTGGACCAGCACAGACCGCCGAGCACCGAGAACGGCGTGAAACGGCTCCAGCGCATGCCGGAAATGCCGGAAATGAACGGCATGAACGTGCGGATGAACGGGAAGAAGCGGCCAAGGAACACAGCCAGCGGACCCCACTTCTCAATCATTTTCTCGGTCTTTTCGATGCGTTCCGGAGTCATGGCCTTGACTTTGCCGGATTCGATGATGCGACGTCCGAAGAAGTGGCCGATCCAGTAGTTGCACTGGTCGCCGATGATCGGGGCGCACCAGACCACCGGTAGCAGCGCGAACAGCGGCAGCGCTGACACGCCGGTCTGTGCGTCGGGGGCGGCGAAGAAGCCGGCCGCGAACAGCAGCGAATCGCCCGGCAGGAACGGGAAGAACACCACGCCGGTCTCAATGAAGACGATAAGGAAAATGAAGCCGAGGGTCGGCGCGACGCCCATGGCAATCCAGCTGGCGATCGCGGTACGGGGGTCCTTGATGAGGTTGACGAAGAAATTGATGATATTCATAGGTCTCTCTGTGTGGTTTTGCGCGGTTGCGCGGGGTCGGTTCGTGTGGCTTGCTTTTCCATCGTGCGCAACGAATGTGCCGTTGCGAACCAATCACAGACTACCAACGGGTCTATGCAGTGTGCGCCGCAGTGCGACGACGGGTGGCAAATCTGCACAAATCGTCAATATGTGCCTATGGGCGCGTGCTTGTTGGTGGTGTCCGGCCGGTGGTGCCCGGTGGTTGTTCAATGGTTGTCCGGCAGCTGTCCAGCGTGCTCAGCGGCTGTCCGGTGCGTCCGGCGCGTCCGGCGTCCGCGTGGGGCACGCCGGCGAATCCTGGCCTGAACTCGTTGTATTACGGCGATCGTCAGATGGTGCACGAGTCGCGTCCCATCTGATTTTGGCGATTAGGTGGCGCAAAACGTCGCACGTCTTTGATTTTTGGCGGTTATTTTCAAGTCGTGCGACGCCGAATACCCCCTAAGTGCCGTTTTCGCCCGGAAAATGCCAGTTAGGGGGTATTTTACTCGATTAAATGTCGCACGACTTGTTTTTTGGTCCGAAAAGCGAAGTCGTGCGACAAAAAAGACGTGAAAAGACGCGGAAAAAAACGACAGGAATGGCGATTATTCGGCAATCGCGTCGGCTGTGGCAGAGCCGGTCGTGGCAGCGTCGGTATCCGCAAATGTACGACGCATCCACGCGATCGCAAGTTTCGGCCAGACCTGCACACACGGTTCGATGCCGTTGACCCCCTGCCATGCGGTTTCGGCGGTGCCGAGCGACAGGCCGTGGCCGCCGCTGGGGAACAGGTGCGCCTCGACGCTCACGCCGGCCTTCTTGCAGGCGTCGACGAGCATCAGCGTGTTCTCATACGGCACGCAATCGTCCGGAACGGTATGCCAGACGAACACCGGCGGCGTCTTCGCGTCGATATGCTTTTCGATCGAAACCGCGTCGAGCGCTTCCGGATCGGCCTTGCGGTCGCCGAGCAGCGCATCGAAACTGCCGCGGTGGGCGAGCGGGCCGGACGTGACCACAGGGTAGGCGAGCATCAGGCCGTTCGGGCGCACCGCATCCGCGTCGTAACCATGTGCCGCGAGCACGTCGTCGCTGGCGGAAGTCGCAAGATTGGCGGCAAGGTGACCGCCGGCGGAGAAGCCGATTACCGCGATCGCGTCGGCATCGCAATGCCATTCGTCGGCATGCGTACGAATCCGCCGCATCGCTTCAGCCGCTTCCAACAACGCGACCGGGAAGATGGACGGTTTCACGGAATAGCGCAGCACGAACGCGTTGAAGCCGGCTGCAAGGAATTGCATGGCGATTGGTTCGGCTTCGCGGTCGGACGTCATTTCGTAGCCGCCGCCGGGAATCACCAGCACGGACGGGCGCTTGCGATTCGGGTCGATTTCGCTGCTGTTGTCAAGGCAGTAGCCGACGAACGTGGCCGTGCTGCCGTCGATTCCGGAAATTTCATCTTCAAAATAACGCATGATTCCATGCTATCGATGGCATGTCCAAAGTCGTGTTGAATCGCCGTCTCGCCCCCGTCTGAGAAAATCCGAATCCTACGCAAAGGAAAATCCGAATGTCGTACGAAGAAAAATCCGAATGCGTGGCGGGTGGAAACCCGGATGTGTGAGGGGTGCATTTTGATTTACCGGTGAGGACGTGTGGCGTCGTCGGTGGTTTGGTCGGGTTTCGATTGGTCGGTTGCGAAAGGCGGAGAAATGGCGGGGGCTGATGGTTTGGGGACGCTGTGGGCGATACTGGAAATATGGAGAACTTGAGCGAACAGACTGATGCCGAGAAGGCTGGTAACGCCGTGAAACAAACCGTGAAAACAAATATTGGTCAGATTGCCGAAATCGGCGAGAACGCGGAAAATGCCGAGGAAACCGCGCAAGCCACGGAACGTGCCGAATTCGGGCTCGACGGACTGGTCGCCGACGTCAACATTCCGCGCGGAACGGTCGTGCTCGCCGCCACGCCGATCGGCAACACCGGCGACGCGTCCGCCCGCCTGATCGCCCTCATGGAAGGCGCCGACATCGTGGCAGCCGAGGATACGCGCCGCCTATACGCGCTCGCGAACCGCCTCGGCATCCGCGTGCCCGGCCGCGTCGTCGCCTACCACGACCACAACGAACGCGACAAGGCCGACGGCCTGCTCGACCAGGTCGAACAAGGCGCCACCGTGCTCGTCGTATCCGACGCGGGCATGCCCACCATCAACGATCCGGGACTGGCGATCGTCCGCCGCGCCATCGAACGCGGCCTGCCCGTCACCTGCGCTCCCGGCCCGTCCGCCGTACTCGACGCGCTGTGCCTGTCCGGCCTGCCGACCGACCGCTTCTGCTACGAAGGCTTCCTGCCGCGCAAGCACAGCGAACGTGTGCAGCACCTGCGCGCGCTCAAATCGGAACGTCGCACCATCGTCTTCTACGAAACCCTGCACCGCATCGACGAATCCATGGCCGACCTGCTTGACGTGCTCGGACCGAATCGCAAAATGGCGTTGTGTCGCGAGCTGACCAAGGATTACGAGCAGATCCGCCGTGGCACCATCGCCGAAATCCGCCAAAGCGTCGTCGACGATCCGCCGCGTGGCGAAATGGTGCTCGTCATCGCCGGCGCTTCCGAAGAGGAGGCCGACGCGGCCGCGCCCGCAACGCTGTCCATCGAGGATCTGGCGGTGCTGTCAGTCGACCGCGCGCAGGAAGACAACCTGCGTATCAAGGACGCGATTTCACAGGTTGTCGCCGAACATCCGCTGTCTGACGGCTCGCTCGCCAATCGCAAGCAGGTCTACAATGCCGTGCTTGCGATGAAGGGCTGATCGCTTCCGGAACCGTTCATTTCCAACGATTTCAGCAATATCCGCAGCGCTTCGGGAACACCTGGCCCGCCGACCTGCGCAAGATATTCCAGCATTGCAGGCGTCGCCGAAGGATTGGCGACCAGCCACTTGCGCAATCGCGGCGCATATTCCGCGATATGCCACAGCACATCTTGCGCGGTGTCGGCGCTGCACGCCACCAACGGCGTCAATTCGATCGGCGGCGCAGGCGGTTCGACCAATGCCCGCTGCCGCGCGTGCGGCTGATATTTCGGCGGCGCGCGACGTCGTTCGTGGCGTTTGCCATGGCGTCCATGCTGTTCATGTCGTTGCCCATGACGTTTGCTACGTTTCGCGCGCTCTTCATATCTCTTGCTTGCCGTGCGCCGCGACTGTGCAGACGCTTGCCGTGTCTGTCCCGTCTGTCTCGTCTGCCGTGGTTTTTCCGACGGCCGTTGCGATTCGCGCATATCCGTCACTGCTTTCCGTCAATCGTCCGGAAAAACTGGCGTGCCCGTGGCGCGTTGCGAATATGGGTGGCCTCCTGCATGACCTGCAGGCAATCGTCGGGGCGGAACCGGAATTCCTGCATGAGCATGCATACGATTTCCGTGACCGGCGACTGCGTTTCCGGCGTGCAGTTCATGGCAAGGTCGCATGCGGTGCGTGTGGGCGTGGTGACGGTGATCGGGCCGACGTCGGTGACATGCTCGTCGGGCGCCTGTCGGTTGAAAACGCTGACTTTGCGACCGTACCTCGCCGTTCGGTAATGCGCTTTTGAAATGATGTCGATCGTGTTGGGAAACATGCCACCCAACCACACCCACGCAGCGGTGCCGGCGCACGCCACGGAACGGCTCGGCATCAGCGTTGAGATGATGCTGGCGCGGCCGTACAGCGTGCGCGAATCGTGATACGAGTAGGCGTTGTCGTTGTCAAGTTTGCATACCACGCCTAGGGAATGCAAACGATTCAAACAAATGGGGCCGGGCAGGTCGGCGTCGCCCAAAAGGGGAGGGGAGGTATCCATGCGGGGTACCGTAGCTGATACGGAAAGCGGCGTGCCACCGGCTTCGCGAAAAAAGTGGATAAGTGGACGATGATTGTTGCGTAATACAACAATGTGGATAACCTTGTGGACTACCGTAGCCTGACGCAGGCCGGTCTGCGAGAACGTCATCGACCCCATCCGCCCGTCTTCCGCCAATCGGAATGCGCCGAAAACACGGGATATGGCGCTTTGTATAATCGGGCACCATGAGTCATATTTTGGTGAATGTTGCATGGCCGTATGCCAACGGCCCCCGTCATATCGGCCACGTCGCCGGCTTCGGCGTGCCGTCCGACGTGTACGCGCGCTACGAGCGCATGAAGGGCAATGACGTGCTGATGGTGTCCGGCACCGACGAGCACGGCACCCCAATCCTGGTGGAAGCCGACAAGGAAGGCGTGAGCGCGCAGGAGCTCGCCAACCGCTACAACCGCGTGATCGCCAAGGACCTATGCGATCTCGGCCTGAGCTACGATCTGTTCACCCGCACCACCACTGGCAATCACGAAAAGGTCGTGCAGGAACTGTTCAAACAGTGCCTCGAAAACGGCTACATCTACAAGGGCACCCAGAAAGTCGCCATCTCCCCGTCCACCGGACGCACCCTGCCGGACCGCTACATCGAAGGCACCTGCCCGATCTGCGGCGCCGACGGAGCCCGTGGCGACCAGTGCGACGCCTGCGGCAACGAACTCGACCCGGACGAGCTGCTCAACCCCGTATCCAAGATCAACGGCGAAACCCCGCGCTTCGAGGAAACCGAACACTTCTTCCTCGACCTGCCGGCGCTCGCCGAAGCCAATCTCGCGTGGCTCAAGACCCGCGAAGGCTGGCGCACCAACGTCATCAACTTCTCCATCGGCCTGTTCAAGGAAGTCAAGCCGCGCGCCATCACGCGTGACATCGAC
>ENA-OQKG01000073-OQKG01000073.1-human-gut-metagenome-genome-assembly--contig:-NODE-73-length-13097-cov-2.664534_pt1 | contig 13097 bp, 14 predicted proteins | sample MGYA00242649_ERZ504799 | MGnify/ENA primary metagenome ERZ504799 (study PRJEB26092, sample SAMD00036428) | human gut metagenome | host: Homo sapiens | study: EMG produced TPA metagenomics assembly of... | reverse complement strand
TTCTTATTACATTATGTATACAGATAAGGAGTGTAAAGAACTGTACGAGCCAGAGGAAGATGTGAAAGAAGATAAACATCTCTATGCAGAGATTGAGTCTTATGAAGAGGCGGAGGATGAAGTATGAGGAGTTTGAGCGTATTTATCAGGAATATTATCTGAAAATTTTGACATTTATACATAAAAGAGTTCCTGATCTGTATGAAGCGGAAGAACTGACTGGAGATGTATTTCTGTCTTTTTACAGAAATATGGACAGTTATGATGAAGAAAAAGGTAGTATAGCTACCTGGTTGTATGCAATCACAGCAAACCGCCTGAAAAACTATTATAGGGATAAAAAGACTCATTATTCTCTGGAAATCCTGAAGCAGCAGACAATTCCCCGGGAAAAAATGCCGGAAGAGATTGTGGCAAAGATTATGAGAGAAGAGACATTAAGAAAAAGTCTGGAGCAGCTTTCTGACAGAGAACAGGAAATTCTTCTGGGACGAAACAGTGATTTTCTGACAGAAATTGAAAGGCTAAATCAGAATGTAGTTTATAAATTGACGGATGGAGTTTATTCTTTCACAGGAAATACAACTGCTTTTATTGAGATTGAAGATGGTGTTAATGAACATGGTTTAGCTGTTGGTTTAACATCCGCCTATCCTAACCAATGCAAACCGGGATTTAACGCAGGTATGATTGTCAGATACCTGTTGGAGAAATGTAGAAATGTGTCGGAAGCTGTCTCCTGTTTATATCAATTACCGATTGCTTCAGCACAAACTTTAACCTTAGCTGATACAATGGGGGCGATAGCTGTTATAGAATGTAATGCGGAACAGATAAAAATAGAAAAAACATTGAATAGCAATATTGCTTTTGTCTGTGCAACGAACACTTTCCATCTGCCAGGAATGGTAGGCTATAACAACGATAAGATTGATAATTGGTTTGCAGAAGAACGGTATCAAACATTGTATTCAGCTTTTAGCGAAAAAAATGGAGGTTTCAATTTTCCATTTGCAGAAAAACTGTTGTCTGGAGATTATGGTTTCCTCTGTCAGTATGACAGAAGTACAGGTAAAGATACTGTCTGGTCAGTTATTTATGATATGAAACGACACAAAATTTATCGAAGTGAAGGGAATCCCAGACGACACAAATTCAAAGAAGATATTCGTTTTCAGTTTTGATTTTTCAAATTGATGTATTTCTACAACTAAATACCCGCCGCCCATACAGCGGCACACCGAGCAGGAAATCTGAAAAAGGTCTCCTGCTTTTTTTCTGCCCAAAATGAGGTGGTAAAACGCCACCCCATCCACCAATTACCGAAAGGAGGGACACGAAATGCCCTGTCCACACAACGAAATCACGATTGTTCAGCGCAGCCAGCGGCAGTCTGCGGTTGCCGCCGCTGCTTACCAAAGCGGCGAAAAGCTGTTCTGTGAATACGACCAGCAAGTAAAGCACTACCCGGAAAAGCGTGGTATCGTCCACAATGAAATCCTGCTCCCGGCAAACGCCCCACGGTCGTATGCAGACCGCAATACCTTATGGAACGCCGCCGAAGTGGTGGAAAAGCAATGGAACTCCCAGCTTGCAAGGAGGTGGGTGCTTACCATCCCAAGAGAGATACCACCCGACCAGTACGCTGTCCTTGTCAGGGAGTTTTGTGAACAGCAGTTTGTTTCAAAAGGCATGATTGCTGACTTTGCCATCCATGACCCCCATCCGCCGGGACACAATCCCCACGCCCATGTCCTGCTGACTATGAGGGCAATGGACGAACATGGGAAATGGCTTCCCAAGAGCCGCAAGGTTTATGACCTTGACGAGAATGGGGAACGGATAAAGCTGCCATCCGGCAGGTGGAAAAGCCACAAGGAGGATACGGTTGACTGGAACGACCAGAAGTATTGTGAAATCTGGCGGCATGAATGGGAGGTCATCCAGAACCGCTATCTGGAAGCCAATGACCGCCCGGAGCGTGTGGACTTGCGTTCCTATGCCAGACAGGGGCTTGATGTTGTCCCTACTGTCCATGAGGGTACTGCTGTCCGGCAGATGGAAAAGCGTGGTATCCAGACGAATATCGGCAACCTGAACCGGGAAATCAGAGCCGCCAACCGCCTGATGAAGTCCATCCGGCAGCTTATCCACAACCTCAAAGGCTGGATTGCCGAGCTGGGAGAAAAACGGAAGGAGTTGCTTGCACAAAAAGCGGCGGAGGAAGCGACACTTCTTCCCAATCTGCTGATGAAGTATATGGAGATACGAAAGGAAGAACGGAAGGACTGGACAAGGGCTGGACAGAACCGGGGGACTTCACAGGACTTAAAGGCAGTCAGCGAAGCCCTGTCCTATCTCCGGCAAAAGGGGCTTTCCACTGTGGAGGACTTAGAAGCATTTCTGGAATCTTCCGGGAAATCAGCCGCAGATTACCGCAATCAGATGAAGCCAAAGGAAGCCCGAAGCAAAGTGATTGACGGGATTCTTGCCAGCCGGACAGACTGCAAGGAATGTAAGCCTGTCTATGAGAAGTACCAGAAGATATTTTTTAAGAAAACAAAGGAGAAATTCAAACAGGAACACCCGGAGGTTGCCCGATATGCGAAAGCCGCCGCCTACCTTGCCAAGCACCCAGACGATAAGGACAGTACCCAAAAGGAACTGCAAGAGGAGCAGGAAAAACTTCTGGAAGAAATCGCAGAGCTGAAAGTACCGCTGACCGAGGTACAGGAGGATTTGAAGAAGCTGCGGGACATCCGCTACTGGGTACGGAAAGCCACACCCGGCACAGAGGAAAGCAAAGAGCCGCCCAAGAAGCAGCCCATCAAAGAAGTCTTGCTGGATAAGGCAGACGAGAAAAAAGCACAAAGAACTGCCCCGGCGCAGACAAAACACAAACAACAGGATATGGAACTTTAACAGGCACTTGCCATTTTCAATCAGAGAATGTCAGGTGCTTTTTTGTTTTCAAGGAGGGATAGATTTGAATGTATTTGAAGCTGTGAAGCAGTCCGTCACAACAAGACAGGCTGCGGAGCATTATGGAATCCATGTAGGTCGGAACGGGATGGCTTGCTGCCCGTTCCATAACGATAAAACCCCAAGCATGAAGCTGGATCGGCGTTACCACTGCTTCGGCTGCGGTGCGGATGGGGATGTGATTGATTTTGCCGCCGCCCTGTATGGGCTGGGAAAGAAAGAAGCCGCCGTACAACTGGCACAGGACTTCGGGCTTTCCTATGAGGACTGGAAACCGCCGGGAAAGGTAAAAAAGCCCAAGCCCCGGCAGAAATCCCCGGAGGAACAGTTTCAGGAAGCAAAGAGCCGCTGCTTCCGTATCCTTGCCGATTATCTCCACCTGCTTAGGGCATGGAGAAAGGATTATGTCCCGCACTCCCCGGAGGAAGCCGTTCATCCCCGGTTTGTGGAAGCCTTACAGAAGCAAGCCCAAGTGGAATATCTGCTGGATGTGCTGCTGTTCGGGGAGACAGAGGAAAAAGCGGCTTTGATTACGGACTACGGAAAGGATGTGATACAGCTTGAACAACGAATGGCAGAGCTTGCAGCCGCAGACGCAGCAAGAACTAAAAAACACCATGAACGCTATGCAGCCGCCCCAGAGCATTGAGGAAATCAAGGCGGGGCTGGAAACTACCGAGAAAGGCGGTGTCCGTCAGAGCATACGGAACTGCCTGACCGTATTCCAGCGTGACCCGCTGCTTTCCGGGGCTATCGCATACAACATCCTGACCGACCGCAAGGACATCATAAAGCCCATCGGTTTTCACAGGGAAAGCACCGCCCTGAACGATACGGACATGAAGTATCTGCTTCTTTATCTGGAAGAAACCTATGGGCTTACCAATGAGAAAAAGATTGATAACGCCATCGGGATTGTGGCGAATGAAAACAAGTACCACCCCATCCGGGATTATTTAAGTTCCCTTGTGTGGGACGGGACGGAAAGAATTCGCTTCTGCCTGCGGCACTTTCTGGGGGCTGACGCAGACGATTACACCTATGAAGCGTTGAAGCTGTTCCTGCTGGGTGCAATCTCACGAGCCTTTCAGCCGGGGTGCAAGTTTGAAATCATGCTCTGTCTGGTAGGCGGTCAGGGGGCTGGCAAGTCCACTTTCTTCCGTCTGCTGGCAGTCCGGGACGAGTGGTTCTCCGATGATTTGCGGAAGCTGGACGATGACAATGTGTACCGCAAGCTGCAAGGTCACTGGATTATCGAAATGTCGGAAATGATGGCAACCGCCAACGCCAAGAGCATTGAGGAAATCAAGTCATTTTTAAGCCGGCAGAAAGAGGTTTACAAGATACCCTATGAAACCCACCCGGCAGACCGCCCCCGTCAGTGCGTGTTTGGCGGCACTTCCAATGCCCTTGACTTCCTGCCCCTTGACCGTTCCGGCAACCGCCGCTTTATCCCGGTCATGGTGTACCCGGAGCAAGCCGAGGTTCACATTTTGGAGGACGAAGCTGCTTCCAGAGCCTATATCGAGCAGATGTGGGCAGAAGCAATGGAGATTTACCGAAGCGGCAGGTTCAAGCTGGCTTTCAGCCCCGCCATGCAGCGGTATCTCAAAGAACACCAGGCGGGATTTTATGCCGGAGGACACCAAAGCCGGGATGATACAGGCGTATCTTGATAAGTACACCGGGAGCATGGTCTGTTCCAAGCAGCTCTACAAGGAAGCCTTGAACCATGCCTTTGACGAGCCGAAGCAATGGGAAATCCGGGAAATCAACGAGATTATGAACCAGTGCATTTCTGGCTGGCGGTACTTCCCGAACCCAAGAATGTTTTCCGAATATGGCAGACAAAAGGGCTGGGAGCGTGAAAACCCGGCAACGGACTCCGGCAACCCGTCTGAAAAAACGATGGACGGTTTTGTGGAGGTCACAGAACAGATGGAGCTTCCGTTCTGAAAATGGCAGCCCGTTGCACCCCCTGTTGCTATCCCGTTGCCGAGCCGGTTGCCGGGGAAAATCCCGAAACTATCGGCTTTTCTCCCCTATGACAACCAAAACAACAGAAAAATAAAAGAAAAGTATAAATAGTAACCATCGCCAGATTGAGATTGTTTGCAAGGTCTTTTGAAGCCCGTTGCCGGACTTCGTTGCCGACACCCTCTGTCTGGCTATTTTCATGTATGGAGGATAACTGCCTATGGCAAAAAAACAAAACAGAGATTCATGTGACCACTGTATTTGACGGGGAGCTGGACGCCACTGATGTGTTCGTCAGCCTGATTTCCCAGAAATACGGAAAGACAAATACGAAAGAATATCTTGCTAAAAAGAAAGATATAGGCTATAATGAAGATGAGGTTCAAAAGAGCCAGATACCGTCTGGATTGTGTGGGTAAATGGCTATGATGAACGAAATGGAATACAGAACAATCGGTTCGGCACTTGCCGGGGGCTATCGTGCGGCGGTCTATTGCAGGCTGTCAAAGGACGATGACCTGCAAGGCGAAAGTGCCAGTATCGCAAACCAGCGTGATATGCTGGAAAAATACTGCGAAAAGCAGGGATGGGAGGTTGTGGCAGTCTATCAGGACGATGGCTTCACAGGTCTTAATATGGAGCGTCCTGATTTACAGAGAATGTTGAGAGCCATTGAGCGCAGGCAAATCAACCTTGTTATCACGAAAGACCTCAGCCGACTGGGGCGTAACTATCTGCAAACCGGGCATTTGATTGAGGACTTTTTCCCAAGAAACGGTGTCCGCTATATCGCCATGAATGACGGTATCGACACCCTGCGGGATAACAACGACATTGCCCCGTTCAAGAATATCCTGAACGAGATGTACAGCAAGGATATTTCCAAGAAAGTCCATTCCTCTTATCTTCTGAAAGCGCAGAAAGGACAGTTTACCGGGTGTCTTGCTCCGTTTGGATATCGGAAAGACCCGGAGGACAAAAACCATCTGCTCATTGACGAGGAAACCGCCCCGATTGTGCGGCTGATTTTCGGATATGCCCTAAACGGTCATGGTCCGAACTATATCCGCAGACGGCTGGAGGAAGAAAAAATCCCCTGCCCCACATGGTGGAACCGGGAACGGGGGCTTCGCAATACCCGTACCAAATGGGAAAAGAAAGACCCGGAAAATGGGCGGTATATGTGGGACTTCTCCGTTATCAAAGACCTTTTGATGAATCCCGTCTACACTGGGGCGATTGCTTCCCAGAAAAAGGACTACCGCTTCAAAATCGGCACGATTGGGGAAAAGAAGCCGGAGGACTGGATTGTGGTGGAGGGACAGCATGAACCGCTGATTGACCGCATGAGCTTTGACATTGTGCAGAACAAGCTGAAATCCCGCCAGCGTCCGGGGCAGACCAATGAAATCAGCCTGTTTGCCGGACTGATAAAATGCGGCGAGTGTGGGAAGTCGCTGACGATACGCTACACAAACGCAAAACATCCCCAGCGGATATACTCCTGCAAGACCTACAATGCCTTTGGAAAGAACCACTGCACCCAGCACCGGATTGATTATGACACCCTTTACAGCCATGTGCTGCGGAAAATCCGGGAATGTGCCAGAGCTGCCCTGATGGACGGGGAAGCGGTTGCCGACCGCCTGACCAATACCTGTGAAGCCGAGCAGCGGGAACAGCGGGAAGCAATGGAACGCTCCCTTACAAGGGACGAGGAACGGATTGAGGTTCTGGACAAAATGGTAATGCGGCTTTATGAGGATATGATTGCAGGGCGTATCAGTGAGCAGAATTTCAACACCATGCTGGAAAAGACACAGACCGAGCAAGCGGAGCTTAAAGCAAAAGTGTCCGAGGGCAGAAAGCGGCTGTCCGATGAAGTCCAGCTTGCCAATGACGCAAAACAATGGGTGGAAGCCATTCAGGAATACGCCAATATCACAGAGCTGGACGCAGCCACCCTCAACCGCTTAATCAAAGAAATCGTCGTGCATGAGCGCATTGACGAAGATAAAACAAGACACATTTCTATCGAAATTCATTTTAATCTCAAACCCATCCCGGAGGTGGAACAGGTCACTGCCTGACCTGTCCCGCCGGGACGGTTCTCTTAAAAACACCATATAGATTTTTTGTACGCCGCCGCCCGCCATCGAGCAGAGTTTTACACCTAATTGGGGATAAAACAGCTCATGGCCGGTGCTGGTGTAGCCGTAGTCGGCATGGTCCTTGTACCTCTGCTCTCCGGGCTTTTCTCTGTCTAAGCGATTCCGTATGAAATCCTTGCCGCTCCCGCAGTTTTGCGGGGGCGGCGGAAAGGAGGTTGACACCGTATGGATTTCTACTTGAAGCCCTGACAAATTGGCTGAAAGAAATGCTGGTGGGCGGTATTATGAGCAACCTTTCGGGGATGTTTGACAGCGTAAACCAACAGGTCGCGGATATATCCGTACAGGTAGGCCAGACCCCACAGGGATGGAATGGCAGTATTTTCAGTATGATTGAGAATCTGTCCAACTCCATCATGGTGCCGATTGCAGGCGTGATCCTGGCTATCGTGATGACCGTAGACCTGATCCAGATGATCGCAGACAAGAACAACCTGCATGATGTGGACACCTGGATGATTTTCAAGTGGGTGTTCAAATCAGCCGCTGCCATCCTCATTGTCACAAACACATGGAATATCGTGATGGGCGTCTTTGATATGGCGCAGAGCGTAGTGGCGCAGGCGGCAGGGGTTATCAATTCGGATGCGTCCATTGACATTTCCTCAGTTATGGCCGATCTGGAACCGAGGCTGATGGAAATGGATCTGGGACCGCTGTTCGGACTGTGGTTCCAATCCCTCTTTATTGGCATTACTATGTGGGCGTTATATATCTGTATCTTTATCGTTATTTATGGCCGTATGATCGAAATCTACCTTGTGACTTCGGTGGCTCCCGTTCCAATGGCTGCAATGATGGGTAAAGAATGGGGCGGTATGGGACAGAATTACCTCCGATCCCTGCTGGCGCTGGGCTTTCAGGCGTTTCTCATTATCGTCTGCGTGGCAATTTATGCTGTGCTGGTGCAGAACATCGCTCTGGAAGATGACATCATCATGGCAATCTGGAGCTGCGTGGGCTACACCGTACTGCTGTGCTTTACACTGTTCAAAACCGGCAGCCTCGACAAAATCAGTCTTTCAGGCGCAAGTTAAAACGGAAGGAGGTTTCCACATTGGCTTATCGTACCCGTACCCAAGGACTTAAACAAAAGTCAAAACAAAGGTCATGTTCAATCTGACCAAGCGACAGCTTATCTGTTTTACGGGCGGAGCGCTTATTGGCGTACCGCTTTTCTTTTTGCTCAGAAAACCTACCGGAAACAGTGTAGCGGCTATGTGTATGATGCTGGTTATGCTGCCCTTCTTTATGCTGGCTATGTACGAAAAGCATGGACAGCCCCTGGAAAAGATCGTCGGCAACATCCTCAAAGTAGCTGTGATCCGTCCCAAGCAGCGTCCCTACCAGACCAATAACTTTTATGCCGTATTAAAGCGGCAGGAAATGCTCGATAAGGAGGTGTATGACATTGTTCACCGCAATGAAAAGCTGGCTGCGCCGTCTGCTGGGAAAACCGGAAGAAAAGACCGTGCATCCGGTAAAGACAAAGAAAAAGCTGTCCCGCGCCGATAAGAAGCAGATCGAAGCGGCCATTGCCCGCGCTAACCGCACGGACAAAAAAGGAAAATACTGCACAGGACAGTATCCCTTATGAACGGATGTGGCCGGACGGAATCTGCCGCGTATCGGACAGCCACTACACAAAGACCATTCAGTTTCAGGACATCAACTATCAGCTCTCCCAAAACGAAGATAAGACGGCAATCTTTGAGGGTGGTGTGATTTTCTCAATTATTTTGACAGTTCGATTCATTTCCAGCTGTCTTTTTTGAACCTTGCGGCATCGGAGGAGACCTTTGCTAACTCCATTTCCATCCCGCCCCAGAGGGACGCCTTTGACAGTATCCGCGAGGAATACACCACAATGCTGCAAAATCAGCTGGCCAGAGGTAACAACGGTCTCATCAAGACCAAATACCTGACTTTTGGTATCGACGCAGACAGCATCAAAGCTGCCAAGCCCCGTCTGGAGCGTATTGAGACTGATATACTCAATAACTTCAAGCGTCTTGGTGTAGCTGCCAGGACACTGGACGGTAAGGAAAGGCTTTCCCAGCTTCATGCGGTATTCCACATGGATGAACAGCTCCCGTTTCAGTTTGAATGGGACTGGCTGGCTCCTTCCGGTCTGTCCACAAAAGATTTTATTGCACCAAGCTCCTTTGAGTTCCGCACCGGCAAGCAGTTCCGTATGGGCAAGAAATACGGGGCTGTTTCTTTTTTGCAGATCCTTGCACCGGAGCTGAATGACCGTTTGCTGGCTGATTTTCTGGATATGGAAAGCTCGCTCATTGTGAGTATGCACATTCAGTCGGTGGATCAGGTGAAAGCCATCAAAACGGTAAGCGCAAGATTACCGACCTGGACCGCAGTAAGATTGAGGAACAGAAAAAAGCAGTCCGCGCCGGATACGACATGGACATCATTCCTTCTGACCTTGCCACCTACGGCAGCGAAGCGAAAAAGCTGTTGCAGGATTTGCAGAGCCGAAACGAGAGAATGTTCCTGGTCTCCTTTTTGGTGCTGAACACAGCGGACACCCCCCGTCAGCTTGGCAACAACATCTTTCAGGCAGGCTCTATTGCCCAGAAGTATAACTGCCAGCTGACCAGACTGGACTTCCAGCAGGAAGAAGGGCTGATGAGCTGTCTGCCCCTGGGACTCAATCAGATCGAGATTCAGCGAGGGCTGACCACCAGTTCTACGGCTATCTTTGTACCATTCACCACACAGGAATTATTCCAGAACGGCAAGGAAGCCCTGTACTACGGCATCAATGCCCTGTCCAACAACCTCATCATGGTGGATAGAAAGCTGCTGAAAAACCCCAACGGCTTGATTTTGGGTACGCCGGGTTCCGGTAAGTCTTTCAGCGCCAAGCGTGAGATTGCCAACTGCTTTTTGCTTACCAATGATGATGTCATCATCTGTGACCCGGAAGCGGAGTACGCACCTCTGGTGGATCGTCTGCATGGGCAGGTCATCAAGATCTCGCCTACCTCAACCAACTACATCAATCCGATGGATCTGAACCTGGACTATTCGGATGATGAAAGCCCGCTGTCCCTCAAGTCTGACTTTATCCTCAGCTTGTGTGAGCTGATCGTGGGCGGTAAGGAGGGCTTACAGCCGGTGCAGAAAACCATCATCGACCGCTGTGTGCGTCTGGTCTATCAGACTTACCTCAATGACCCGCGCCCGGAGAATATGCCCATACTGGAGGATCTGTATAACCTGCTCCGGGAACAGGAGGAAAAGGAAGCCCAGTATATCGCCACGGCCCTTGAAATCTATGTAACCGGCTCCCTCAATGTGTTCAACCACCAGAGCAATGTGGACATCAATAACCGCATTGTCTGCTATGACATTAAGGAGCTGGGCAAGCAACTCAAGAAAATCGGTATGTTGGTGGTCCAGGATCAGGTGTGGAACCGCGTTACCATTAACCGCGCTGCCCACAAGTCCACCCGTTATTACATCGACGAGATGCACCTGCTTTTGAAGGAGGAGCAGACCGCCGCTTATACGGTGGAAATCTGGAAGCGATTCCGCAAATGGGGCGGTATTCCGACAGGTATCACCCAGAATGTCAAAGACCTTTTGAGCAGCCGCGAGGTGGAGAACATCTTTGAAAACTCCGACTTCGTGTATATGCTCAACCAGGCAGGCGGAGACCGTCAGATTCTCGCCAAGCAGCTGGGCATTTCCACGCACCAGCTTAGCTATGTGACCCACTCCGGTGAGGGCGAGGGCCTGCTGTTCTATGGCTCCACCATCCTGCCCTTCGTTGACCACTTCCCGAAGAATACTGAGCTTTACCGCATTATGACCACCAAACCCCAGGAACTGAAAAAGGAGGATGAATAACTATGAAACAGAATATTTGCGAACTTGATACCATGATTTTTTTCCGTGAGGCATTGGAGGCTCACGAATTCATGTTGCTTCCGGTAATGGCCTCCGCTGTTGTTGAGTGTCGTACCGCTGACAAAGAACTCAAAACCTTGAATGAGGATGGCGAAATTGGTCTTGCCCGTCTCTTTTCGATTTGGGCGAATATGATGTGTGCCCCTGGTGCAGCAACCATTGTAGGGTGCAGACCTATCACAATGCTCTCTGAGATTCTGGCGCAAGTCCATGCGTATCTCACCGTGCATCCGCTATATGATCCGGAAGGTTTGGCCCTCTATGTGGAGCTGCACCACATGATGGATGCTATCCTAATGGGTGATTGGTTTGAATAAAGAGCCGCGCCTGCGCTTTACTGATGAGGAACGGGCTGACCCTGCACTGGAAAAGCCGATCCGCAAAACGGAGAAAGCTACGGCCAGAGCAGATAAGGCGCAGGCCAATATTCCAAAGAAAAAGTCAGACAGACGGTCATTGACCCGGACACCGGGAAAAGACCTCGAAGCTGACCTTTGAGGACAAGAAAAACCACCTTCAAACTTTCTCAAGGGTTAAGAAGCTCCCGTCCATCTGGTCGCGGGCAAGTTTCACAAAGAGATCCGGGAAACAGAACAGGACAATGTGGGCGTGGAAAGCGCCCACAAGTCCGAGGAGGCGGTGGAGACCAGCGCTTATCTGGTGCGGGAGGGCTATCGCAGCCACAAGCTGAAGCCGTACCGCAAAGCAGCCCAGGCCGAGCAGAAGCTGGAAAAAGGCAAAATGTAAATGCCCTGTACCAGAAGTCCCTACGGGAAAATCCTCAGTTTGCCAGCAACCCTCTCTCCCGCTGGCAGCAAAAACAGAGTATCAAAAAGCAGCATGCCGTCGCCAAGCGCACCGGTCAGACTGCCGGAAATACCGCCCAGGCTGCGTCCAAAACCGGAAAAGCCGCAAGGACGGTAAAAGAAAAGGCACAGCAGGCAGGGGCATTCGTCATGCGCCACAAGAAGGGCTTCCTGATCGCAGGGGTTTTGTTCCTCATCGTCTGTATGCTGATGAATACCATGTCCTCCTGCTCTATGATGGCACAGAGTATTGGTTCTGTAATTTCCGGCACTACCTATCCATCGGATGACCCGGAAATGCTGGCGGTGGAGGCAGATTATGCAGACAGAGAAGCTCGGTTGCAGGAGAAAATCGACAACATCGAAAGCAGCCACCCAGGGTATGACGAGTATCGCTATAACCTGGATATGATTGGCCATGACCCCCATGAGCTGGCGGCAGTTCTCTCTGCTGTCTTGCAAGGCTATACACGCCACAGTGCACAGGCAGAGTTTGAGTCGTTGTGTTTGATGCACAGTATCAGCTCACGCTGAGAGAAGAAAATTCAGATTCGCACTTACACTGACGAAGACGGGGATGAGCATGAATATGAATATCGTATTCTCCATGTAACTTTAACAAGCCGTTCCATTGCCTCTCTTGCGCCAGAACTACTGACTCCGGAGCAGATGGAGATGTACCAGGTCTACCGACAGACTATGGGCAATAAGCCGCTGTTATTTGGTGGCGGTTCTCCCGATACAGGTGTTTCTGAAGATTTGACTGGTGTTGAATTTATCAATGGCACCCGCCCCGGCAATCCGCAGCTGGTGGAACTGGCGAAAAGTCAGGTGGGCAATGTGGGAGGACAACCTTATTGGAGCTGGTACGGCTTTGACTCCCGTGTGGAATGGTGTGCCTGCTTTGTATCATGGTGCTATGGTCAATCCGGTCGAACGGAACCACGCTTTGCTGGTTGTCAGTCTCAGGGTGTTCCGTGGTTCCAGTCTCATGGACAGTGGGGCGCACGAGGATATGAAAACATCGCCCCCGGTGATGCCATTTTCTTCGATTGGGATCTGGATGGTTCCGCAGACCATGTGGGAATTGTTGTCGGCACCGATGGCAGCCGTGTTTATACCGTGGAGGGAAATTCCGGCGATGCCTGCAAGATCAAAAGTTATGACCTGAATTATCAGAGTATCAAGGGCTACGGCCTGATGAACTGGTAACAGAGATTTTTTAGAAGGA
>ENA-OQKG01000072-OQKG01000072.1-human-gut-metagenome-genome-assembly--contig:-NODE-72-length-13115-cov-3.036187_pt1 | contig 13115 bp, 9 predicted proteins | sample MGYA00242649_ERZ504799 | MGnify/ENA primary metagenome ERZ504799 (study PRJEB26092, sample SAMD00036428) | human gut metagenome | host: Homo sapiens | study: EMG produced TPA metagenomics assembly of the... | reverse complement strand
ATGCCGGATTCCAATGGCTGAGCGGGCATAACACGCTGACGAATGTGGAGGCGTTGGCCGGCATGATGTTCCTTGGCTGGTTCATCATTTTCTCGCGTCAAATCGCCGCCATCGAAGTGGATCGCGTGCAGACGCAGCTGATACTGGCGCAATCTGAGAGACCACGCTCCGTCGAGGATCTTGCGGAAGTCAGCGAAACTGTTCCCGACACAGTTTCGAGGCTCGCCGCACAAGTCTGATGCAAGGCTGACCGGCAACCGCCGGATTTCAACATATACATACCAGTGGGGTGGAGCCATCGCATTGGCGACGACTCCACCCCACTGGATTCTGACGGCATAACGCGAGTGCGCCGTCAGAAGTTGTAGTGCTTGTTGGACGGCTTCTTGTCGCTCATCAACAGCAGGAAGCTTCTTGATTGCGCAGTAATCGCAAAACCGGCCTCATAATTGAGTTCTGGCCCCTTTGGATTATGCGTGTCGACAATTAAGCGCCATTTCTTGCCATATTGCTCATCGGGCAGGGTGAACATGATCGGCTCGTAATGCGCGTTGAAAATCAGAATGAAATCATTGTCGACCATCTGATTGCCGTACCAGTCGGTTTCCGGAATATCGGAACCGTTCAGATAGATCATCACAGTGAAGGCGTGTGTGTTTGACCAGTCGTCCATATCCATAATGGAGCCGGTATGATCCATCCATTCGACCTGCGGAATCGCAGTGCTGTCGTCTCCCTGCTCGCGACCGGAGAAGAAGCGGCGGCGATGCAGCACAGGATGCTCAAGCCTCAAATGGATCAGCTTCGATACGAATTCGAGCAGGTCCTTTTGATCCTCGTCCAGATCCCAGTTCGTCCAGGAGATCGCATTGTCCTGGCAGTAGGCGTTATTGTTGCCCTGCTGGGTGCGCGCCACTTCGTCGCCGCCGCAGATCATCGGAATGCCTTGGCTGAGCAGCAACGTGGCGAACATGTTGCGCATCTGCTGTTGACGAAGCTCGTTAACATCCTTGATGGTCGTAGGACCTTCGACACCGCAGTTCCAAGAACGGTTGTTGCTTTCGCCGTCGCGATTGCCTTCGCCGTTGGCCTCATTATGCTTCTCGTTGTAGCTCACCAGATCGTTCATGGTGAAGCCGTCGTGCGCGGTGATGAAGTTCACGGATGCGACCGGTCGGCGGCCATTGACCTGATACAGGTCGGAACTGCCCATGAATCGGCTGGCGAATTCCGGCAACGTGGACGGCTGCGAGCGCCAGAAGTCGCGCACGCAATCGCGGTAGCGGCCGTTCCATTCGGACCAGCTGGACGGGAAGCCGCCCACCTGATAGCCGCCAGAGCCGAGATCCCACGGTTCCGCGATCAGCTTGACGCGGGAGATCACCGGATCCTGTTCGACGATGTCGAAGAAGGCCGACAGTTTGTCGACTTCCTGGAACTGACGGGCCAATGTGGCGGCAAGATCGAATCGGAATCCGTCGACGTGCATTTCGGTGACCCAGTAGCGCAGGCTGTCGGTGATGAGCTGCAGGGCGTGCGGCGAGCGCATCAGCAGCGAGTTGCCGGTGCCTGTGGTGTCGAAGTAGTGTCTGCGGTCGTTGTCGACCAGACGGTAGTAGGCGCCGTTGTCGATGCCCTTGAAGCTGAGGGTCGGTCCACGGTTGTTGCCTTCGGCGGTGTGGTTGTACACCACGTCGAGGATGACTTCCATGCCGGCATGATGGTATGCCTTGACCATGGATTTGAATTCGTTGACCTGTTCGCCGCGCTGTCCGGAGCTGGAATACGCGTTGTGCGGGGCGAAGAAGCCGATGGTGTTGTAGCCCCAGTAGTTGCTCAGGCCTTTTTCCTGAAGGAAGCTGTCATTGACGAACTGGTGGATGGGCATGAGCTCGATGGCCGTGACGCCCAGCTTCTTCAGGTATTCGATTACCGAGGGGTACGCCAGACCCGCATAGGTTCCGCGAATGTCCGGCGGCACGTCCATGTTGAGGTTGGTCATGCCGCGTACGTGGGCTTCGTAAATCACGGAATCATGATATGAGATGTTCGGATGCTGGTCGTTGCCCCAGTCGAAATAGGGGTTCACCACGGCCGCTTTCATGGTATGGGCGGCCGAGTCGAGCGTGTTCATGCTGGTAACGTCATCGGGGCTTCTGAACCAGTACGAGTAGAGGCTCTCATCGCCGTCGATGTTGCCTTCGATGGCTTTAGCGTAGGGGTCAAGCAGCAGTTTGTTCGGGTTGCAGCGCAGGCCTTGCGTCGGGTCGTATGGCCCGTACACGCGATAGCCGTAACGTTGCCCCGGTTGGATTCCGGGCAGATAGTTGTGCCAGACATAAGAGTTCTGCTCGGTCATTTCGATTCGAGTTTCGTTGTCTTCCTCATCGAAAAGGCAAAGCTCGACTTTTTGTGCCACTTGGGAAAAGAGGGCAAAATTCACGCCGGCGCCGTCATAGCTTGCGCCGAGTGGATACATCGATCCGGGTCTGATTTGCATGATTCAAGTATCTCACGTTTCAGCCCCCAAATCGCAATTTCGTGTTGTTCGGCGATTATTTTTACGATTCGAAAGAACTCTTGCCTGTATTTTGCCGGTTTCGTCGAATTTGCTCGTGAAGAATAGCGATCATGGAATTGGAGGCCGTAATACGGGTGCCGCGCAGCCGCTGCCAGGAGACCCACGCCGATTCGACGTGCTCATCGCCGTCGAAATGACGTTCGACGGGATGCCATGCATGCAGGTGAAGCACCATGATGTTGGCAAGCTCGTCGGTCATGCCTTCGGACGAGTAAAACTGCCCCACATGGTCGAATTCGACACCGTCACGCCCGGCGGGCTCCACACCGGTTTCCTCACGAAGCTCCCGCAGCGCGGCCTCCTCCACGTCCTCTCCCCCGTCGACTGAGTCCAGCCGGCAGACCGTAGGCGAAGGCGTCGCAGCCGATACGGTATTCCCGTTCGATCAGATACAGGTCATTCGCGCAATCATGCACCAGCATGACCACGCAAGGCGCGTGACGCATCACCTGACGGCGAATCACCGTTTGCCCTCCGTCACGCATCGGCAATGCGATCCGCAGGTCGTCGACGCCGAAAATCGCACCCTGATACACGTGCCTGCTGTCAAGCACCGTGACCATACCGGACATGTCTACGCCATCGCTGGATTCATCCAGCAATACGTCCACCTGGGTTCCGTCTACCGCCTCGTCACACATGACGCGTCACCGTTCCTGCCCGCTCGAAGGAAATACCATATTCCATGGATCGGTATTCATGGAAATCCAACGCACGGCAGGAATGTCGCCGGTCGCTTCCGCAACCGCATGGGGAACGTCTTCCATCGCATACTGGAACCACATGGATTCGATAGCGCTGTGCGGAGTGTTGACGAACGCCGGACGCACACGCCCGTCACCATGGCCCATGGCAACGCCGGAAGCACGCATGGAAGCCTCATAGCGGGCCTGCTCTATGGCGTCCGTCACCGGATGATGCCGCAGATCACTGGTCACATACACGTCGGCACCGGCCGCACGCACCTCATCGAACAAGGAATCACCGGAACCCGGAAGCACCGCCACCGTGCTGACCGGAACGTCCAGATCGCCGCAAACCTGCACGCCAAGCTCGGTGTACGGCAGCGCGCCAGCTACTCGACTGGCGAAATCACGCAACGCCACAGGTTCGGCAAGCCGCCCGACACGTCCCAGGCCGACCGGATGCTCGACGTTCGGATCGTCGATGGGCACGAGTGGACGCTGGTCCACCAGACCAAACATGTCAGCCGCAGCCATGCCGACACCACGATATGCTGCATCGGCATTCGTATGCCCCACCCACAGCGCGCATCCGGCACGATTGAGCTTGCGCACGATCTCACCGCGGAAACCCAATCCCGACACCGCATGAACGGAACGGAAGAACAACGGATGGTGGCAAACCAGCAAATCAACGCCCCCGGCAATCGCCTGATCAACCACCGCCATAGAGGGGTCAGCCGCAAAAGCGATATCGCGCACAGGCTGACGCAAGTCACCCACGATAAGACCAGGCTCATCCCACTGTTCCGCATAGCGAAGCGGATACAACGTTTCTAACACATCAACGACCTGGCTTAACGCAGCCATCGCAACCTCCTCATCATCCGCGACTTCATATACGTGACATCATCGCACGGCAACCGACATGTCCCAAACAGGCGGCATCAGTGCGCGGCAAGCTGCCAATCCGAACCAATACCCGTGGAAACATCCAACGGAACCGCCATATCGACCGCATGCTCCATGGCATCCTTCACCAACGCAGTGACACGCTCCGCCTCGCCCGACGCAACCTCCACCACAAGTTCATCATGAATTTGCAAAATAATCCGACTGGCAAGACCAGCCTCATGCAACGCATCATCAGCACGAATCATAGCGATCTTCATAATATCCGCGGCGGAACCCTGAATAGGCGCATTCAGCGCAGCACGCTCCGCAGCGTCACGTACCGCACGATTCGGCGACTTCAAGCCCGGGAAATACCTACGACGACCATAAATCGTCTCCGTATATCCCTTTTCACGGGCCGTGGAAACCAACGACTCCAAATACTCATGGACCTTGCCGAACGTCGCAAAATACTGCTGCTTCAATGACTCGGCCTCACCCGGCTTAATGCCAAGCTGCTGCGAAAGCCCATACGTGCTCAACCCATACGCCAAACCATAGCTCATCGCCTTAACATGACTGCGCTGATCAGACGTAATCTCATCCACAGGAACGCCATACACCAAGCTCGCCACATACTTATGAAAATCCCTACCGGAACGGAACGCCTCAATCAACGCCTCATCACCGGAAAGATCGGCCATAATACGCAACTCAACCTGAGAATAATCCGAACTCAACAACGACTCAAAACCCTCACCGGGCACAAAAGCCGAACGAATCTCACGACCAGCAGGATCACGATTCGGAATGTTCTGCAAATTCGGATCGACCGAGCTTAATCGACCGGTCGCAGCCACAGTCTGCTCAAACGTCGTATGGATGCGTCCGTCAGACCCGTTGGTCGCATCGATCAACGTCTGCACAATCTGCTTGAGCTTGTTCTTCTCGCGATGCAGCAACAATGCATCAAGGAACTGGCATGCGCTGTCATTATCATACGAACGATCGCGCAACGCCTGCAAAGCCGCCGCATTCGTGGTATACGAACCGGTTTTGGTCTTCTTTGTGGGTTTCAAACCCATATCCTCAAACAGGATTTTCTGCAACTGTTTGGGACTTTGCAGATTCACACGCTCGCCCGCATACTGCCATGCCGTTTCCTGCGCATGATTCGCATCGGAGGCAAGCTGCTCACGCATGTTCATCAGCCTGTTCATGTCGACTTGCGCACCGGCATGTTCCATGCCATACAGCACACGAGATACTGGAATCTCCACGGATTCCAACAAGGCGAACTGTTCACGCTGATCCAGCGAATTCGCCAGATTTCGCGCCAGCAGCCCCACAATCGCCGTGTGACGCGGAAGCTGGTCGTCTTTCTGCTGCACGGATTCTTCAGGCTCGTCGAAATCAAGCGTTCCCTGCGTCGCACTTTCAGACTGCTCCTCGATATGCAGATCCAAAAAATGAGCCGCCGCCTGTTCCAAAGTGTCTGCATGGAAATCGGGATGGACCAGATACCCGGCAAGTTTGGTATCGAACAGCGGTTCCGGCAGTTTCACGCCGACGCTTCCCAACAGATGGGACTGTTCCTTATAGCCATGCACCACCATGGATTGGTGGTATTCGTCAAGTAGCGTTTGCAGTTGTGACGCCATGTCACGGTCAACACGATTGATGCGAATCGCTTTGCCTTGCGATGCGATCATCAGCGACGAATAAGCCGCGTTCCCCGGCTTGCTTTCGCCTTCCACCTGCAACACCCATGAGCGGGCCACGGATTGTGCGCACTTCTTCGTATGATCAATGGCGAAACCGGAAGGAGTTGTTTTCGGCGCGATTTCTCGCTCATCATGCAGATGCTTGTTCATCGCCTGCAGATTGGATTGCACCCATGATTCCAGTGCCTCCGGCGAGTCAACCGTTTCATACTGAGGTATTTCGAGCTTGCCGGACTCGTCTTGCTGCACGGGATCGTTGGTGGGCTTCCCCGCATTGAATGTTCTCAGCACACGGTTTTTGGTGCGTATGCCGAATTCAAGTCTGGTGAACAGTTGGTTGAGCTGGTTGGCGTCCACCTGACCGAAAGTCAAATCCTCGATGGACACGCCAAGGTCAAGGTCACGCACCAAGGCATTCACGGAACGATTCAGTTTGACCTGATCGATATTGGCCCGCAACGCCTCGCCTTTTTTGCCGCCGATTTCGTCGGCATGCTCGATAATCTGGTCAAGTCCGCCATACAGGTTGATCCATTTGGCCGCGAATCCATCGCCCACGCCGGGAACGCCGGGGATGTTGTCGGCGGTTTCGCCACGAAGCGCGGCAAGATCCGGATATTGCTCCGGCGTGACGTGGTATTTCTCCACCACCGCGTCGGGAGTCATGTGCTTCAAATCTTTGAAATGATGCCCCGGATACAACACGGTGATGTTGTCGTTGATGAGCTGGAACGCGTCACGATCGCCGGATAGCACCAGCGTGCGATAGCCTGCTTTGTCTCCCATGCTTGCCAACGTGCCGATCACATCATCGCCCTCGTATCCAGGTTTTTCGATGAATGTGACGCCAAGGGCCGTCAGCATCCGTTGAATCAACGGCAGCTGGGTCAATAGATCTTCTGGAGCCGCATCTCGCGTGCCTTTGTACTGCGGCAACATCGTATTGCGGAAGGTACCGCCTTTGACATCGAAAGCGACGGCAAGATGATCCGGATGCTCCACGTCGATCACCTGCGAAAGCATGGTGGCGAAGCCCCAGACGGCGTTGGTCGCCTGACCTGCGGATGTACTGAAATTCTCTACGGGTAAGGCAAAAAAAGCGCGGAACGCCAAGGAATGGCCGTCAACGACCAATAGCGTCCCGCGCGTAGTGCCTTCCACAGTTGCTGTGTTAGCGCTCATCCTCTGCTTCCGACTTCTGATCACCGTACTTGGCGATGATGGCCATGGCCAGACGCTTCTTCGGGATGCGCTGGTCCATGGAGGTCTTCTGAATCCAACGGAACGCGCCCTGCTCGGAGAAGTCAGCCTTATCCATCAGCAGGCCCTTGGCACGGTCGACAAGCTTACGTTCCTCGAGGGTTTCCTCAGCCTTCTTCAGCTGCTCTTCCGCCTTCTTCAGCTGCTCTTCGGTTTCGTGCAGCTTGGATTCGCTGCGCTCCACATTGTCGAGCAGATCGTTGATTTCGGCGAAACGGCCCATGGCCACTTCCAGAGCCGGAAGCAGCTTGGATTCCTCATACGGCTTGGTGACGTATGCCATGGCACCTGCACCCGTGGCCTTCTTGACCAGATCGGACTGGGAGAATGCCGTAAGCATAACGACCGGAGCGATATTCTCATCACAGATGATGCCCGCCGCTTCGATGCCATCCATACGAGGCATCTTGACGTCCATGCATACCACGCTTGGACGGAACTTGCGGGTCAATTCGACTGCTTCCTCACCGTTAGCGGCTTCGCCCACAACCTCGTAGCCACTATCTTCCAGCATGGCAACCAAATCCATACGGTTCACGGATTCGTCTTCGGCCACGACGACGGTACGCTTGCGAGGTTTGTCATCTTCCTCGATGGACTGCTCAGGCGCTGCGGCAGCCTGAAGTTCATCGTCGGTGAGCACTTCGTCCGGTTCCGTGGTCTTTTCTGCAGACATGTCGGTCTCTTTCCACTGTCACACCCAAAGCCGGTCTCACAAACCCCAACCTGGTCCTGGACTGATTCGATGCCGTTACTTGCAATCGTTCGGATTCTGGAAATCTTCAGCTTTTCACAGCCTTGATTCACCCTCCATCACGCAAGTTGGAACGAACCGGCTATCTTCCTTGTACTTTCATGGATGATACTAGCAGAAGCCTACAAGCGCGTGTTGCCGCAATCCTCTTTTTCCTTCACGTGCAAAGCCGAAAAATCCAAGAAATTCCGCAATCCTGCAAAGGCCTTCTTTCCACAATCCCGCTTCAACGTTGTCTTGTTTATACTGGTCGTATGAGTAGCACTTTCACTATCAGAGATATTGTCAACGAAGACGCAACGGCATCAGTCAGCGATTACGGTGCGCATGTGCTTTCCTGGGCACCTGCCGGCGAACAGACTGTGGTTTGGCGGCCAAAGGCGATTCATCTTAAGGAAGGAACTGCCATCCGCGGCGGTGTTCCGATTATTTTCCCTTGGTTCAATTCCGGTTTCGAAGGCGGGCATGTGGCTTCGAAGAAGCCCAAGCATGGTTTTGCCCGCAACAGTTTCTGGCATTATGACAAGGAAGGTTCTTCCGATGCCTTGTTGCGCTATACATTGGATTCCAGCGAGATCAACGCAGATATACTTTCCCAGTTTGTTTCTGGACCGAATCCTCAATTTCATGCCGTTTACACCATTGAAGTCGGCTGTGAGTTGACGATGTCGCTTACCGTATATAACGATGGAGACGAGCCATTGTCTTACGAAGAAGCACTGCATACGTATCTGCAGGTTGGCGACGCCGAACAGTCGCAGGTATGCGGGCTGGAGGGTGCGGACTATCTCGATACCGTATTGGACGGCGATCCACGTTGCAGCCAAGGTAATGAACCTGTGACCTTCCAAGGCATGGTTGACCGCATCTACTATTCGGCGGATACGCTTGAGCTGCGCGACCCCGTGTTGCAGCGCACCATCATTGTCTCCAAGCAGGGCGCAGCGCAGACCGTGGTATGGAATCCGGGAGAGCAAGCCGGCAATGCCATCGGAGATTTGAGCGACGGCGAATGGCGTGGCTTCGTGTGCGTGGAAGCCGTCAACAATCGCGACTGCGCGGTCGTCGTGCCTCCGCACGATTCACATACCTTGCAGCAAACACTGTCGGTACAGCACTGAAAGTAAATAGAAACTGCCGGTTCGATGAACATCGAATATGGTTTCCAATGTCCATCGAACCAGCAGTTTATTCATCGACAATCTTTCCTGGACTACGCTAATCGGCGTCATGTCGATCGTCCGGGCTCGATGAATATCGACGTAAAGTACATAACGCCAATAAACAGCCCTGAACAGTTACCAACCGCAACAATTTTGTTGCAATAAATTGTCCGATGGCCCAGATGCCGTTACGGAGTTCTTTTGGACGTACGCTGACGTTGATTCAGGCACGATTGAATGCGCATCATCGTCCACTTTCATTTCGACCTGTCCCTCATTTAATTCACTTCTTCGAAAATCCGGCCTCATCAGTTCTTGCTCCTCACCTCGATTACAGTCACAACTAGCCTGCAGGATTCTTCTTCCTTGGTATCTTTAGGGCAGATCCTCCCATCCCAAATCTGCTTTGCATAGGTGACCGTAACCAAAGAAAAAATGTTCACGGAACCACTCATGAAATTCAGAGGCCAATCCGGACGGACAACAAACGCTACAAAAAGACCCACAGCCTGATAAATGATTATTTGTTAGCTGCGTGAGGTCAACCTTCGAAACGTCGATTGCGCCGGACATAAGTTTTGGAAGAAGCGTTTCGCGCAGTAACTCGAGTTTTGCTGTTTGTTGTTCATTTATCTGGATATGACGATATATCGGATCAGCAAAAGTGCAGAAATCCTTGATTTCTTCGTTATCCGGATTTGGCATCAAGTAGTTAAGGGTGTCTTTGGGCTGCGCTCTCTGGCGACTTCCCGTGGAACCGCTTACGTGCTCAAGCAGATAGTCAGTAAACCTAGGCGAATCAATGGCCGCATAGTAAAAGCTCTTATATTCTTTCAAATATGGTCTATACACGATGAATTCTGTTGAACATACTGCGTTATTACTTGAGCAACATGGCATCCAGATTCGCTTGGTGGATGGATTTAGCTTAGAGATAAGAATGCACCCACTGTCGATTTGGTACTTGTTGCTCTTGATTCCTGACGCAGGTTCAAAAATAGGTCTATGCTTTTCGTCAAATGCTGGAATGCTGTAATGTTCCCATATTTCGTCAGCGTGCTCTTGTGGCTTTAATGCCTTTGTCGAGATCGAAAGAACGTTTTTCAGTTCAGTCGTATTGACATTGTCGCTAAACCGATGCGCAAAAACTGATGATACGAGCTCAAACAAATAATCATTTAGCTGATTGTTAACTGCTATTTTTTTGTCGATAGCAAGTCCGTACTCAGCAATTCTCTTTTGAAGATCTTTACTCTCCGGGAAGGTGACAATGATCTCATTTTGAAGTCGCTGTCGGTTCATCTCGGTTTGTCCGGTTGAACCTTCCGCCATGAGTTCAATGGTATTTTGCTTCGATTTGACGAAATAACCCAGATAAAAAGGATTGATGTCTTTAGCTCTGAGAGTGATGACATGCCCATCGGTAATACATTGACGTGATGGATCTGCCATGACTTGGGCAACTCGTCCCGCGCTCCCTACGCCAGTAGCATTAACGAGTATGTCACCCTTCCGAACTTCTTTATCAGGATTAACAGCTTTCTCTGCGGAATTGTGAAAGCGGGCTTGCTCGTATTGAAGGGCTTGATTGCGAACACATTTCTGACCGAGAACCATGGTGGCATCTGGGCCGTCATTTATGTACTTGGGCGCAACACCCTTGCCGATGTAGGAAATTAGTTCACCAAGAGGTGCTGAATGCCATTCACATGCCATAGCCGATGGCCTCCAGATTCTTCTTGATCTGCTCTTGCAGACGGTTGGATTCCTCGAAGCATTTGGCGATTTCGCCGGTCAGACGGGTCATCTTCTCATCGAATGGCTCATCGTCTTCTTCCACTTCGGCGACACCGACGTAACGGCCCGGAGTCAGGATGTAATCCTGCGCCTTGATATCTTCCGTCGTGGCGATGGCGGAGAAGCCCTTCTCCGTTTCCAGAGTGCCGTCACGGAACGCGTCGAACGCAGTCGATACCTTGGCGATGTCCTCATCAGTGAACTCGCGGAGCCTGCGGGACACCATGGTTCCCATATCGCGCGCGTCGATGAACAACGTCTTGCCAGACTGCTTCTTGTTCTTAGTGATGATCCACAGGCTCACAGGTATGCCGGTGCTGTAGAAAAGCTTGTCCGGCATTGCGATGATGCCTTCGACCAGATCGGCATCCACGATCTTGGCGCGGATCTCGCCCTCGTTGTTCGTCTGGCTGGACAACGCGCCGTTCGCCAGAACCATGCCCATGCGGCCGGAACGGTTGAGGTGGTGGATCATGTGCTGGACCCATGCGAAGTTGGCGTTGCCCTCCGGTGGGGTACCGTACTGCCAGCGTACGTCGTTCTCGAGTTTCTTTCCTCCCCAGTCCTTCAGGTTGAAGGGCGGGTTAGCGAGGATGAAATCGAATTTCTCGGTCTTGTGCAGGTCCTCGAAGAACGTGTCGGCATTATGATCGCCCAGATCCGCGTCGATGCCGCGGATCGCGAGGTTCATGGTCGCCATTTTCCACGTGGTCGGATTGGACTCCTGGCCGTACACGGAGATGTCGTTGATGTTGCCCTGATGGCGTTTGACGAAGTCCGCGGACTGCACGAACATGCCGCCGCTGCCGCAGCACGGATCGTACACTCGCCCGTGGTAGGGTTCGATGACCTCGACCAGCGTCTTCACGACGCACGCGGGTGTGTAGAACTCGCCGGCGTTCTTGCCCTCCGCTTCGGCGAACTTGGCCAGACAGTACTCGTAGGTGCGTCCGAGGATGTCGCGGCTATCGCCCTTTTCTGCCATCTTCACGTTGGTGAACAGGTCCACGACCTCGCCCAGACGTCGCTTGTCGAGCTCCTGGCGTGCGAAGTTCTTCGGCAGGATGCCCTTGAGCTTGTTGTTCTCGGCCTCGATCTGGCGCATGGCCTCGTCGATGACCTTGCCGATCTCAGGCGTGTGCGCGGCCGCTGCGATGGTCTTCCAGCGGGCGCTCTCGGGAACGAAGAAGATGTTCTCGCTCGCGTATTCGTCGCGGTCCTCCTCGAAGCCCTCGCCCTCCTCAACGAGTTCCTGGTATTTCTGGTCGAACTTGTCGGAGATGTACTTCAGGAAGATGAGGCCGAGCACGACGTTCTTGTATTCGGAAGCGTCGATGTTGCCGCGCAGCTTGTCGGCGGCACTCCAGATCTGTTCCTCGAAGCCGATCTCGGCGGTATTGTCCTTCTTCTTTGCCATGTCTTGTATTATCCTCCTGCTCGTCCTATTCGCTGATCTTGGTGTCGGCCCACAGCTCGCACTGTTCCATGACGGTCTTCATGGCGTCCTCGACGCCTTCGGGCGGATACTTGTATTTGCGCAGCAAACGTTTGATGGCACGCCGCATGCCGGCCCTGGCGCTTTCCTTCTTCTGCCAGTCGATCGTGGCGTTGCTCCGCATCGCATCGGTCAGCTCGCGGGCTATCGAGACGAGCTGGTCGTTGTCGTAGAAGTCCTTGACCGCCTGCGGCTGGGTGATTGCGTCGTAGAACGCCATCTCCTCGTCGCTCAAGCCGAGTTTCTGCGCGTCGTCGCGGTCCTTCATGATCTCCTTGGCCATGTTGACGAGCTCTTCAATGACCTGCGCGTTCGTGAGCATGCCGTTGAGATACGCGTTCAACGTGTTCTGGAGCATCTCGCTGAACTTCTGGGATTTGACCACACTGGTGCGCCCGTACGCCCGCACTTTCTCCTTGATGAGGCGTTTCAGGCTCTCGATCGCGATGTTCTTCTCCTTCATGCCGGCGACCTCCTGAAGGAACGCCTCATCGAACAGGGAGATCTCCACGCTATCCTTCTCGAACAGGTTGAGCACGCCGTCCGCATGCACGCTCTGCTGGAGGATCTCGCTCACCTGCTTGTTGAACTCCGTGTACGTCATGCCGCCGCCCCCGCCGGAGCCACGTCCGGTCAAGCGTAGAACTTGCACGCGCAATACGGATAGGTAAGCCGCCTCATGCGCGTCCTCTTCGCTTACCATGCTTTTGCATAGGCTCAGCGCCTGGTTCATGAGCTGGCATTGCTTGAGGAACGATTCCGTG
>ENA-OQKG01000069-OQKG01000069.1-human-gut-metagenome-genome-assembly--contig:-NODE-69-length-13237-cov-2.225400_pt1 | contig 13237 bp, 22 predicted proteins | sample MGYA00242649_ERZ504799 | MGnify/ENA primary metagenome ERZ504799 (study PRJEB26092, sample SAMD00036428) | human gut metagenome | host: Homo sapiens | study: EMG produced TPA metagenomics assembly of... | reverse complement strand
TGCTGAATACAAATGCCTGCTGGACACTGGCGTACACACGCAGTCTGCTGACAAACTTAATGAGATTAGCTGGCAAGGTATATCCTAATGTAATGTTCTTAATGGTCAGGTTACTTCCATCGTATACCTTTTACGACAGCCTGACCCCGGAAGTCGTCATGGCCCGGATGCGGCAGCTCTACAAGGACTGCCGCGTCCTCGACCTCATCCGGCGCGTCATCCGGGACGGCGTAAAGCTGGGGACGTACACTTCCCAGTGGTTTGCCAACGCCGTCTTGCAGCCCCTCGACCAGCTCATCCGGGAGAGCGGCTTGTGCAAGCATTACGCCCGGTACATGGACAACATGACGGCATTCGGCCCCAACAAGCGCAAGCTGAAAAAGCTCCGCCTGCTGGTCGAAGGCTGGCTTGACGCCCACGATCTGCGGCTCAAGGGGGACTGGCAGGTGTTCCCGGTGGCAAAGAGACAGCCAAAGACACCCCTTGCTCCGCCCCGGCGCGGCTTTGCGCGGGCGAAAGGGCGGCTGCCGGACGCTGTAGGCTACCGGTACGGGAGAGGGTACACCATCCCCCGCAAGCGGAATCTGCTGCACATCAAGCGGGCGCTGGCGCGGTATCGCAAGCGCAAGCGGCAGGGGAAGCCCATCGCACCCAGAGCGGCGGCAAGTCTGCTCTCGCGCCTCGGGCAGCTCCGGCACTGCAACAATTATCATCTCTATCAATGGCTGTTTCGGGGAGAGCGGGTCGTCCGCGACCTGAAGCACGTCGTCCGAGAGCATCGGAGAAAGGAGAACCTGACGTGGACTATGTTTTTGGCACAAAGGGCGGCGCAGAAGTCCTCAAGACCATCGGCGACGCTCACACCAGCCTGACCGGCTATCACCAGCTTGAGCGGGAGTATCCCGACCAGACCATCACCGACAGCTTCCGCGTTGTCCGCAAACTGCGTAGCGCGGAGGACGCGGAAGGGCGCTGCTATGACTGGTACGAAATCGACCGCCACTACCGGATGACCGACAAGACCGGCCCTCTGGCAGAGCAGGCGGCGAAGACCGCCGCCGAGCTGCAGGATGCGCTGTGCGAGCAGGATGCGGCGACCGATGAGCGCGTGAGCACTCTGGAGGATGCCGTCTGCGAGCTGGATGCAGCAGTCAACAAGTAAGGAGGTACAGTATGGAAAAGATCTGGGCAAACAGATTGGTGGCCGGCACCAAGACCTGGGCAGAGATGCCTGCAAGCCGCCGCGCCGGAGTCAAGCGGGAGCTGGCCAAGCGGGTGGCCGAGGGGGAGATCACCCAGGAACAATACAAGGAGATCACTGGGGAGGACTACAATGGGTAAGCTGCTGGAACTGCTGGAAAAGCTGGTGCGGGCCATCTTTGGCCCGGGGGACGAGCGGGACACTGGCGAACCTGAGCCTGCGCCCCAAGCCCCCAAGGCAGAGGCTGTCACCGGCTGGGAGGGCGGCCCGCCCTACCGGTACATCGACGTGAGCCGGTATCAGGGCCTTATCGACTGGGCGCAGGTGGCAGCGGCGGGCTACAAGGGAGCAATGCTCAAGACGGTATCTACCAACTACAAGCTCTCCAAGCGGGCAGATGGCCTGTACATCGACCCAACCTTTGAGACCAACTACCGCAACGCCAAAGCGGCGGGCTTAGACGTGGGCGTCTACTACTACACCTACGCCACCAGCGAGGCGATGGCAGATGCAGAGCTTTCCCTGCTGCGTCAGGCGGTGTACGGTAAGGAGCTGACCCTGCCAGTGGCGGTGGACGTGGAAGACAACCGGCTCACCAGTCTGGACAAGCAGAGCCTGACCGACCTGACTGCCTACGCCCTGCACGAGGTGGAGCAGATGGGCTTTTACGCCCAGCTCTACACCTACACCAGCTTTGCAAATACTCGCCTCTACATGGGCGGCGCGGCGCTGAGCCCTTACGACGTCTGGCTGGCCGACTACACCGGCAAGACGCCCAACGTGACGTTTAACTACAACGCTCACCAGCACACCAGCAAGGGCTCTGTGCCTGGCATCAGCGGCAACGTTGACCTCAACGTCACCACCATCAACTACCCCAAAATCATCCGCAAGAAGGGCTTGACCCGTCTCCGGGAGGGCGCATGAGCGAAGCAGTCATCGTAGCCATTATCACCGGCGGTCTGAGCCTGATCGGCGTGATCGTCTCCAACAACCACACCGCCCAGAGCATGGACGCCAAGCTGGACAAGCAGCAGGCGGTGACCGAAACCAAGCTGGAAGAGCTGACCCGGGAAGTCCGGACACACAACAATTTCGCCCAGCGCGTCCCGGTGCTTGAAGAACAGATGAAGGTGGCAAACCACCGCATTGCAGACCTCGAAAAAGAGAGAGGAGAGTAATACATGGCAACGATCAATAACATTTTGGGCGTTATCCCTGCCCCGGTGGCGGCAGTTCTGATGCTGGGTGGCGTGATCTTTTACGCCCTGGGCTGCATCCGACTGGGCTATGGCGCAGCGGTAAAGCCTCTGGTGCTTGACCTCATCGAGCGGGCAGAGCAGGAGATTCAGGGGACTAAACGCGGCGCAGAGCGCAAGGCGTGGGTCGTCAAGATGCTGCGGGCCGCCCTGAGTACCAGCAAATACGGCAGGCTCATCAGCTGGGCCATCACCGATGAGACCATCGGCGCGGTCATCCAGTTTTTCTTTGACCGCATGAAAGCGGCGCTGGAAAAGGAGTAAGGAGGTTATTATGGCAAGCACTACATACGCACAACAATGGCTGAAACAGGCTGTTTTTGTAAATGAGTTTAACTTTTTCAGCCTCAAAAGTCGAACTCGTCACCAGTTTGCCGTGCTTGGCACTATGGTGCGCAACGCCGGACAGCTCCCGCAGCCCTTCTGGCTCGGTGCTGCCTGTGGCGGCGGCTCGCGTAGTGCTGCCCGCTGCGCTGCGAGGACTTGACAGACAGCGGATGACCGCCGCCATCAAAAACGCACCGCTTGGGAGGGTAGACCGTAAGATAGCCTTACTGCGGTACGTTGAGCGGCTCCCGCTGCCGGACATTGCAGCACAGACACATTACAGCCGGACGGCGGTAGGCTACCGGCTGAAAGGCATTGACAAAATGCTGGATACGTTGTAAAATAATGTCAACGAAATCCGCCCGGCCTCTCGAAGAAGCGCATTAGGGCGGATATTTGTACAACTGACCAGTCTCCCGCGCGCCTACTTATAGTGCGTACCATGCGGGAGACGATTTTATACGAATTATGGCAAATAAAATATATCGCTTTTTGTCCCGTGTTTTGTTCGCTCTGATTATTTTTGGGGCGACAGCAAGCGTTCTAAAAGCCGTCATTTCGTTTTGACATAGTGCATTTATAGGCGTGGTTTTATCGGTATATGCGTCTTTGCATTATACGCCATACGATTTATGATTTGAAAGGCTACGGCCTTTGTAGAGAGCGGCATTGCCTGTGGACGGTTCCGCTCTTGATTTTAGACTTTGCCGTTTTGGCAGCACAATCCCCCCCCGGTGTTCCGTTTGGAGCATCGGGGGATTTTTATTTTTGGGGACATGGAAGCCCGGCAAGGCTCCATCCATTATAACTTTGTACCTGGCGTTTCCGGGAAGATACGCCACGCATGGAGGATGCAATCGCCCGGAAACCGCTCGATATTCGCATGGCGGCTATATCATGCGGCTCACCCCTGCAAATCAGCGATGGTAACGCCGCAAGCGGATGCGATCTTTTCGAGGGTAGACACTCTCGAGATTGCCTTTCCGGACTCTGCATGTTGAATGGTTGCAGTGGACAGCCCGGTTTTTTCTGCCAAGGCCCGGATGGTTAATCCTGCGCTTTCTCTGGCTGCTTTGATTTTGACGGCAGACACGCCAAGCGTCTTGTAATCGGGCGAGTTGTACCCAATCACGAACAACCCTTGCTGTTCCATCGGCAACGCTTTGAGTGCGTAGCTCTTTTCTACATCCTCAAGGTCAACATCCTTCAGGACGTAGGCGCATGCATTGTCAAGCTCCGGGGTCATCTTGTGGAGCTTGTGTGCCAGCGTAATTTTCATCATCACGCCGCGCACCGGGAACCGTGTCGCGTTGTCGAGGTCTGCCTGGTTTACGCGGTCGAGTGTGCAAGCCTCATCGAGCAGGCGGTAGAGCTTGCCGAGATTGCAGATGGTATTGTTTTCCATTTTGCCCTCCTAATTCACTTGTTCAGCATGTCCATCACGGCGTTGTAATGGCTTTCGTATTCTTCGCCAACAGCAAGTTCTTTTTCGACTTTTGCTTTCTGATAGGCCCGCTCTTCGCCGTAGATTTCGTTCTCGATCTCATCGGGGATTTCAATGAACGCTTTCTGCTTCTTGCCGTGAGCCACAACGAACACAACAAAGGCGTGGTGTACGTTCTCCGGCCAACGGCCGATCTGCTGCTTGTAGGCACCCGCCTTCATTTCCTGCCCATTCACCAGCAGGGAATTGATGGTGTACTGCCACTTATGGCAAGGGACTGTAACCTCGTTGCCTTCGTTCCAGAGGTTTCTTCGGTGATGACCTTTTTGTCAATGTCGAGTTCGATTTTTGCGCCGCGGGCGTATTCCAAGAGTATTTCATTTTTTGTCCCTCCATTTGTGTTTCCTTCTGACGCCATCATTATACCACAAAACTAATACAAGTGATACAGGCATAGTCACCAGACTTTGCCTTATTTTTTTGTCTATTTTGTATCAGTTGTATTAGTTTTGGCTAGTCGCAATCAAACTCTAATCAAGATTTAATCAGGCGTTTTTGTCCTTCGTTATGCGTTCGTTGTCTCTTAACTCTCCTTAAAAAGGTAAACTGAGCGCAAAGGGAGGTAAGCGCCAATGTGGAACAAGTTCAGCCCGAACCCTCACGGGGGCAGCGTGGGTGATTGCGCCGTGCGCGCGGTAGCAGCAGCCACTGGGCAGAGCTGGGAGCAGGCCTACATTGGATTGGCGCTGACCGGCTTTGCTCTCGGCGATATGCCCAGCGCCAACCGCACATGGGGCGCATACCTCCAAAAGCACGGATTCAAGCGCCGCCTTGTCGAGGCGGACTGCACCACCTGTTACACGGTGGCAGATTTTGCCCGGGAGTATCCGCACGGCGTGTATGTACTGGGCTGCTCCGGCCATGTTCTGGCCGTGGTCAACGGCGACTGGCTGGACAGCTGGGACAGCGGCGCAGAATGCCCGATCTACTACTGGTACAAGGAGGACTAAACGATGCCAATCTATAGCGGATACCCACAAGTGTATTACCCGCAACAGCCGCAAGGGCATCTTGAACAGCTCAGGGCAGCACAGTACCAGCCCCAGCCCGTCATGATGCCGACAATACAGGGGCAGGCCGCGCCGACTGACAGCGGCTTTATCTGGGTACAGGGCGAAGCGGCAGCCCGGGGCTATCTGGTCGCCAACGGAAGCCGGGTGCTTTTACTGGATGCCGATTCCGATACCTTCTACATCAAAGAAGTGGGGCAGGACGGCAGGCCGTTCCCGCTCCGCATCTACGACTACAAGGAACGCACCGGAGGCCCCAAAGCGTCGATTGCAGCCACGCAAGCCGCAGGCGGGGAGTATGTCACCCGCAAGGAGTTTGACGCGCTGGCGGCAAAGCTGGCGGCGTTGGAGAAGCAGGAAGCACCAGAGCCGGAAAAGGAGAGCTAAACGATGAGCAGCAGCTTGTATAACTCGATGGGCCGACAGACCCAGAACCCCATTGGTGGGCAGTTTCAGCAGTTTATGGACCAGATGCAGGGGAAAAACCCGCAGGAGATGATAAACCAGATGCTCACATCCGGCCAGCTCTCACAGCAGCAGCTCAACGCCATTCAGCAGCGGGCGCAGCAGATTGCGCCGATGCTCAACGGCATGAAAAACATGTTTGGATTCTGAAATGCGGCCGCATTTAGAATAAATTTCAAAAATCTAAACGTAAAGGAGTAAAACTATGTCTCTTTCTTCTGATAGCACGGTTCTGACCATGCCGGTACAGCCTGCCAACGGTTACAGCAACGGCCTCAACGGCTGGGGCGGCGACTGGATGGGCTGGATCGTCCTCTTTCTGATTTTCGGCATGTTCGGCTGGGGCGGCATGGGCGGCTTTGGCTGGGGCGGCGGCATGGGCATGGGCGGCGCTTCGCCTTATATGACCAGCGCTGTCACACAGGCAGACCTGCAGCGCGGCTTCGACAACCAGAGCGTCATGAACAAGCTGAACGGGCTGGAAAGCGGCCTGTGTGATGGCTTCTATGCCATGAACACCGGGATGCTTCAGGGCTTCAACGGCGTGCAGCAGGGTCTGAACGGCGTCACCAACGCCATGCAGCAGGGCTTCAACAGCACCAACGTTGCACTGATGCAGGGTCAGAATGCTCTGGCTACACAGCTGGCTGACTGCTGCTGCAAGACCCAGACCGCGATCCAGGGAGTCAACTACAATCTGGCCACGCAGGAGTGCGACACCCGGAACCAGATGCAGCAGGGCTTCTGCGCAACGCAGAACACCATGAACAACAACACCCGGGACATCATCGAGAATCAGAACTTTTCCCCGCACATGCGGGGGTGATCCCATGAGCGAACCAGCAACCAACAAAGCATACAGCTTTTCCCCGCATACGCGGGGCTTACAAAAAAGAACCACGGGCGCAACGGAAAGTGAAATGATATTTCTGGAAAGGAGAACTCTGCAATTTTATCGCCCGCTCAGGCTGCGATCAAGAATCCCCGCAAGTAATGGCGTAAGGGCTTGACCCGACACAAATAAAGCATAACAAACACCCCTCGGTTTCCTGCTGCGGAAGCCGAGGGGTGTTTTGCGTATTAAGGGTGGAACGAATGCGCACTGTGATTTTATTCTGCCTTCAGGCGGAGCAAGGTGCCGGACTTTTCAATGCGGTAAAAGCCTGCGCTGCCGTCCACGCCGAACTGCAGCTGCAGCTTGAGCGAAGAGTGCGACAGCGCGCGCACCGAAGGCGCGATCCAGTGCACCAGTGCCAGCAGCAGCGGCAGGGTGACGACCAGCTCGGTGGCATCCTGCAGCGCGGTGCCGCTTGTCGGGAACAGCGCAATGACCAGCAGTGCGGCCCAGCACTTCACAGTAGAGCAGCTGGTCCAGATCGATGCGGGAGATGCCGGTCTTGCAGCGCAGGATCAGGCTGCGCTGGTCGGCGTGGCGGCACTCGGCGATCACCGAATCCGTCAGACGGAAAAAGCTGTCCTCCCAGATGGGCTTGAGCTGGTAGAAATAGGCACCCACCACATAGGATTCCACTGCAAACTCGGCGGAAGAAGTGAGAAAGATGATCTTGACGACGTTATCGTACTGCCCGGATCTCCTTGGCGGCGGTAATGCCGTTTTCGGCCGGCATGATGACATCCAGAAACAGGATATCGTACCGGGTGCCCTTTTCGATCTCGGCCAGCAGATCCAGCGGGCTGTGAAAGGCTGTGCACTGGATCTGGACACAGCGCTGGGCGCGATATTTTTCCAGCAGGGCAGAGAGCTGGTCCAGAACTGTTTGGTCATCGTCGCAGAAGGCGATCTGGATCATAACGGGTTTAACACATCCTTTGTTCGCGTCAGCCAGAAATTACAGCTGGGCCTTGCCCATGCAGTAGGTCTGCAGCACATCGTAGTTGTCGTCCAGCACCACAAGGTCGGCATCCTTGCCGATCTGGATGGAACCCTTGCGGTCGTCCAGATGCAGGCAGCGTGCCGGGTTGATGGTGCAGGCGTTCAGTGCATAATTGAAGGGCACCATGGCCTCCTCCACCAGAATGCGCAGGCCCTTGTTGATGTTCAAAGTGGAGCCGGCCAGCGTGCCGTTGTCCAGATGGGCACTGCCGTCCGGGTAGATGGTGATATGGTTGCCGCCAAAGATGTACTCGCTGCCAATGGGGGTGCCCTTGGCCATCAGTGCATCCGAGATCATGATGGCGTAATCCGGGCCTTTGCTCATGAAGTAGTTGTTCAGGGCAGCAGGGGTGGAGTGGCAGCCGTCGCAGATGATCTCGCCGTACATGGTGCGGATGCGGTAGGCTGCGCCCACCAGACCGTTGGCGCGGTGGGCGAAGGGGGACATGCCGTTGTACACGTGGGTCATGGAGCGGGCACCGTTGGCATAGGCCATCACGGCCTGCTCATAGGTGGCGGCACTATGACCGATGCTGACCACCACGCCATGCCCGGTCAGGTAATGGGTCAATGCAAACCCTTCGTCGTGTTCCGGTGCAAGGGTCACATAGCGGATGTGGCCGCGTGCTGCCTGCTGGTAGTGTTTGAACTGCTCCACGCTGGGCTTGGCAATGTACTCCGGAGGTTGTGCGCCCTTGTACTTCATATCGAGGTAGGGGCCTTCAAAGTGGATGCCAAGGATCTCGGCACCTTCGTAGCTGCCCTCCATCACGTCGGCCACATTGGCCACGGCGTTGGTCAGCACCTCCACGCTCTGGGTGACGGTAGTGGCCAGAAAGCTGGTCACACCCTCAGAGACGATATGCTTTGCCCAGTAGCGCAGGCCCTCCGGCTTTGCGTCGTTGGTGTCGAACTCGTAGGCACCATGGCAGTGGATATCCATAAAACCGGGCACGATGCGCTTGGAGCCATAGTCCACATCGGCCTGCTTTTCACCATAGGGGAAGATGCCGGTGATCTTGCCCTGCTCCAGCTCGACTGCGGCAGAAATGAACTGGTCGGCGATCCATACTTTTTTGCTTTGGATGATCATATAATCAGCCCTCCGATATCATCATAAAACCTGCATATGCTGCACACGACAGCACAACCATTCTGCAGAAAAGTATAGCATTTTCTGGCGGGAATAACCAGCCTTCGCGCGCCTTTTCAAAAAAATTAAGCTGGAAAATGAAAAAACGATCGCAGTTTGCACAAAGAAACAGCGCAAAATCAGAAACCCGGAGCCTTTTTGAGCCGTTTTGGCCGAAAAAAGGTTCCGGGTTTTGTGCATGATCTTTTCAGAGAGCTGTTTTGCAACAGCCCCTTAATATGAAGTAAGCCCCAGGCTTACATCCAAAGCCTGATCCACACGTTTCTGATCTTCCGGCGTGATCTGCCCGGCCCGCTCCCGCAGGCGGTGCTTATCCAGCGTGCGGATCTGCTCCAGCAGCACCACGCTGTCCTTGGCAAGGCCGGTATCCGCTGCCCGGATATTGATGTGGGTGGGCAGGCGGGCTTTGTCCAGCCGGGATGTAATGGCCGCAGCGATCACGGTAGGGCTGTGCCGGTTGCCGATCTCGTTCTGCACGATCAGCACCGGGCGCACGCCGCCCTGCTCCGACCCCACCACTGGCGAAAGATCTGCGTAAAAAACTTCTCCTCTGTGTACCTCCATGGAATCTCCCTCCCTGCATTTGGAGGATGCGCCCCGCTTATGTGATGCGTCCGGCGCATCTTCGTCTGCTCTCAGTATGAGCCGGCTGCGCGCCGGTTATGCAGCGCAGGGGGATATTCCATTGTATGCACAAAGGCTTACAGAGTTTCCAGTATGCAGAAGGCCAGCGCCATGCCGCCCTCGTGGCTCAGAGAGAGCCGGGCGGCAAGGCCATGGGCCTGCATCCATTCCGCCGTCTGGCCGGAAAAATGATAGGCAGGTGCACCGCTTTCCAGCCGGACAGCCTCGATCTCACACAGGGAGAACGGTTCCCGCAGGCCGGTGCCTGCCGCCTTTAAAAAGGCTTCCTTGGCGGCAAAGTTGGCTGCGGCGCTGGCAAGCCGGTGGGCGGCGCTGCGCCCAGCGGGCAGCGGTTCGTCAAGGCTCAGCGCAGCGCGTTCGGCCTCGCCGTACACCCGGCGGATAAAGGCTGCAGCGTGTGCGCCGGTAAGGCTTTTTTTCCAGATGCGCGATCTCGCACAGGTCGCAGCCGATGCCATACAGCATAAAGGCCCTCCTTCTGCCGCATTTGCGGCGGTGCAGGCCGTCAGCCTGCAAAATCAGGACCGGAAATTTTATGCAAACTGTGCAAATCCGGTCTGTTTAGCTTGAAGTTTCCTCGCAATTCGTGTACAATGAATGTAGTTCTTCCTAAGGGGGTGTATTCCGTGAGTGGCGAGACCGCTATTTTTTCGATCCACGACAAAAAGGACTATGAGATCCATGAGATCGTACAGCAGGTGTACGATGCTTTAAAGGAAAAAGGACTATAATCCGGTCAATCAGCTGGTGGGCTATATCCTGTCCGAAGACCCCACCTACATCACGACCTATAAAAATGCCCGTTCCATGATCCGCAAGGTGGATCGTGACGATCTGCTGCAGGCCATGCTGCGCAGTTATCTGAACGTCTGATATCGCTTGTCTGCTCATGCCCCGCCGTCGCTATGATGGCGGGGCTTTTTCATAATAGAATGCAGATGCCGTTTACCGTTACAGCCCCTCCGGTGAAAACGCAATTCAGAAAAATCCGCAGATCTTTCTGAATTGCAACTATATAAAATAAAATTTTCGCTGAAGATGGCCAGAGCGAAACGGAGGCCATTCCAACCGTTACGGCCGGAACGGCAGCGTAAAGATCTGGTTTACGACGACCTCATATTCCCACGGTTCCCGCACCTTGCGCAGCTGCTTTTCCAGCTTTTCGGCCCCCTCAAACTTGTGAATGAGGTAGAACCAGTGCCCCTTCATGCGGCTCACCGCGCACCCGGCGCTGCCGAACAGTTCGGAGTATCCGTGGTAGAGGTCGTCAAGGTATCCGCGCAGCTCTTCCCGTGCGGCCGGTGCGCCGCCGCGTGCTTCACGGAAGAGCGCCGGGTCCGCAATGATGCCGCGACCCACCATGATGCCGGACAGCTGCGGATACTGCGCTTCCAACGTGTGCAGGTCCGCAGCGGTGGTCACATCGCCGTTGTAGCACACGGGCATCCGGCACCCGGGCAGGGAGGCAGCAAAAGCGGCACGGTCGGCTTGCCCGCGGTAGAGCTGGCGCATCACACGCGGGTGGATGGTCAGCTCACAGATGGGATACCGGTTATAGATGTCCAGAATGGCAGCAAATTCTTCCGGCTTTTCCACGCCCAGCCGGGTCTTGACCGAGATAGGCCCTTCCGCATTGGCAAATACGGCGGCAAGAAAAGCGTCCAGCTTGACGGGGTCGCGCAGCATCCCGGAACCCTTGCCTTTGGCGGTGACGGTGCCGGAAGGACAGCCGAGGTTCAGGTTCACCTCGGTGTAGCCAAGGCCGCGCAGCTCGCCGATCATCCATGCGGCAAGTTCGCCGTCCTTTGCCAGCAGCTGCGGGATCACCGGTGCGCCGGGGTTTGCCGCAGGGGCAAGCTCGGCCATCTTCTTTTTAATGAGCACCCGGTTCTCCGGCGGGGAGATGAAAGGGGCATAGTAGCGGTCGGCATTGCCAGCAGGGCCGAACCATTTCTGGTGTGCCTGCCGCCACACCCGATCGGTCAGGCCCTCCATGGGGGCAGCATAGTAATTCATGGGCAAATCTCCAAAGTGTTTGATAGGGATATTGTAACAAAAAACTCCCGCCCTGTGAAGTCACAGAACGGGAGAAGCGAGCTTTTTGAAAGATCAGTCTGCAAACAGCGGGGTGGACAGATAGCGGTCGCCGGTATCGGGCAGCAGGACCACGATGTTCTTACCGGCATTCTCCGGGCGCTTTGCCAGCTGCAGGGCAGCATAAACAGCAGCACCGGAGGAGATACCCACCAGCACGCCTTCCTTGTGGCCGATCAGACGGCCGGTGGCAAAGGCATCGTCGTTCTCCACGGCGATGATTTCGTCATACACCTTGGTGTCCAGTACGTCCGGCACAAAGCCTGCGCCGATGCCCTGGATCTTATGTGCACCGGCAGTGCCCTTGCTCAGCACAGGAGAGGAAGCAGGCTCTACAGCCACCACCTTGACGTTCGGGTTCTTGCTCTTCAGGTACTGGCCCACGCCGGTCACGGTGCCGCCGGTGCCCACGCCTGCCACAAAGATATCCACCTTGCCGTCGGTGTCCTCCCAGATCTCGGGGCCGGTGGTCTCGATGTGGGCCTGAGGGTTGGCCGGGTTCACGAACTGGCCGGGGATGAAGGAATTCGGGATCTCCTTTGCCAGCTCATCGGCCTTGGCAATGGCACCCTTCATGCCCTTGGCACCCTCGCTCAGCACCAGCTCTGCGCCGTAAGCCTTCATCAGCTGGCGGCGCTCCACGCTCATGGTCTCGGGCATCACGATGATGATGCGGTAGCCCTTGGCGGCTGCCACAGCGGCCAGACCGATGCCAGTATTGCCGGAGGTAGGCTCAATGATCACGGAACCTTCCTTCAGCAGGCCCTTTTCCTCGGCATCATCGATCATCTTTTTGGCGATGCGATCCTTGACAGAACCGGCCGGATTGAAGTATTCCAGCTTGGCAATGATGTGGGCAGGCAGCTCCTGCTCCTTTTCAATGTGGGTCAGCTCCAGCAACGGAGTATGACCGATCAGCTGATCTGCGGCAGTATAAATCTTGCTCATTGTAGTTTCCTCCCTGATACAGTTATGGGCACATGTGCCCTGCCGGACGACCCGATTCTAAAACCTTTATACCAACATAATTTGTGGGTTTGGTGGTATTATAGACCCGTTCTGTGCGGTTGTCAATGGATTTTTTGAAAAAAGTGGGATTGAAATATTATTTACCCTGTTGTATAATAGGTTAAAAACTCAATCTATAACCAACAAAGGAAGTACACTATTATGATCGTGTCCACCAAAGGGCGCTATGCACTGCGCGTGATGATCGACCTTTCCGAGCATCAGTCTGAAAAATATGTCCCTCTCAAGGAGATCGCTGCCCGGCAGGAGATCTCGGAAAAATATCTGGAAAACATCCTTAAGGTGCTGGTGCAGAACGGCTTTCTGGAGGGCTTGCGCGGCAAGGGCGGCGGCTACCGGCTCACCCGCAGCCCAGATCAGTACACCGTGGGCGAGATCCTGATGCTGACCGAGGGCAGCCTTGCGCCGGTGAGCTGCCTGACCCCAAATGCGACCCCCTGCTCCCGCATGGCAAACTGCCGCACCTACGAGATGTGGAAGGGGCTGGACGATCTGATTTCCAATTATTTCGGCAATATCACACTGGCCGATCTCGCCCGGCCTGATCAGGCCGGGAATGATTATGTGATCTGACGGTATTTCTGATAACATGCAAAAAGGCGCACCGGCTTGACCGGCGCGCCTTTTTTGCACAGTTCTCGGCGAAATGTGCAATT
>ENA-OQKG01000067-OQKG01000067.1-human-gut-metagenome-genome-assembly--contig:-NODE-67-length-13256-cov-3.397974_pt1 | contig 13256 bp, 9 predicted proteins | sample MGYA00242649_ERZ504799 | MGnify/ENA primary metagenome ERZ504799 (study PRJEB26092, sample SAMD00036428) | human gut metagenome | host: Homo sapiens | study: EMG produced TPA metagenomics assembly of the... | reverse complement strand
GTTGGTGTTTGCCCAAATAGGAATATTCTGGACAAACACCATCAGCAGCATCACCGCTTACCTTGGACCTTGCGAGCCACCACCTTCATCAGCTCGCGCTGCTTGGAACCGGTCGGAGCCAGTACATCCACGTACTTGCGGATGGGGCTGTCCTCCGCGATCGCACGCTCATGATGTTCCGGCGGAGCGGGACGTTCCACACCACTCATTGCTGCGATCATCTGCGCCACGAAAGGCGTTTCCTGCGCATAATTCCAATACAACGGGGCGAAATCGCACCATGGATTCTTCCATGGCTTGTCGAAACCGGCGTAATGCACGATTTTCGGAGCCTTACGCGACGCCATGTATGCCTTGTACACATTGGCGGGCGCGAAATCGAATACGCCATTGACACGACCGGCACAGTTGTGCATCACATTCCACGAATAATCCAGATACGTGACCAAGCCTTCGCACTCCACGTTCAAAATATCCTGGTCGTTGTAGATGTATCCGGGTTTGGAGGCGATTTCCAGCCATTCGTGGACGGTATGGATCTTGCGCATACGCTCGAGGTTCATCACCAGCACGCCGGCCTGGAAGTAGTCATACGCATCGCGCATGTGCAATTGCTTGCGCACGTATTCGGCTCGTTCTCCGTTTTTCATATTGAGATTGCCGATAAAGTCGATATCGGGCACGGCGGCGATCGCATTGTCTCCAAGTTCGATATCGAACAGTTCGGCGGCATCGCCATTGACCACCAGATCACAATCCAGATACAGCAGCTTCGAATAGAACGGCAACGCCTCCTGGATGATGAAACGGTAATACGTTTCGATGCTGATATGCGCATTGCTGGTGGTGAGATTGAAGCCAGCCAAGTAACGGCTCACATCGAAGAAGCGGATCACGGCATTTGGGAACCGTTCGAAAAACTGACGTATGTTTTGCTTGTTCTCGTCGGAGATATTCCGTTCCAATACGATCACATCATATGAACGATCTTTGGAAGCGTTCTTCAGCATCGAATAGATGGTGGTGGTGAGCATCGGCACATAGTTGTTGTCTGCGGCGAACACCACCGGCACCACGTTCTTGTATCCGGCATCAAGCGGCTTGAGAACGGTGGCCGGTTCCGGATGCAGAAAATGCACGCACTGCAGTCGCTTGATCTTCCAATGCGCACCGGTACGCTGCTTGTGCGCAATGAAGATGTTGAGCAGCCGTTCCGAAAGATGCCCCACCGTACGTGTGGTCTGCACGTCCATTCTGCTGAAATCAGTAGCTTCGGCAAACTCATCGAGCAGCGGGAACAACCACTCGTTGTATTCGAAGAAAATGTCTTTCTTCATAATGAACATATTGCAGAATGCCGCAGTTCGACCGTTGAGCACGGCGTCGGCATCCACTCTGTAGTCGGGATGGCGCATGCACAAAATGTCATACATGTGGCGCAGGTCCTTCAAACGCAGGTGCTCGTCGGCATCCCAGTGCTGCTTGAGATTTGAGAATCCGCCGATACGGCGAACGTCATTCAACGGCGTGGTGATGACGTCCCAACCGTCCACGGCACGAGCGATCGCATCATCGTTGATACCGTATTCGGCGAGCGCGTGATTATCGATATACGAATCGATAATCTCTCCGTAATCGTTCTCTTTGTGCGGAGTATCGGTGAAATCGAAGTACCTGCGGTAGTGGCAGAAGCCGTAATAGTCAGCATCCTCGTTTTTCCAGGCCCAGTATTGCGCGGTTAGCTCACAATACCGCGGGTTTTCCGCAGAAATGTTCACACCTTCGTCGTCATGCAAAGTGTTCGTGAAACGAGTCGCAGCATTCGCCGCGCCCACCTGCACCGGAACAATACTGTTCCCCTCAGGGAACGTGGCCTGCTTATGTGCCGACACAAAGATTTTGATATTCGGATGGTGCTGTTCCGCTGTGAGAACCATGTGAGATATTCCGCCTTACTAAGACAAACGTCCTTTCCTCAATAGAATATATGAGAGTACTGCCGAAGAGGGACGCTCTACGAGCTTTTGCACCCAAATACTTCGCACGAGTAGGATAGGACGTTTGTGAAAGACTTTTTCGAAAGCCTCAAGAAGAGGTACCACTATGCGATGGTGGTTTTCAAGGAACTGGTGAAAACCGACTTCCAGCTGCGATATCAGGGCTCATTCCTGGGCATGGTGTGGTCCGTGCTGAAACCGCTGATGCTGTTCGCCGTGATGTACGTGGTGTTCGTGAAGTTCCTGAAGTTCTCGGATGGCACTCCGACTTTCCCGATTTCATTGCTGTGCGGCACCTGCCTGTGGAGTTTCTTCTCCGAATCGACCAGCATGGGAATGCGCGCCATCGTCGATCGTGGCGATCTGCTGCGCAAGATTCATTTCCCGAATTACATCATTGTGGCGTCCACCACGATGGGTTCCATGATTTCCCTGGGCATCAACCTTGTGGTGGTCATCCTCTTCGGTTTCTTCGCCCACGCACACTACACCTGGCGCATCCTACTGGTTCCGCTCAGCATTATCCAGCTGTATTGCCTTGGTCTTGGCGTTGCTCTGCTTCTTGGCTCGCTGTATGTGTATTTCCGTGATGTGGCCCATATCTGGGAAGTGGTGCTGCAGGCCATGTTCTATGCCACGCCTATCATCTACCCGATTTCCATGGTGGCGCAGAACAAGGAGTTCTCCTGGGCTGCCGACATTCTGATGCTTAACCCGACCACGCAGACCATCATGGATATCCGCCATAACCTGCTGTCTCCGGAATACGTGCCGACCGTGTGGACCATGGTGGATAACAAGCTGCTGTGTCTGCTGCCGTATGTGCTGTCCGCTGTGATTCTGTGGCTGGGCATCCATGTGTTCCGCAAGTACAGCGCCAAGTTCGCGGAGGTGCTCTAAAGCCATGAGCGAGGTTTCGATGACTGACAACAACACTGTTGATGAACGTCCGGTCGTACTCAAGGTCGACCATGTGGCCAAGTCCTTCCGTCTGCCCACCGAACAGGCCACCGGTCTGAAGATGGCTTTCCTGAACTGGACGAAGGGCATCAAAGGCTACACCGAGCAGCATGTGCTCCGCGACATCAATTTCGAAGTGCATCAGGGCGATTTCTTCGGCATCGTCGGCCGTAACGGTTCCGGCAAATCCACGTTGCTGAAGATCATTTCGCAGATTTACGTGCCGGAACAGGGTTCCGTGATGGTGAAGGGCAAGCTGGTGCCGTTCATCGAGCTGGGCGTCGGCTTCAATCCGGAGTTGACCGGACGTGAGAACGTGTATCTGAACGGCGCGCTGCTGGGATTCACGCACGAGGAAATCGACGCGATGTATGACGACATCGTGGAATTCGCCGAGCTTGAGGACTTCATGGACCAGAAGCTCAAGAACTATTCCTCCGGCATGCAGGTGCGTCTCGCCTTCTCCGTGGCCATCAAGGCGCAGGGCGACATTCTGGTGCTCGACGAAGTGCTCGCCGTCGGCGACGAGGCGTTCCAGCGCAAGTGTGACAACTTCTTCGCCGAAATCAAGAAAGATCCGACCAAGACGGTCATTCTCGTCACCCACTCCATGGACGCGGTGAAGAAGTACTGCAATAACGCCATCCTCATCAAAGATGGCGAAATTATTGCAAGCGGAGATAAGAATGATGTTGCCGATCGGTATACAGAAGAGAATCTGACAGCAAAGAAACAGAAAAAGCAGGTGGACGGAGCCTATGAACAAGGTTTGAATGAGGCATGCCCCCTCCTGAAAATACAAACCTGTGTCTAAAGTTGTTGTAAACGGAGGTTCTCCTTTCGATTTCGATTTGGAATACGAGTCCAGAGACTCCGGAGATTTATTTATCACGTTCACATTATTTGACGTCAAACGAGGTGGAATCATTTATGATTCTGCCGACTCACTGAGAATAGTAAAACAGGGACATCACACAGCCCACCTACAATTGCCTCTCAATTTATTTACTAACGGCGATTTCAGACTGCAAGCTGCCATGATGACTCCAGATCCAGAACGTCCAGGTCATCCTAAGCAAATTGCATACACCAATGAAGATAACTCTTGTTTCTTCGCAATCCGTGAATCCGGACACCGTAATGGCTACGGACTTATCAACAGCAAATCGCTCTCAATCATACCAAGGACAGCTATCTAGGCACATTAGAATAAAATAAGGGTGTATAAGAACGCCTTATACACCTTTATTTTATTTAGTTATTTGATGTTTAGCCCATCTGGGCAGTGCAGTAATTACAAGCCCTATTTTGTAAGTCCATGAATCTTTAATCCGCTGCGTTTCTTTTTCAAGAAAACTATTATCTTGTTTAAGACTTATATTTTCCGCATGTAGTTCTTCACTTTTGACATGCATATTCGCCAACTGAGTTTTATAAAAAACCTGATACTGCACCAATGAATCTCGGCAGAGTTCATACTGATTCAAATTAAGCAAATCAATTTGATTCCGCTGAAGCAGTTTACAATAATCATCCATTGAGAGAGCCACGAACCGAGAATATATAGATTCTAATGCTTCGTAGACATGATTAGAACAATCACCGAGCATTTTTCGCAGTTCTTCAGAAATAACAAAATGACTAGCAAAACGGCGTATGTAATCATGAGCATCATTGTGCATAATCGAACCCGAACGAATACGACGTTTATATAATTTCTCATTAATTATGCCGACTCTCCTTGCCTTAAGAAGAATCTGTGTCATAAAAAGATTGTCTTCGAACAAAATTCCCTTGTAAAACGGAGTTTTCTCCACGAGCGTCTTCCGGTAAAATGACAAAGGCGCAGACGGAACAAAATGATTACTATTAACCATTGAAATAAAAGCATCTTCGCCCGAAGAAACACAAATCTGATTATTTATGCGATCATAATACTCATCATATTCCTCAATACGGCGTTTCGTCGATTCCTCATCCCCCATAGCGTAAGAATCATCCGCAAAGTTCACCGCAGAAAATGAAAGAACGTCCAAAGCATTTTGATACGACAACTCAACAAAACGGAGCAAGGCGTTTTGCGGCAGGAGATCATCAGAGTCAAGAAAATAAACATATTCACCAGTTGCTAATTTAACACCGCTATTTCTTGCCGCGCTAAGACCACCATTTTCCTGATGATGAACAACAACATGCTGCCGAATCTGTTTCACCGACTCAGCAATTACTTCAAGGGTCCTATCTGTCGATCCATCATCCACGACAATCAGTTCCCAATTTTTATAAGATTGTTCTCGCACACTTGCGATTGTCTGATTAATATATTCCGCCACATTATAGGCAGGAATGACTACAGACACCAAAGGTCCGTTATTGTCTAATTTCATATTCCGGTACCTCATTCATTACCTTGATTGTTCGGACGATGTAGCGTCAAATACTTATAATACTGAACATGTCAAATGCCAAAGAACACTTGGTACAAGACGCAATCGACAAGAAAGGGACCCCAATGCCACTCTTCTCGGTGATTATTCCTGCATATAACAATGCAGAATATCTCGGCAAGTGTCTTCAAAGTCTTCAAAACCAGACTTTTCATGACTGGGAGGCACTCATTGTAGTGGATGGCAGCCCTGACAATGCAGCAGACATTGCTACTTCAGTCGCTTCTCAAGATCAGCGTTTCATCCCTTTGATAAAAAAAATAATGAGGGCACCCATCTTGCACGTAAAACAGGTGTTAAGCATGCATCAGGCAATTACGCGCTTTTCCTTGATGCTGATGACGAGCTCAAAAAAAATGCACTTCAGGAACTCAAAATAGCTATTCAAGCTAGCGCTCCAGACATAGATGTTATTCATTTCGGAATGGAATTGTTCGGAATCGATATGCCGAAAGACGTGTGTAATGGCATGTTGGAACAAAGCAATGCGCAACTTCCCGATGCCCACAACGAAGAGATTATTCAATCCACTTTCGCAGAGAGGAAACAAGACTGGAGAGTATTGCAACGCCTCTACTCATCAGATTTGCTTAAAAATGCTTTTGCAAATATGACCGATAGTCGATTAGGACGCGGACAGGATGCCTATGAATGGTTAGTTATATCAAGCTCAGCTAAACATGAAACCTTCCGCAATGACCTGATTCTTTACCGCTACTATCTTGGACGGGGAATTACGAATGTCCAACCAATCTCTGGCGAAAAATGGTTAAAGAACGCAAAGGCCTTCAACGATGGAATCCAAGCCGGATATCAGTATGCAAATTCTTTTAAATCCTTCGATATGAAAATCTACGTCGATGACTTAAAAAACCATCAACTCGAATTGCTCATGAACGATTGGCATATTCGCGTTAACAATGCTGAAAAAATATCTGTTGCGCTGAAGTCAGCCGAACTCTTCGGAGAAGATGCAATAGCAGCCGAACTCATGCGCTTAGCACGCGATGACGCATACTATCTTTGGGATCATCAACTTCCTTTCTCTGAACATGAGCCTTTTATTCAATGGATTCGTTGTGCCCAACAATTAGTAAACAATGAAAATCCTTCTGAGAGGTATCGTTCATTTTCAGAAGCAACTCTCAATCATCTCAACGATCTCAGAAATCGAGAAAAGCAATCTCCTCATATTAATACGCTGCTTCAGAAAGTAAAACAGATTTTCATTCGGTAAATATCGAAAATATCTTAAGGAAAATTTATGCCTAAAATTTCTATTATCGTTGCCGCATACAATGTGGAAGAATATCTTCAGCAATGTCTTAACAGTCTCAGTAACCAAACATTTTCGGATTTCGAGGCAATTATTGTCAATGACGCCAGTACGGATGCCACCGCCGAAATTCTTAGACGCTCCGCAGAAAAAGATCCACGCATCATTCCTGTTACGCATCCACACAACCAAGGACTTCATCTCACTCGCAAAACCGGTGTCGAGCACGCCAGCGGCGAATATACTTTCTTCCTCGACGGAGATGACGATCTCGCTCCGGAAACATGTGCGCAACTTGCAGAAGAGATAAACCAGCATCCCGTTGACATCCTGCATTTTGGAATTTCCGTCATAGGTGAAAACGGCATCCTTGACGATGAATGTAAAGCCTTTGAAGCATTCAATAACACTCAAACCAAGAACTGCACTGGCTCCGATATCGTTCGAAACATCTATGCCGAAGCTAATGGCCAGCAGGTAGATTGGCGAGTAACCCAAAGACTTTTCAAGACTTCCTTGCTTAAAAAGGCATTTAATAATATGACCAGCAAGCGTCTTGAACGAGCTGAGGACGGTTATGAATGTCTCGTCATTTCGGCGCTGGCGCACACTTACCGGTCTTACAAGGAATGCCGTGGATATCAATACCACTACGGCCGAGGTGTCACCGGAACGAATCAGGTCACAGCCAGTAAATATGCCGCTTTTTGTCAGCAATTTAGCCAATGCTTTAACGCGGCACAATTGTTTGCGAATCAGAATCCAAGTCTTGACTTGCAAGATTGCGTAAATGGATACCGTTGGAAGGCGACCGAATTACTTGCCAATGACCTTAATATCCGTATAGCTGATGAGGACAAGGCCGAGGCGATTCAAGCCATGTTCGAAACGTTCGGCCCAGCAATCACCGCCCGCGAAATCTGGCGTTTTACCCGCGACAACGCATGGGCGGCCATTACATCTAAAGACAATAACGATTCTCTGAATCGTGCCAACATGTGGAAAAGACTTGCGGACGCCATCGATGTTCCGGCAACCGGCAACATTGAAAACAACCGTTATCTGACCGTCCGTCACCGTGCCGAGGAATTGCTTTGCAGATTTTGGACACAGTGCGCAATAGGCAAAAATATGCCAATCAGCGTATCCGTATTTTCGTCACTACACACAAGAACGTCAGCACCTTCAACAGTGCCATCATGCAGCCGGTGCAGGTTGGTCTGCACAATGGCAGCTATCGTTTCCCGTGGGCGTTCCATGATGACGAAGGAGAGAATATTTCAAATCGCAATCCACGTTACTGCGAACTGACCACCCAATACTGGGCGTGGAAGAACATTGACGCGGATTATTACGGATTCTGCCATTATCGCCGCTATTTCGATTTTTCCGAAACCGTGCATGAGGAAAACGCGTTCGGAGAAATCATGGATGACTATATCAGTGTCAAGACTGCGAAGGAATACGGTTTGGACGATGATAATATCGCCCGCGTAGTCAGACAATACGATGTCATCACAACTCCATTTGGCGATCTGGATGAAATCATCAACAAGTATGGAAGTCCTCGTGCTTTGTGGGAGGCCGCTCCCCTGCTGCATGATGACGATTTGAAGCGCTGCTATCAGATTCTGTGCAATATGTATCCCGACTATAAGAAGGACGCACAGGATTTCTTCAACGGCAATAAGGCGTGCTTCTGCAATATGTTCATTATGAAGAAGGAGATCTTCTTCGATTATTGTGAATGGATGTTCCCGATTCTCGAGGAATTCGACAAAAACACCGATTACAGCACGTACAGCAAGGAGGCGCTGCGCACGCCAGGTCACCTTTCCGAACGCCTGCTGAACATCTATCTCATGCATCACAAGCGGATCGGCTCCAACTGGAAATTCAAGGAGCTGCAGTGCGTCCACTTCACCAATCCGGAGCCAGCGGAGCAGCTCAAGCCGCTTGACATTACCGACAAGCCAATCGTTCCGGTGGTGTTCGCAGCGGATGACAATTATGTTCCTCAATTGACCACCACCGTGTATTCAGCCATGAAGAACGCCGATCCGAACTACTTCTACGATGTGACGGTGCTGCAGCGCAACATCGCATGGGACAAGCAGGAACGTCTGCGCGGCTTCTTCAAGCAGTTCCCGAATATGAATCTGCGATTCACCAATGTGGACCGTGAGCTTGCCGGATATGAGCTTTCCACCAACAACGCCCATATCAGCGTGGAAACGTACTATCGTTTCCTGATTCAAAAGCTTCTGCCTTTCTATGACAAGGTGCTGTACCTCGATTCCGACATCATCATCAACGGTGATATCGCAAAGCTGTACAACATCGATTTGCAGGACAAGCTGCTCGGTGCGGTGCGTGATATCGATTTCCTTGGCAATTTGAACGTGAAGCATGGCAAGCGTATGAATTACGCGAAAACCGTGCTGAAGATGAAGAATCCATACGATTACTTCCAGGCCGGCGTGCTGGTGCTCAACACCAAGGCGATGCGTGAGCATTACACCATCGAGCAGTGGCTTACCTACGCCTCGAATCCCAATTTCATCTACAACGACCAGGACGTGCTCAACGCGCACTGCGAAGGGAACGTGATGTATCTGCCGTGGGAATGGAATGTGGTTCACGATTGCGGCGGCCGCGTGGGCAATCTCTTCACGCAGGCGCCGAACGATATCTACGACGCATATATGAAGTCGCGTAGCAATCCGCAGATCATCCATTATGCCGGCTTCCAGAAGCCTTGGACCGACCCGGATTGCGATTTCGCCTCTATCTACTGGAGGTACGCGCGTGAGACCCCGTTCTACGAGCGTTTGCTCAAGCGTGTGGTGAAGGCGAACGAACCGGAAATCCCAGAAGGAGTATTCCGCCCGCAACATGAGCGCGCAGTCGGAGAAGATAATCCGATTCGCAAAATCGTCGATCCACTCATGCCGATTGGCTCCCGTCGCCGTGATGCGGTGAAGGCAATCGGACGTGTGGTTCGTGGCCGTCACTGAAGCACCCAAGAACACACTTTGCGGTTAGTTTTCGGAAAGGGTATGGTCGCGCCGAGTAAATTATCAGTCCTCAGATAAAAAGCCTCATGGGGCATGACCATATTCGTTCCGTTTAGCGGCGAAAGGAGTTCCGTTAAACTATTTCAACGGCATCAGCTGCTTTATTTTTGCAATAATCCACTTGCCGATGTATACCGCGATACCGGTAAGCGCATAGACCACAATGGCCTTGATGAACGGATGAGTTTGTCCCAATGTAATAAACCCTCCGATTGGCCCGCCCAAAGTAAGGTTCACAAGCAGCAGATGGAACATATACACACCCAGCGAGACGCTGGATACTTTACGGATCATGAGCTTCATCTTGTCGGAACCGCGCTGGAAAAACGGCTCCAGCGTTTTGCAAAGCATAAATAGCGACACTGCCGATGTCACACATAGTGGGGAAGAAGTGCCGACAAGATAGTTATAGTACTCCGTTCTCATCGTTTCTTGGAAAAAGCCATTCCAGCACAGTCCTCCAAGGAACATCAATGCCGCAGACCCGACGAATAAACCTGCCCAAACCGGAGCTTTCCATCGCACCGGCAAGCCATAATTCTCCAGATAATATCCGAGCAAGAAATACAACAAGGCGTTGGAAGAGAACAGCGGCCAGCTCAACAATGGACTGAAATATTTTTCATTGATGCCAATGGCCTTCGCCGCTGGAATGAGAATCGAACAGAACAACGTCAATGCGATGGCATATTCCATGAGACGACGGTCATGGACGATCTTCGAAAGCAGCGGAGTCAACAGATACAGATAAATGATGGAATACAGGAACCAGTAAATATCAATAATAGAGTTGGTAAGGAATCGCTTGCAGAAATCGACAAAGCCGAAGCTATCGGCGATCGACTGCGCTCCGTAAAATAGACCGGGAAGCAGACCAAACAACAGATAGCATGCGATGCTTCCCAGAATCAGCGCTCGCCCCACCCGCACGAAACGTTTTTTAAAAAACACTTTCGTCGAATATTTCTTCCGATAATCCAGTAAATTCATACCGCTGACCATGAAGAAAATCGGCACCGCAAAAATGAACACCGCCTGCATCAGCTCCTGAAATGCCCATAAACGGGGTTCTCTGAGGCGAGAACACACCCAAAGATGTGTGCAAGCAGACCACCGCAAACAGGAAACGATGTTCAATACATCAACAAACACAAAATGCGTTCTTGCTTTGCCGTTTTTCCGTTCACTCGCAAAGCCCCGTTCCGTGGCCAACTGTTCCTCTGTCATCGACTGGTGTTCCCTTCTTCCTGACATACGCACTTCAGCATAACAAATAATGACGTCCCTTCTTGACGGAGGACTGCGAGCCTGCGTCCGCTCTCGCCCCTAGGCTATAAAAGCAATGAATTCCCATTAACGTATCGGAAGATCAAGCATGGCAAATAGATTCAGAAACAGTCATATCTGCGTTGCAGAACGGATTCGTACCGGCTCATTTGTCCGAGCGTTCAGGAACCCTTTCGCGATTCTACTTGCCTTTACTCTGCTATTCAGTTGTGCGTCAGCCAGCGCTGCGGAAGACAAGGAAACAGATCAAAACGGAAGTAAGTTGACTTTGCCAAGCTATGTGATGGACGGCATGGTTCTGCAGCAGAACAAAATCACCACTCTGAACGGTTCAACAGCAAAATCCATGTCAGGGCAAACCATCTCAGTCACCTTACGCGGAGGCAAAAACCAATATAATGCTTCATCGCGAATCTCTAAAAACGGAAAGTTCTCGGTTCAGCTGCCTAAAATCAAAGGATCACTCACCCAATACATCATGAAATTTATGGTGGCTGACACCATGGTAAAAACCGTGAATGATGTATACGTCGGCAATTTGTTCATCGCTTCTGGGCAGTCGAATATGGAAATAAACTACAACGACTATTTCAAAAGCGATTCGCTTTTCAAGACAAGCACCTCATTGCACTACACACGCAACGATATTCCACGCAGCATCAATGACAAATATGTCCATTTCCTCTCACCGAATAAAATCCTCGACACAAAGAATTATCCACTAAGAGATTTCGAAAAGAAATCCTGGCTTACAGCCGCAGGAGATGACGTCAATTATCTTGGCTATATTCCTCAATATTTTGCACAACAGCTTCGCAAACAATATCCGAATATACCTATCGGATTCATCCAAACCGCTTGGGGAGGGACAGCTATATCTCACCATATAAAAGGCGGAGACATCTATAAAAGTCGTGTTGCCCCATTACAGGGACTTGGCGTGGCCGGTGTGTTATGGTACCAAGGTGAAGATGATTCCGGATCGATGGATCTGGCATTACGGTATGATATTTCCTTCGCCACACTTGTAAACGATTACCGAAATCTATTCAACGATGCGACATTGCCGTTCCTTTATGTGCAACTAGCCAGATACGACGGTTACGGCTACATCTACGACACCATCGTGCGCAATGCTCAATTGGGCATACTCAGCAATCCCGTCGTTGCGTCGCACAAGAATCTTGGCATGACCGTCTCCATCGATACGGATAAAGGCACGCCGAAGGCGATCCATCCACTCGGCAAGGAAATCGTCGCCCAACGCATGGCTAACCAATGGATCGCCATGAATGAACACAAGGCAGTGCCATCCGGACCGTTGCCCAAAGAAGCACATCTTGATACAAACGACAAGTCAACGGCCATCATCACTTTCCAAGAAGGCACAGCCGTCAAACTGCAAGCGAAGCGGCCGAATTACACGACCAGCGCAACAATCGACAATATCGCAAATGCCACCAATACTCCGCTATCAGGATTCCAAGTCGCCGATGGAGACGGATCAATGCACAATGCCATCGCAACTATAACTGGCAGTACACTCCGCATCCACTCCGACGAAGTGAAACGTGTGGCTCAAATCCAATATCTATGGCAAAGCAATCCCAGCTGTTTAAGCATCGTATACAACAGCTCGAACTTGCCTATGAGCCCGTTCACTCTTAACGTGAATCAAAAAACCTATTCGCATTGATTCTCTCTTCTTATCGGGGAGAGCACCATGCCAATCATCATCGGAGCAAACAATAATGTGTGGAACATATATCTTGTAGGATTGCCATGTCCCCCGCTAATTTCAAGCGAAACAGGATAAACAAACAGTAATATGACTGACAGGTAATACGGAACGAACTGTAATAGACCGTTCAGAGTCACGCTTGTTCTACGTCTACGCCATAAAACGTATGCTAAGAACGCCGGCACGACCGAAGCCCACAGAGCAATATACATGAGTAAATTCAATACCGGAACAGAACGTAATACGTCGATTATATTTTTCACAAGACCTTGCGATTCAGTTTCAATGGTGCTTGGAGCCAATTTGCCGAACGTATCAGGATTCACCGATGTCGTTGTCATCACATCCATTTGCACAGGATAATGCTTGTATGGTTTTTGAGGTTGTTTTAGCTCACTTGTTCCAGTAAATGTAATCCAACCTGATTCCAAGCAAAAGAAACCATTCACATAAGTCATCGGATGTCTTAAG
>ENA-OQKG01000065-OQKG01000065.1-human-gut-metagenome-genome-assembly--contig:-NODE-65-length-13440-cov-4.037482_pt1 | contig 13440 bp, 9 predicted proteins | sample MGYA00242649_ERZ504799 | MGnify/ENA primary metagenome ERZ504799 (study PRJEB26092, sample SAMD00036428) | human gut metagenome | host: Homo sapiens | study: EMG produced TPA metagenomics assembly of the... | reverse complement strand
AATCGGTGATTTTCACCTCGCCGGAATCGGACACCATGATGTTCGCAGGCTTCACGTCGCGGTGGATCACGCCATGCGAATGCGCGACGAACAGGCCACGCGCGGTCTGGATGAGAATCGGCAGCAGACGGGTCGGCTCCATCGGGCCGTTCTGCTCGTGGAACAGGTCGGCCAGCGACTTGCTGGGCACGTACTCCATAACGAGGAAGCCGATGCCGTCATGTTCGTAATATTCGAACAACGCAGCGATATTCGGGTGTGCAAGATTGGCGGAATTATGCGCTTCCGCACGCAGGCGAAGCAGCTTGGCCTCCTGCGTGACGCCCAAGTCGCCGCGCAACGCCTTAATGGCCACGGGACGACCCAACTGGATATCATAGCCTTTCCATACTTCGCCCATGCCACCCTGGGCCAGACGGGCATCCAACCTGTAGCGTCGGTGGATGAGCTGTCCTTCAATCAGTTTCACTCTGCCAGCGCCTCCTGCATCATCGCCTTCATAATCGGACCCGCCGCGAACGAGCCATACAAATCCACATTGTGCACCACCACGGCAACAGCGATCTTCGGATCGTCCGCCGGGGCGAAGCCGACCACCCAGCCGTCGATGGACGTATTGCCGTCACCGATCTGCGCGGTGCCGGTTTTCGCAGCCACCTGCACGCCGTCGATGGCCAGATTCGGGTTCTCCTTGGTGACCACCGCCTCCATCATCTGCGTGAGCTTGTTGGCGGTGCCCGAACTGAACGCGCGGCTCATCACCTGCGGCTTGGTCTGCGAAATAACAGACAGGTCGGAGGAACGCACGCGATCCACCAGCGTCGGCTGCATGACCTTGCCCCCGTTCACCACGGCGGCCGCCACCAGCGCGTTCTGCAGCGGAGTCACCACGGTGTCTCCTTGGCCGATGGACGCCAAAGCGAGCTTGTCGTCGGTCGTGTCGGTCGGGAACTTCGACGCCACGCTCATCCACGGCGTGCCCGTGGAATCGGATCCGTCAACCGTGATCGGACTGTCGAAACCAAGCTTCTTGGCCATGGACGACACCTTGTCATCGCCCAAAGCCACGCCCAGCTGGGCGAACGCGGTGTTCGACGAATACGCCATCGCGTCTTCCAACGTGATCTTGCCGTCCGAACCGTCGGCCTGCGACACCGCGTTCGTCAACTGTGTGACCGTGCCCGGAAGCGTGTAGCTCGATCCGGCCGGAATCTCGGTGTCGGTCTGGTATTCGCCAGTTTCCAGCGCGGCCGCCGCCACCACCGTTTTGAACGTGGATCCCGGAGGATACAGCTGCGAGGTGGCACGGTTGAGCATCGGATTCGACTCGTCTTGCGAAAGCGTGGAATAATTGCCGTTCGCTTCGGACGTGTCGTGGCTCGCCAGTTGGTTCGGGTCGTAGCTTGGCGTGCTTGCCATGGCGAGAATACGACCGGTTTTCACTTCGATGGCCACGGCCGCGCCGTCATTGTTGGCAAGACCGTTGTAGGCGGCCTGCTGGATTTTCGGATCAATGGACGTTTCGATGGTCGCGCCCTTGTTTTCCTGGCCGGTGAACAGCGATTTGAACCGCTGCCATACCAGCTGGTCGGATTGGCCCGACAGCAGCGAGCTACGCGACGCTTCGATACCGTTCCAGCCGCGTTGGCTGATCGAGAAGAAGCCGGTGACCGGCGCGTACAGTTCGCCGGCGGTATAGGAACGCTGGTAGGAGAACGCGTCGTTCGAAGGGTCGGATTTGGCGATGACGGAGCCGTCCGAAGCGAGGATCGCACCGCGCGGAGCGCCATACTCGTGGTAGAGGGCGCGGGTGTTGCGCGGGTCGTTGTTGAGCTGGTTCGCGCGAATCGCCGTGATGATGGTGGTGGACATGCCCAGGATGACGAACAGCGCCACCACGATGGTGAAGAGTTGGCGGAGTGACTTATTCATGCTTGGCTCCCCTCTGACATGCTGTCCGATGGGTTCGGAGTGCCCGATACGTTCGGCGTGCCCGATGGGGGAGCGGGTGGTACGACTGGCGTGCCTGAAACCGGCGTCTCCGTGGAGATGATTTCAGTGGCCTGCGATTGCGCGGAGGCCTGTGCGGAAGCCTGCGCGGAAGCTTGCGATTGCGCGGAGGCGACGCTTCTGCGGGCGCGGCTCTGCTTGCGGGCGCGCAGCGCCTGCATCGCCTCATATTGGAACGTGTCGCTATCGATATCGGATTCGGGTTTGTTCGCCGAGTTGGAAATCACCACTAGGAGTGCTGCCAACATGTAATTCGCTATGAGTGAGGATCCGCCGGCGGCCATGTACGGAAGAGTCAAACCCGTAAGTGGGATGACTAACGTGATGCCTCCCACCACGGTGAACACCTGGAAGGCCATGGTGAACACGAGGCCCGATGCGAGAAGCTTGCCGAACCCATCCTTGATTTTCATCGCAGTGATCATCCCGGCGGCGATGATGAGCAGATAGAGCATCAGAATGGCCATCAGACCGGTGAGGCCCAGCTCTTCGCCAAGTGCCGCGTAGATGTAGTCGGAGTTGGCGATCGGAGTGAGCGACGGGTGACCTTGCCCAAGGCCGGTGCCCATCAAGCCGCCTGATGCCAGGCCGAAAATACCCGTGACGAGCTGGTAGGATCCGCCGTACTCCTTGTTGTACTGCGCCGAGTCGAACGGGTGCAGCCAGGCGTCGACGCGCGCGCCGACATGGCTGAAAATATTGGCCGCGGCGAACGCGCCCACGGCGAACGCGATGAACCCAATCACAATCCAACTGGTGCGCCCCGTGGCCACGTACAACATGGACACGAACATGGCGAAGAACATCAACGACGTGCCCAAATCATGCTGCACGACCAGCACGCCCATCGACACGATCCACACCACGATGATAGGCCCAAGATCCTTGATGCGCGGCAGCTGCAGGCCCAGCACCTTCTTGCCACCGACCGCCAGCTGGTCGCGGTGGTCATACAGGTAGGAGGCGAAGAAAAACGCGAGGAACAGCTTCGCGAACTCGCTTGGCTGGAACGATCCCAAACCGGGAATCTTCACCCAAATGCGCGCGCCATACTGTTCGGAACCGATCACCGGAAGCATCGGTGACAGCAGCAACACCAAACCGATCACCATGCTGACGTACGAGAACCGCCTCAGCACACGGTAATCCTTCATGAAGATCACCAGCAGATTCGCCAAAACCAGCGCTATCGACAGCCAAAGCAACTGTTTGAACGCGACGGACGTGTTCGAATCCTGGTCGATGCGGGCGATCATCATGATGCCGGTGCCAGTCAGCACCATCACACAACACATGATCGCCTGGTTGGCATACGGCTGGAAACGCAGCAGCAATCCCCAGGAAGTCAGGAACAATGCGCCGACAAAAGCGAGCATCCACAAATAATTCTGCGGAAAACCGCCGGTGGTGCGTTCGAACATCTGGAAGAACGCGACGCCGCAAATCAGCATGCTGAACAGCAGCAGGCCGAATTGCTTCAGACGGGTTGCCATCATGACTGGTCACCGCCTGACTTGTTTGCCGAAGCGTCGTCCGATTTGTCTGATTTGCCCGACGACTTGTCGGAAGTCGTACCAGAGGATTTGTTGTCGGATTCGCCGTTTGCCTTGTCTTGTTCCTTCTGCGCGGCTTCGTCCTGCTGTTGCTTCAGCTGCTTTTTGATCAGTCGCGTATGCGTTTTCGCCTCGCCGTACGTGTCGAAGGAAATGCCCTGCGCAAGCTGTTCCTGCCAGCTTGGCGGCAGTTCGCTCGTCTTCATATGGGTGTCGGTGACGGCGTGCGACAGCTGGAAGCCGAACAGGCTTGTCGGCACGCCTTGGAAAATCGCCACTTCGCCGTTGTCGTCGCCGATGTAGTACTTGGTTTGGCTCCAACGGTAGGTTGCGAACGCGCCGCCCGCCAGTCCCAGCAGTACCACGATGGTGACGATGATGGCGATCACACGGTTGCGTCGGGTGCGCGTGCGCTTCGTTTTGCGCTGCTCGATATGCTCGTTGCGGATGGCTTTGGCGACTTCCGGATCGTTCGGATCGGCGGAAATGCGGCCGTCGTCCTTCTGCACGACGGGGATTTCACCGGTGTCGGGATTGGTGCGGTCGCCGTTCTCCTCGCGTACCGTGGACGGTTGCGCCACGCGCTGTTCCGGAGGATTGTCGTCCTCGTTGGGATTCTTGCCGTTGCGCAGTGCGGCGGCACGGGCGGCCGGCGACTTCTTGCCCTCGCGCAGTGCGGGAGCGGATGCGACCGGCTCGTTGATGATGTCGGCGATCGGTTCAAGGCTTGCGCTGGCCGCGCCGCCAACCAATGGCGTCTGATGCGGCAGGTCGAACGCGTCCGCGTCAAGGGCGAGCGTCGCGTCGGCGATGACCGCGGTGACGTTGTCGGTGCTGCCGGCACGAAGCGCCATCGAAACCAGCTGTTGCGCGCACTCCTCCTGATCGGAGCAGGCGGACAGCACCTCCTGCAATGTGGAATCCTCAAGCACGCCGCACAAACCGTCGGAGCAGAGCAGCCAGCGGTCGGCCGGATGTGCCTTGCGTATGGCGATGTCCGGACTCGAATCGATATCGAAATCACCCAGAACGCGCATCACGACGTTGCGCTGCGGATGGTTGCGCGCCTCGGCCTCGCTGATGCGGCCGGTGTCGATCAGATGCTGCACGTAGCTGTGGTCGGACGTCATGCGGATCAGACGGCCGTCATGCAGCAGATATGCGCGGGAATCGCCGATATGCGCCAAAACCCAATATCCGGCCACCAATGCGACCGACGTGACGGTGGTGCCCATGCCCGCGAGACGACGTTCGCGCTTCGCTTTGCCAACGATCGCGTCATGCGCGGCCATAACCGAGGTTTCCATCATGTGGGCGATAATCTGGACATCGCCCTGCACGTTGTCTTGCTCGATATGCGCCAATGAACGGATGGCGATGGTGGAGGCGGTGTCGCCTCCCGCATGGCCTCCCATGCCATCGCAGATGGCGATCAGATGCTCGCCGGCGAACGCGGAATCCTGGTTGTTGGAACGTACGGTACCCACATCGGAAACGACGGTGGAATACATGAACAGCGGTTGTGAAGCGGGAGAAGTCGGCAAACGGGTCACCTCAATTCAAAGGTGGTTGCGCCAATGCGTACGGGAACGCGCGATCCGAGAATCATCGGAGCGTTCAGACGCTGCTGGTTGACCACAGTGCCGTTGGTGGAACCCAGGTCTTCGATGGCCCACTTGCCGGTGGCGGGATCCGTATAGACGCGCGCATGGTGGGACGAGACGAATTCGTCGTCCAGAACCACGGTGTTCGAAGCGGAACGGCCAAGCGTGATGGTGTTGCCGGACAAAGGGACGGAACTGCCGGCAAGGGGGCCATCGATGATGACCAGCAAGGTGGGTTTGGCGCTTGATGTGGCGCTGACGACTGGTGCCGGGACGGCCACGGGCGCGGGCGCTTCGACGGCCTTGCGCGCGCGACGCTCTTTACGGCGATGAGCCCGCGACTTGCGCGGGCTGAGCGTTTCCACATCCCTGTACAGCGAACGCACCGTACAGGCCACGAAGATCCAGAGCAGTACGAGGAAGCCGTACTTGAGGATCGCGAAAGTAAGTTCAGTGAGCATAGAGGCAACTCCCGAGGTTGGGGTTGGTTACTCCTGATCCTGCGAAGAGGCCCAATACAGGATTCGGGTGCGGCCGATGGTGATCGTGTTGCCGTCGAGCAACGTGGCCGCCTCGACATGATGGCCTTCGACATACATGCCGTTGGTGGAGCCCAGATCGCGTGCGATGACGGTGTTGCCGTTGTCGGTGATGTCGATCTGCATGTGGCGGCGGGAGATGCCCGGATCGTCGATCACGATATCGCAGTCGGATCCGCGGCCGATGATGGTCTTGCTTTCCGTGAGCAGATACTGGTGCTCGCCGATTTCCAGCATCGGGCAGTCTTCGGTCTGCGCGTCGGTGGTGACGGGCACGGTATTGCCTTGCACGGATTCGCTCGTCAGCTTGAAATTGCTCTTGGTGAGGTCAAGGTCCTCTTCGAAGATCACCACGACCGGACCGACGAACGCGTAATGCTGGTCCTTCGCGTACTGGGTGAGGTTGTCGGCCAGCTCATTGGCCAACGCTTCCGCGCCCCATTCGACGATGTTGTTGAAATCCGGCGTGCTCAGCTTGAAACGGTACTCATTCGGCGCCACGGTACGGTCTCGCGTGACGGGCATGGCCTCTTTGTCAATCTCACGTTCCAGAGCGCTGGAAAGGTCGACGGGCTGCAGGTCCTTGGACCCGAACTTGGCGAAAACCCCATTGACGGCGCCTTCCACGCTTTTCTCAAATCGGTCGAGAACACTCATGCTTGTCCCTTTCTATCCTCACCCATCCTACGCGGTAGAGCGCCGAGCGCCAATTCGTAAGTCCTTTAATTGCAAAAATTTCATGCATAAATCCAGCCCCAGCATCATTTAGGGGGTATTTATCCGCGAATATGACTACCTTCGCCCCCGATTTCCACGATGCACGAATTCACGGAAGGTGGAATTGGGATGGTGATAGGTTGGGAGCATGACAGATGCGATTCGACAGTTCCCCCGTAAAAAAGCACGTACCTTGCGATTTTCCTGCGGCGCTCCGCGTTCGGCGCGCGTGATTGCAGACGGCTCCCGCGCGCTGTTCCTGCGTTCCGACGGTCCGGAAGACACCGTCACCTCGCTGTGGATGAGCGTGATCGACGAAGACGGCAACATCGGTGAGATTCCGCTCGCCGATCCGCGCGTATTGCTTGCCGACGCCGACGCGGAAGACGTTCCGGCGGAAGAGAAGGCGCGACGCGAACGTGCGCGCGAAGGCGGATCCGGCATCGTCTCGTATTGCGTCGACGGTGCCGGCAACCGCGTGACCTTCACCATCAACGGGCAGCTTTTCCTCACCGACCTTACGGCGGGCGCGACGCGAGCCATCACGATAGAGGAAGATGAACTCAAACCGGTGCTGAACCCGCGCATCAGTCCCGACGGACGGCACATCATGTACACCACCGGCACGTATCTGGTGGACGTGGATCTCGCCAACGATGAAGAAACCGGCGACGCGATTTCGGTGGTCGCCTCGGCACCGCAGAACGGCGAATGGAAAATCGGATTGGCGGAATTCGCCGCAGGCGAAGAAATGGACCGCTACGACGGCTTCTGGTGGTCACCCGACTCCAAATACGTGCTCTTCGAAACCTACGACGAATCCCCCGAACCGATCTGGCATCTGTCGGACCCCGCGAATCCAACCAATCCGGCGCAAGCCAACCGCTATCCGCAAGCGTTGACCGCCAATGCCGACGTGCGGCTGACCCTGCTGGAACTCGGCTACGACAGCGACAACTGCTGCTACGGGGCAATCGCCAACGAAGTGCAGTGGGACCATGAATCCTACGAATATCTGGCCGCCGTAAGCTGGCGTGAAGGCCACGATCCGATCATCCTTGTGCAAGACCGCCTCCAGCAGCACGATCAGGTGCTCGCCATCCATGTAGGCGAGCCGATCGCCACCATGCGTGACGCGGAAAACGGCTTCACCGACGACAATGGCGACGAGGTCGAAACCTTCTCCATCGCCATTCCCGAATACGCGGAAGGCGAACGCCCCGGCACCACGCGCGTGCTTGAGGAACACGGCAACGACTACTGGCTCGACCTCATCCACGGCACCCCTGCATTCACTCCGGATGGACGCTTGATCTGCGCGATGAACGACATGGACGTCGATACGAACCGACTCACCGTTGATGGTACGCCCTTCACTCCGGCCGGACTGCAGGTGCGCGAAGTGCTCGACGTGACCGACGACGACGTGCTGTGCGTGGTGCAGCGCACCCCTGAAATCCTGCCTGAAAGCGACCTGCCGTTCCTCTGGCAGTCGAATGCCTCCGACCATGACGCCCGCAGCTTCGACGTGGTGTCGATCCGCTATGACGGCACATGGGAACCCCTCACCTACGCGCCCGGCCAGTGGAGCATGTCTCGCGCCGGCAACGGCTGCGTGGTGACCGGACGGGGCATGGACGACGCAACCGTGCAAATGCAGCATTGCATGAACATCGCCACAACCGACGAAAATGGTACGGACGTGGCGTCAATGGTGGTCGCACCAATCGAAAACCATGCCGAAACCCCCGGATTCACGCCGAACGTGCACTTCACCCGACTCGGCGAACGTGAGCTGTACACGGCGATCGTGCTGCCCTCATCCGATAGTGAATACGCGCACGAAGCCATCCTGCCGGTACTCATGAAACCCTACGGACGGCCCCGGCTTCCAACAGGTCATCGAAAGTCAATCCTTCTATTGGGACGCGCAATGGTGGGCCGACCAAGGCTACATCGTGGTCACCACCGACGGACGCGGCACCACCGGACGCGGCCCGCAATGGGACCGCGCCATCTACGAAACCATGAAATCCGTAACGCTCGAAGACCAGATCGACGCCGTGCGCGCGCTGCCGGAAGCGTTGGAAGCGCTAGCTGGCGAGAATGCGGCAGCCAACGTTCCGCAACCCGATCTCAGCCGCGTCGCCATGATCGGCTGGTCGTACGGCGGATTCCTCTCCGCGCTCGCCGTGTTGGAGGCGCCGGAAACGTTCGCCGCGGCCTGCGCGGGCGCGCCTCCGACCGACTGGACGCTGTACGACACGCATTACACCGAACGTTATCTCGGCCTTGACTCGGCCGTGTACGAACGCAACAGCATCATCGCCGACGCGTCGCAGCTTGATCGCCCGCTCATGCTCATCCACGGGTTCGCCGACGACAATGTGACGATCGCGCACAGCCTGCGCCTGAGCCAGGCGCTGATGGCAACCGGACGTAAGCACACGTTCCTGCCGCTGACCGGCATCACGCACATGACCAACGACGAGACGGTTGCCGAAAATCTGCTGATTCTGCAGCGCGATTTCCTTGCGGAAGCGTTGGGGTGACGGCACTGTGACGACAGTGCAGTAACGGTAACGGCGACATCGCAAACGAAAGTGCTGCAAAGCGCCGTAGGAAGACAAAACGCGTTCCCCTGCGATTCCCGGACTGCCAAGCATCCGAACGTCGTGGGCGAACGCGTTCCCTTCTCGAATGCCAACATAAAACAGGCGAAAACGACTTCGCAAGCGAGGGGGTACCACATTTGTGTACCCCCCCCCCAAAAAAAAATCTGGGCTTGAAAAAGACGGAAATCGGTGGATCGGGCTCGTCCTAACCCTGATCCGCAGCTATGGTCAAACCTGCACTTGTTCAAGCAAACCGGGCGAATCGTCGATGACGGTCACCGGAATGTACGCAAACAACGTCCAACTGCCGTCCTGCGCAGACGTGGTGAGCGTGCCCTGATACGATTCGAGCTGCTTCTTGAACGAGGCGAGCCCGTGGCCGCCCGGTAGTTCGTCATCGCGCTCGTCAGCTCCAGCCATGTCCTCTTTCATGGGATTGATTTGCGTGATTTCGATGGCATTCGGCCGGAGCATCACCGAAAGATCGACCTTGCTTCCCGGAGCGGCATGGCGTGCGATATTCGCATAGATCTCGCGCAGCAGATTATTGGCAAGTTCGGCGATTGCTTGCGATGCGCTCGGCTTGCCGCCCGCGCAGTGCCGGATGGACGTGATATTGAAGCCAAGCTTGCGCAAGCGACGATCGCCGTCATCCAGTGTTGCTCGCAGCAGATTGGCCAACGCTTCGCCGTCGGCGTCGCCGGGGAGAGTGGTGGCGTCCATATTCAATTCGTCGATGACGCGATGCACGTTCGTCAATGCGGAAAGAATATATTCGTTGATTTGACGCCAGTCTTCGGCATCGGCTGTTGTGGTTGCGTTGGCAGGGTCAGCAGCGACGCCAGGGCCGCTAGAGTTGCCACCGATATGCCGTTGCGCCACAAACGCCGCCGCTGACAAATCGCCCGTCACCGCATCGTGAATGGCATCGGCAATGCGTGCGCGGCTTTCCAATTCCTGCAGACGATTCTTGTTCTGCGCCGCTTCGAAGCTTTTCTGCGTTGTTTTTTCGCTCCAACTCAACGTCCGACCAAGCAGTAGCACCATGGCATACATGCTGACCATGGCGACGGGGTTGGTATTTGGGCCAGGGGGGTCAATCAGCAGAATGTTAACAACGTAATATATGAGTAACGTTGCCACGATAATGGCATTAGTGCTGTATGCGAGCATGCCATAGGCGTAAAGCTGCGCGGGAAGAGAATTTCCCAAATGCGCGTAGGGAGTAAACAGATCGCCTATGGAGGCAATCACGAGAATCGCCACCGATGTACTTTCAGAAACAGCGGAGACAGTACGAGCGCCGTAACCAGCATCGCAACCCATATCACGCCAAATATGTCGGTAGGAGGCTCGTAGCAAACGCCGTATATGGTCCATGCAAGCACGATCAGCATAATGGCGAAACGGATTGGATGCCACAGGTTCGGATGCTGCGTGCGCATACGGTTGCGCCACGCAATGTACTGAGTTGCGGGTTTAGAGCGCATTGGACCTCACCCACAGTGCCACTGCCTGACGCGAGGTCTTGCAGTTGAGTTTTCTTAAAATACTTTGCATATGTTTGCGGATGGTGGCTTCGGAAATCCCCAAACGCTCGGCGATGTCCCGGTCAAGCATGCCCTCCGCGCACAAGGAAATAATCTGCTCCTCACGAACGGTAAGCGCGGGAGTGGTCTCAGCCTCCCTGCTGATACGCAGATTGGCCAACGCAGGCGGCTCAAATCCCTCCATCACCTCGCCATTGCACATACGCATAATAATCTGCGCCAACTGGTCGGCATTCTCCTTACCAACCAACCCTTGCGCACCAGCCTCAACCAGCTTGTCCCGATAACTATTGATGGAAAAACTGGTTGCACCGAGAATCGGCATGCGCTGGCCCATCAAACGCAACCGACGACACGTGGCGGGGCCTTGCAATCCCTCCATCGACATATCGAGAATCAACAAACTGACATGGCCGTTCGCATCCTGGCAACGTTCTATCGCCTCACAGCCTGAAGTCGCCGTCCACACCACATACGCGGTCGGCACTTTGCTGGCAATGACGGCACTGAGCGAATCCAGCGCTCGCGGATCATTGTCGACCAGCGCGATGCGGTGAATCTTGGGATGCTTTTCCCGCGTGGACATCATGCGATCATTTTCCTTTTCCGCACAGCCATTGCAGCCATGTTGGGCAGTTGGAATCTTGGGCAGCGGAGATATCACCGTTGTTGTCAACGGGAGTTGCCGCCGCGTACGCATACGTTGGTGTGCCGGTGAGAGACAGCGTTACCACCATCAGCAGTGAAACGAACTTCATACCTCCATAGTATGCGAGGATGGCGCGCGGGGGTGACGATTCGGTTGTTCCGGTACGCCGTTGATGCACTGACGCATCGTTATACAGCGCGTATGCCTGTGCTTAGTTTCGTCTTGGCGCCGTTCGCCTAAGATGGAACCATGACTATCACGCTCATCGACGAGGCGCGCTATGACGCCGAAATGGACGCTACGGTGCTGCCTGCGCTGCAGGCTTGCATGACGGAAGGTTGGATGGAACCGGCCACCGTCGATTGGGAAGGCAAGGCGTTGCCCAAGTTGGAGCGCCCCGGCCGGTTGCATTACTACCGCTACGACGCGCGCACATTCGACGCGTTGCGCGAGGAAGGCGCTTCGGGCGTATTTCGTGGCACGATCGTCATTTCGCACGGATTCACCGAATTCGGACGCAAATACAGCGAAATGGTGTGGTACTTTCTGTTGGCCGGCTATTCGGTGTGCGTGTTCGAGCATCGCGGGCATGGCCATTCCGCGCACGATATGAGCAATCCAAGTTTGGTATGGATTGACGATTGGCGGCGATATGTGGCCGATTTCGCCACGTTTGCACAGACTGTGGGGCGTGAGGCGGCGGATGGTGGCCCAATGTACCTGTACTGCCATTCCATGGGCGGCGGCATCGGCGCGGCTGTGCTGGAACGTTATCCGTCATTGTTCGACAAGGCGGTCCTGTCCGCGCCGATGATCGCGCCGGTGGTTGGCATGCCAACGTGGATCGCACGCATTGTGGTCGGCGTAATCTGCGGGCTTGGCTTCGGCAAATCGCGCGTGTTCGGCCATACCGATTTCGACGGCAACCTCAATATCGACGATTACGAGGGAGCCTCCGAAGCGCGCATCCGCTGGTTCCACAAGCAGCGCTTGGCAGACAAGTCATGCCAGACCAATGCTGCCACTTTCGATTGGGCGAACCAGGCGATGACGCTTTCCCGAGCCGTGCTCAAACCTGACATGTGTGGAGCCATCGAAGCCCCGGTATTGCTATTCCAAGCCGGACGCGACGTGTGGGTGCTCAACGGACCACAAGATGACTTCATCGAACGTGTGCGAGAAGGCGGCGGTTCCATCGAAAAAGTGCGATACAGCCAGTCATTGCACGAAATTTTCTCCATGCCGAATGCCGTGCTCGGATCATATCTCGGCAAAATCCTCGATTTTTTGTCAGCGCCGAACGCAAGCTTGGCGGAATAAATCTGTTTTGTATAACTGACGTTTAGCATGCGTACCGTGTGCGTTACAATCGCCGTGAATTTGCCGTGAAAGCCGTGGAGAGAGCGAGGGCAGGCCGTGGCAAAGCAAACGTCGGGACAGGCGTCGCAATCGCAGAAAACTTCCGAATCGCAAAAAAACCGCGAAAAAAACTACGAAAAAAACGGAACATGTGCTGGAACAGACGCCGAAAAGCCTGCTCATCGGCACTGGCATGACATTGCTGGGCGGTGCCATGTGGGGCATGAACAGCACCGTGGCCAAACTGCTGATGCGCGACTACCAGCTGGATCCAATCTGGCTTTCCTGCGTACGCGCGCTATTCGCCAGCCTGATCTTCCTGGTCGGATCGGCCATCACCACACCGCAGAAACTCGCCGGAGCGGTCAAAGACGTCAAATCGTATCCGAAATATCTGGTCACGACATTGATCTGCGTGCTTCTGGTGCAGGTCTCCTACCTGATGACCATCGACTGGACGAACTCCGGAACCGCCACCGTATTGCAGACGCTCAACCTGATCTTCGTGCTCGCCTGGGTATGCCTGCGCGGCAAACGACTGCCCCTCAAGCGTGAATTGGTCGGCGTGCTCCTGGCGTTCGCAGGCACGTTCCTCATCGCCACCGGCGGCAACTTCGCCTCGCTGTCGTTGCCATGGCAGGGGCTCGCATGGGGACTGGTCGACTCGGTGAGCACCGCGGCCATGTCCATCCTGCCGGTCGTGCTCATGCTCAAATGGGGCAACATGACCATCAACGGCATCACATTCCTCATGTCCGGACTCATCCTATGCCCGTTCGCGCAACCGTGGGCGAACATTCCCGCACTGGACGCGCGAGGCGTGCTTCTGCTGCTCTACACCATC
>ENA-OQKG01000063-OQKG01000063.1-human-gut-metagenome-genome-assembly--contig:-NODE-63-length-13540-cov-2.997167_pt1 | contig 13540 bp, 18 predicted proteins | sample MGYA00242649_ERZ504799 | MGnify/ENA primary metagenome ERZ504799 (study PRJEB26092, sample SAMD00036428) | human gut metagenome | host: Homo sapiens | study: EMG produced TPA metagenomics assembly of... | reverse complement strand
GAACAGGCAGATACCATGAATGTGTTGCTGGTAAAGCCGTTCATGTATCCGCAGGCTGTGCAGATCGGCTGTGAGCTGGAGGATTTGCAGAAAGCCGTAGGTGGCGATATTGAGGCAACTTATCCGTTCAATGAGCCGGTTGCACTGCTCATGCACGACGAAGGTAAACTCGCAGGCAAAGACCTGAACCGTGCGCTGCGTGATGATGACGGCGATATTTATGACATTATCGCCGGTGATTTCCTGGTGGTTGGTTTGGGTGAGGAGGATTTTTGTTCTCTGTCCCCGGAACTGATGAAGCAGTTTGAGGAACACTTTCATCAGCCTGAGACTTTTGTACGCATGGGGCGCAGCATTATGGCGCTTCCCCTGCCGGATGACATGGTGAAGAAAGAAGATGCACCTGTCAAAGCTGATTCGGTTCCCCATAAAATTAACCCTGACCGAGATGTTCTGTAAGGAGGTTCTTATGCAAAGAAATTCGACGATTGGAGAGCTGATGGAGCGAAAGCGGATTCAGGATGGTGCCAAGGAGTACCAGGGACATACCTATATGGACTTGGCACGATTTGATGAAGCCACCAAGCACATGATTATTTTCGATGTGCTGACCGATGAATCGCCTGTCGGTTGGAAAGGCGAAAGAAATCGCCTGTATTTGAGCGATGTGGGTTATCAGAAGGCTCTGGATAACCAGAAAGCTGGCAATATCAAGATTATCAGCCATGCCGCAGTTGCCAAGGGCAATCTGTATTACGACCACAGAGATATGGCACGATAATCTGTTCACTCTACTGCTTGCAGGAGGTGATGAATCATGCAGGAAGAAGTTGAAAACAGGACAGTGAACCTGGCGATCAGCACTACCAAGCTGACGGGGCGCACTATCATTGCCGGTATCCGCAAGTATTTGCAGCACCGGGAAAAAGTGAAAATGAAAAAGGCACGAGACCCTGCCGTTCATGGAAAACAATCCGTGAAACAGCTTTTGGGACAGAATCAGGGTGCTACGAATGTTGAGATCGACAAAGAGAGTATCCGTGATTTTGAAAAGCTCGCCAAGAAGTACGGCGTGGACTTTGCCGTAAGGAAAGATAAGTCCGTTGATCCTCCCCGGTTTCTTGTCTTTGTCCGTTCCAAAGATGCAGATGCTTTGGATGCGATCTGCAAGGAACATCAGGCAAGGGCATTAACCAAGAATGAAAAGCCGAGCGTTCTGGCGCAACTGAAGAAGTTCAAGGAAATTGTCGCAGCGATTCCGAAGAAGGTTCGAGAGAAGAAACAGGAGCGTGATCTGTGATGGATAAGAGAAAAATTAAAAAGCTCCTGATTCTGAATTTACCGTATTTTCTGGTAGGGTTGTTCGCTACGAATTTAGGAGAAGCATGGAGATTGGCTGAGGGGGCAGATTCATCTGCGAAAATCCTCAGCTTTTTTCATGCCCTTCCGATAGCCCTGAACAATCCGTTTCCCAGCTTTCACCCGTTGGATTTGCTGATTGGTATTCTCTGCGGCGCAGGACTTCGGCTGGCTGTCTATCTAAAAGGCAAAAACGCAAAGAAGTACCGACACAATGTTGAGTACGGTTCTGCTCGTTGGGGAACGGCAAAAGATATTGAGCCGTTTATTGCACCAAAGTTCGAGGACAATGTGATCCTGACGAAAACGGAGCGGCTGATGATGAGCAATCGCCCGAAGAATCCTGCCAATGCCCGAAATAAGAATGTTCTGATTATCGGCGGTTCGGGTTCCGGTAAAACTCGCTTTTGGTTGAAGCCAAACCTTCTCCAGATGCACAGTTCCTATGTGGTCACTGACCCCAAGGGATATGTATAATAACGATAAAGGGAGCGCGCACCCTCAAGAAAGGAGGTTACACCCCATGAAGAAACAGCCGGACAAAGGAAAAATCACCGCCTTGTACGAGCGTCTTTCCCATGACGATGAGCGAGCCGGGGAAAGCGTGTCCATCGAAAACCAAAAGCGTATTTTGGAGGACTACGCCCAAAAGAACGGCTTTACGAATATCCGGCACTTCACCGATGATGGAGTGCGGGGAACGACTTTCAAGCGTCCGGGGCTGGACGCTATGCTGGAAGAAATCCGGGCGGGAAATGTGGCAACGGTCATTATCAAAGACCAGAGCCGTATCGGGCGTGATGTTGTCGAAGTGGGGCTGTTGAAGCGCGTTTTCGACGAGTATCATGTGCGGTTTATCGCCGCCAACGATAACCTGGATACCGCCAACGGCTTTTGATATTATGTCCATCTTCCGCGATGTGATAAACGAGTGGTATGTTGCCGATACCAGCCGGAAAATCAAGACCGTTTTCAAGTCGAGAATGGAAAAGGGGCTGCGTTGCTCCGGCAGCGTCTGCTATGGCTATCTTGCGTCCAAAGAGAACAAGGGCGAATGGATCGTTGACGAGGAAGCCGCCGCTGTTGTGCGCCGTATCTTCCAGAGCGTCCTTGCCGGGGAGAGTATCGCCGATATAGCGAGGGCGCTCCGCGCCGAGAAAGTCCCTATCCCGTCCGAGCATTGGAAGCGGATTGGCGCACCCGTCCGGGCGGCGAAGTATGCAGACCCCTACGCATGGACAGCCACCACCATCGGCTATATCCTCAAACGCCCGGAGTACACAGGGCGCAAGGTGTTGGGCAAAACCGTCTGCGAGAACTACAAGACCAAGCGAAACCGCAGGACTGCGCCAGAGGAGCAGTACATTTTTGACGGGGAGATACCCGCCATCGTGGACGAGGAAACATGGAACACCGTCCAACGGCTGCGGGAAACCAAACGCCGCGCCCCCAAGCGGCAGAAGGCCCCCAACCGTCTGACCGGGCTTCTCTACTGCGCCGACTGCGGGGCGAAGCTGACCCACCGCCATAACCTTGTGCAAGGGCGCTGGATCGATGATTGCTTTGTCTGTTCCCATTACCGCCAGCTTACAAGCGACTGTACCATGCACTATATCCCCACTGCGAAAATGGAAGCCGCCATTCTTGCCGCCATCCAGCGCGTGAGCTGGTATGTGCAGAACAACGAAGCGGAGTTTATCCAGCGTGTGCGGGAAGCCACTGGGCAAAATCAGAAGAACGCCATGAAAGAGTGCGGGCAGAAAGTGAACCAGGCACAGCGGCGGTGCAAGGAGCTGGACGGGCTGGTGAAAAAGCTCTATGAGGGCAACGCCACAGGCAAGATACCCGACAAGCACTTCACCCGTCTGCTGGCCGAGTATGACGCGGAACAGACAAAGCTGGAAGTGTCGATTGCTGAATGGCAGGGACAGATGGAGAGCTGGAAAGCCGATACGCTGAAAACAGACCGCTTTATCGAGCTTGTGCGCCGCTACACCGATTTTTCCGAACTGACAACGCCCATGCTCAACGAGTTTGTCGAGAAAGTGGTTGTCCATGAGGGCGAGGGGCGCGGGAACAGCCGCCGCCAGCGGATTGACATTTACTTGAACTTCATCGGTGCGTTTGAAGTCCCCGCCCATATCGTGACCCCGATGGAAGCCGAGGAACAGCGCCGCCAGCAAGCAGAACAGGCCGCAAAGGAAGCCCGTTCACAGGGGCTTGCCAAAGCGCGGGAGGAAAAGCGCAAGGCAGAGAAACGGGAGTTTACCGCGAGGAAGAAAGCGGGCTTGCTGACCCCGGAGGAACAGGCGGCAGATGAGGCGCGGTTAGCCCATAACCGGGCATTGCAAAAGGAGTGGCGGGAGAAGCGGAAAGCCGCAGAGCCGCCCAAGCCCCCAAAGCCAAAGTCAATCAAAGAGCTTATCGCCCTGCAACGAGCTGGGGCAGCTCTCGCGCCGGAGGAAGCGGAGCGTTTTGCCGCCTACCGCGAGAGGAAAAACCGCCAGCATAAGGAATGGTATGAACGGCAGAAAGCAGCGCAGCCACCGAAGCCTTGTATGACGGTTTCCCTGCCACAAGACGGGAGTGCCAAGCACAAAAAGACGCAGGACGGGCAGGGAGAGCGCATAGCGTGAGTTTAACGGTCAAGAGCCGGAAAAATCGGAAATCTTGCGATAACAGCCGCCCCGATGAACCATTCCCTGTCCGGGCGGTTTTTATCCTCAAAAACGCCGTTTTCCCAAAGTCAAGAGCCGGGAAAAATCCCTCAAAAATGCCCCTCTTTCCAAAAATGGCGCAGAAAGGAGAGTTTATGAGAACAGGGCTTACCAAGCAGGAAAAGACCACCGACATTTGGTTTGACGAGAAAGACCCGCTGATCCATATCCGCACCCACAACACCGACTTAAAGAAGCGTCTTGCCGCCTATGCCGGACAGCACCCGGAACAGTGCCGCCAGACCGACGCAGAACCCGGAAACGGCTGCATGGAGTTTGACATTGAGAAAGGCCGCTTCTCTTTCCGTCTGACCGCCCCATACAGTGAGGAACGGCGGGAAGCGGCGCAACGGTATGCCAGAGAGAACAACGCCACCGACAGACTGAAATGATGTAGATTTGTTCATACTCTTGTGCTATACTTTTCTTGAAAAAAAGAACAACAAATCGAAATTTTGAGGAGGTTTACTATGATATATAAGTTTACGGAAGTATTAAACGATCTTGTTGATTATTTTATTCTTGGTGACATTTTACTACTGGAAAGTTGGAAAAGAGCCAATAATCTTTCAGACGATTTGGCAACGGAATTTACCACAAATGAAAGTGGGGATAGGGCTTTTAGTGAAGGTATTGTTATCCCCATGAGTGGCATTGAAAACTATCCTTATACCGTATTGTTTAATCTCTCTGGTGATAAACCGGAGTTGTGCAAAGGGGAAAGCCGATTGCAGTTTAGAAGGAGTGGTTATTCCCTCAAAGTGGATAATAATATGCTTATGCTTTTTACATGGCACATATTAAAACAGTTTACTCCCGAAAAAGTGAAAAATCTAATTTCTTATTACAAACAGAATAAAAAGCCAATTGTCGAACTTGCAAATGGCTGGTATCATATCGAGATTTTGGGTGGAGAAACCTTGCAGGACGGGGACTATGAGCCTACATTTGAATTTGTGATACAACCAATAGGAAATGAGAAAAAACCTCAAATGCTGATATGAATTTAAGATTTGAAATTATAAGTTCTGCTTATTAAAACTAAACATATTATCCACAAGGACAGCCGAGAAAATCGACTGTCCTTTTTCCATGCCTACAAGCAGAAAGGAGCGCCCACCCATGACGAAACCGAGAGAGAAAACCCGCGAGGAATTGACCGCCGAGATTGAGGACGGGAAGAAGAAAATCTGGCAGCTTAGAAAACCGAGAAAAGATGTTGCGTCAGAAGCTATCCAAAGAGGAACGCAGAACGCGCAGCCATCGGCTGATCGTCCGGGGTGCAGTCTTTGAGAGCATTGTGCCGGAAGCCAAGACCATGACCGACGAGGAAGCCGCCGCCTTTCTCCGGCTTGCCTTGACGAGTGAACCAGCGCGGGAGTTTTTGAGAAAACGAGCCGAGGAAACGACAAGCTAAATAATCCCTTGGCAACAAGGGCGCACTTATACACCCTTACGGGCGTGTGCGCTCTGCCGAGGGCTTATCTCCGCACAGGGATTTTACCCCGCGCTCCGATATGGCGGCTTTGCCGCAACAGGGGACGCTACACTTCCCCTGCGACAGCTTGCGCTGTCTACCCTTTTGTGTACTTGCCGAAAGCGAACACCTTGCTACGCAAGCTATTCACTTTCAACAAGTCTTAATATCCTATCCGGGAGGTGATACCCATAGCAATCTACCATTGCAGCATTAAAATCGTCAGCCGGGGCAAGGGCAAATCTGCCGTAGCCGCAGCCGCCTATCGCGCCGGGGAGAAGCTGACAAACGAGTGGGACGGGCTGACCCACGACTACACACGCAAAGGCGGCGTTGTCCATTCTGAAATCCTGCTGCCGCCCCAAGCCCCACCCTCTTTCTCTGACCGTTCAACCTTGTGGAACAGCGTGGAGGAAGCGGAAAAATCGAATAACGCACAGCTTGCGCGGGAGGTTGAGATCGCCCTGCCCGTTGAGCTATCGAGAGAGGAACAGATCCGACTTGTCCGGGAATACTGTTCCTCTCAATTTGTTTCTAAGGGAATGTGCGCCGACTTCAATATCCATGACACAGGCGGCGGCAATCCTCATGCCCATATCCTCTTGACCATGCGCCCGATGGACGAGCGCGGCAAGTGGCTTCCCAAATCAAAAAAGGAATATGTGCTTGATGAAAATGGGGAGCGTGTGAAGCTGCCCAGCGGCAGATACAAGACCCGCAAAGTTGACCTTGTGGACTGGAACAACCAAGAAAACGCCGAGGTTTGGCGCAAGGCGTGGGCTGACCTTACCAACGATTTTTTGGAGAGGAACGGAAGCCCAGAGCGTATCGACCACCGCAGCAACGCTGAGCGCGGCATTGACGAGCTACCTACCGTCCACATGGGCGTGGCGGCTTGCCAGATGGAGAAGAAAGGTATCACCACCGAGAAAGGTGAACTGAACCGGGCTATTCGCAAATCAAACAGGCTGATAAAGGAAATCCGGGCGCAGGTTGGGAAGCTCAAAGAGTGGATTGCCGACCTGTTCAAAGCGTGGGAAACCGCCCCGGAGCAGCCGCCCCAAGCCCCCGGCCTTGCTGATCTGCTGATGAAGTATTTGAGCGTTCAGAGAGAAAAGAGCCGGAAGTATTCGCAGAGCTGGCAACGACAGCACGCAGCCGACGAACTGAAAACCGTAGCGGCGGTGGTGGGCTACCTTTCCGAGCATGGTATCTCTACCCTTGACGAGCTGGACGCTGCCCTTTCCTCTGTCAGCGAACAGGCCGACACGATCCGGACGGGAATGAAAACCGCCGAGCAGCGCATGAAAGAGCTGCAAAAGCTGATAGAGAACGGCGAGAATTATTTGCAGTACAAACCCATTCATGCCGAACTGAAAAAGCTGAAAAATGGCTGGACGAATAAGCGCGACAAATACGAGGAAGCCCACCGCGCCGAGTTGACCTATGGAACGCAGCAAGCCGCTATCTCCATGCAAATCTGACGGATACAAAGACGCTGCCCATTTCTGAATGGAAACAGGAATACGCCGACCTCAAAGAGCAGAGAGATACCGACTACACTAAACTGAAAGCCGCCCGCGCCGAAGTTGCCGAGCTTCAGAAGATACGCAAGTGCGTGGATATTGCGCTGAAAGCCGATCAGCCGGAGCAGACCCGCGCCAAGCGGCACGACATAGACCGATGAAAGGAGTGAGTTTTTTGTACTACACCCAAGAACAGATAGACCGGGCGAACCAAGCCGACCTTGTTTTGTTCCTGCAATCGCAGGGGGAACAGCTGGAACGCGCCGGACAGGAATACCGATGGAAACGGCATGACAGCTTGACCGTCTGGGGCAACAAGTGGTATCGCCACAGCCAGAGCAAGGGCGGCGGCCCCGTTGATTTTGTCATGGAGTTTTTCGGCAGGAGCTTCACCGAAGCCGTTGAACTTCTCGCAGGAGAAAAGGGAGCTGCACCGCCGCCGGATAGACCAAGCTCCGCGCCTCTCTCTGACTTCCGACTGCCGCCCCGCAGCCCCGACAACTGCATAGCGAGGAACTACCTCACAGCCGCCCGCCGCATTGATGAAGATGTGACGGGCTTTTTCTTTGCCACCGGGGATATTTACGAGGAAGCCGCCCACCATAACGCCGTATTTGTCGGCAGAGATGAAAGCGGCATACCGAGGTATGCCCACCAGCGCGGCACAGCCGGGAACTTCCGGCTTGATGTAAAAGGCAGCGACAAAGCCTTTAACTTCTGCTACCGGGGCGAGGGCGACAGGCTGTTTGTCTTTGAAGCCCCCGTTGACCTGCTCTCTTTCCTCTGCCTGTTCAAAAAGGCATGGCAGAAGCAGAGCTATCTTGCGCTGGGCGGCGTGGGAGAAAAAGCCCTGTTGCGTTTCCTCTCTGACCGTCCGAACATCAAGACCGTTTACCTCTGCCTTGACAGCGACCAAGCGGGAAACGACGCTTGCAGCCGCCTTGCGGAGCTTGTGCCGGAGGGCTTGACCGTCCACCGCCTTGTGCCGCTTTACAAGGACTGGAACGAGGTATTGCAGCACCGGGCAGAAATCACAGACGGGAAGTATATCCGGGAAGCGGTTTACGGCTTGAAAGAGCCAACCCAGGAAGAAACCGTTGAGGTTATCCGCATGAGCGAGGTGGACACACAGACCGTTGATTGGCTATGGGAGCCGTATATCCCGTTTGGGAAAGTAACCATTGTGCAAGGCAACCCCGGCGAGGGCAAGACCACCTTTGCCCTACGCCTTGCCGCCGCCTGCACCACCGGGGGAACGCTGCCGGGAATGAAGCCCTTGCCGCCATTCCAAGTGATTTATCAGACCGCCGAGGACGGTTTAGGCGATACCGTCAAGCCCCGCTTGATGGAAGCCGAAGCCGACCTTGACCGGGTGCTTGTGATTGATGAAGCCAAACGGGAGCTTACTCTCTCCGACGAGCGCATAGAAAAGGCAATCACACAGAACGGGGCGCGGCTGATGATCCTCGACCCCATACAGGCGTACATGGGCGAAAAGACCGACATGAACAGGGCAAACGAAGTGCGCCCCATGTTCCGCCGCCTTGCCGATGTTGCCGAGCGTACCGGGTGCGCCGTTATCCTAATCGGACACTTGAACAAAGCTGCCGGGGGGCAGAGCGCATACCGGGGATTAGGTTCTATTGACTTCCGCGCCGCAGCAAGGAGCGTCCTGCTGATCGGGCGCGTGAAGCGGGAGCCGAATGTGCGTGTTATCGTCCATGATAAATCTTCCCTTGCGCCGGAGGGCAAGCCCGTTGCCTTTTGTCTTGACCCGGAAACGGGCTTTTCATGGATAGGCGAGTATGACATTACTGCCGACGAGCTGCTGTCCGGCGCGGGCGGGAACACCGCCACCAAGACCGAACAGGCCGAGAAGCTGATACTTGACCTGCTTGCAGACGGGAAAGAGCTTGCCAGCGAGGACATAGAGAAAGCCGCAGCCGAAGCCGGGATTTCTGCCCGCACCGTCCGGGCGGCAAAGAAAAACCTTGACGGGCGCATTACCTCAAAGCGTATCGGCGCAGCATGGTATCACGCCCTTAAAAAATGAAGTGGCAAAATCCAAGTGGCAAAACCCAGATACCTTGCCACTTTGCCACTTCGCCACTTCAACCCTCAACCACCGCCCCATGTGCTGCTGCATGGGGCTTTTCTCATGGAAAGGAGAGCCTATGAGCAATGAACCCAGCAAGACCAGCACCCCCGCAGCCGCTTCCCCTCTGACCGCCAAACCCGCCCTTGTGAAGAACATCGGCGGCACGACCTTTGACATTCATATCCACTTCAGCGAAACCAGCCGGGAAACCTTTACGGATAAGGTTGTGCGCCTTATCAAAAACGATAACGGCGATGAAACCACTTGAAAAACAAAATATTTCTTCTTGTTCCCTATTTACAAAACCCGAAAGGCAGCATCGTGATTGAGTGCGGCAACGCCCTTTTGAAGCATGGCTACACCATAAAGATTTTCAACACCATCAACTTTCAGAAGTCGATGCACTATAACCCTTTTGCCTATATCCATTCAGAAAAAGACATTCTGAAACTGGTGACAACGCTGATTGCCAACACAAAGGGTGATGGAAAAGCCGGTGACGAGTTCTGGACGAAGGCGGAAACGCTGCTCTACTGCGCCTTGATCGGATATATCCACTATGAAGCTCCGGTTGAGGAACAGAATTTCTCCACCCTGATTGAGTTCCTGAACGCAATGGAGGTGCGGGAAGATGATGAGGAGTTCCAGAATCCGGTGGATCTGATGTTCGAAGCCCTGGAAAAGAAAAAGCCAAATCACTTTGCAGTCCGTCAGTATAAAAAATACAAGCTGGCTGCCGGTGATATATGCTCTAAGTGACTTCTTAATCATGATTTTGTCATGGTTAGTGAAGCAATCACTTAGAGCATTTTTGTTTCAGGAGGTACAGCTATGAGAAACGAAAAAAATCACCCCACTGTACGAGCGCCTGAGCCGGGACGATGAGTTACAGGGCGAGAGCAATTCCATATCCAACCAAAAACAGATGTTGGAGGATTTTGCTCGCCGGAACGGGCTGCCAAATCCTACGCATTTTACAGATGACGGTATCTCAGGCACCCGGTTTGACCGCCCCGGATTTTTGGCGATGATGGAGGAAGTGGAGGCAGGGCGTGTAGAGGCAATCGTCATCAAGGACATGAGCCGGTTAGGACGCGACTATCTGAAGGTCGGTCAGGTTATGGAGGTTTTGCGGCAGCGTGGTGTTCGTCTGATTGCCATCAACGACGGTGTAGACAGTCTGAAAGGTGATGACGATTTTACCCCGTTCCGCAACATCATGAATGAATTTTACGCCCGTGATACCAGCCGGAAAATCCGCTCTGTGTTTAAGTCAAAAGGCATGAGTGGTAAGCACCTGACAGGCACCGTGATTTACGGCTACTTATGGGACGAAAAGCGGGAGCATTGGCTGGTAGATGAAGAAGCCGCCGAAGTGGTACGCCGTATCTTTTCCCTCACGCTGGAGGGATATGGGCCTTATCAGATTGCTTGCAAACTATCCGCAGACCGGATTGAAATTCCTGTCGTACACCTTGCCCGCTTCAACGAGGGTGTGAACCGTTCAAAGCCGGTCAAAGACCCCTATGGATGGGGATCATCTACCATCGTGAACATTTTGAAAAAGCGAGAGTATTTAGGGCACACCATCAATTTCAAGACCCGCAAGCACTTTAAGGACAAGAAAAGCCACTATGTTTCTGAGGACGAATGGACGATCTTTGAGAATACCCATGAAGCCATTATCGACCAGCAGACCTTTGATTTGGTGCAGAAAATCCGCAGCAATGTACGGCGTTATCCAAACGGCTGGGGCGAAGCGGCTCCCCTCACAGGCTTGCTCTATTGTGCAGATTGTGGCGGCAAGATGTATGTCCACCGCACCAACAATGGCAGGCGGATTTCTCAATATACCTGTTCCAATTATACCAAAATTCCGTGTGGGACACTATGCCCCACTCAACACCGTATCAATGAGAGCGCTGTTCTGACATTGGTTTCCGACACGCTCCGGGCTATCGCTGAATATTCCAGAAATGACCGGACGGAATTTATTCACACTGTTCAGGAGACGCAGGTTGCTCAACAGAGTGCCGATATATCGAAAAAGCGCAGGCGTTTGGCTGCTGCCCAAAAGAGAGCCGGAGAACTGGAAAAACTGATTTGCAAAATCTATGAGGACAACGCCCTCGGCAAGCTGCCGGATGCACGATATAAGGCGCTTGATGCACAGTATGCCAAAGAGCAGGATGCACTTGAGATTGAAATTGCAGAGCTGGAAAAGGCTGTTACCGGCTATGAGCAGAGCCAGAAATCAGCAGAGAAATTTATAGCCCTGATTGATAAGTACGAGAATTTTGACACGCTGACAAACACCATGCTCAACGAGTTTATAGAGAAAATCCTTGTCCACGAACGCGCCCGAAAAGGCAGCCAGGACACCACGCAGGAAATTGAAATCTACTTCAATTTTTTAGGGCGCTATATCCCACCATCCTTACAGCCGGTTCCTTTAACCCCGGAGGAACAGGAAGAACTGCGGAAAAAAGAAGAACGCAAGGACAGGCTTCATCAGAATTATTTGAAGCGGAAAGCCAGCGGCGCACAGAAACGGTATGAGGACAAAATCAAGGCGAAGAAAAAAGCGGAAATGGACGCTAAGAAAGCCCTGATCCGGGCTGAGGATATGAAAAAAGGCGTTTTTTCTACTGTCGGACAGCTGCCGAAAGAAGAACCACGCAAAGGCAGCATAGCAGCCAGCGCAGCAGTCTAATCATCACGAAGCAAAGGAGAATGAATATGAGTAAGTTGACTTACATTCGTTGTGGAGATTATGATATACCCAACCTAAAACTTTCTGAACAGCCGGAAACTTCTATCGGCAAGTACGGCAGAATGCGAAAATCCTACCTAAAGGAACATCGCCCCATTCTCTACAACCATCTGCTGATGAGCGAGAAGCTGTATCCACACCTGTTAGAGATTGACCGGACAGCGCAGGAGCGTGTGGACACCATGTTGCCTCACATGATGGAGACTGCGGGTGTCACGGAAGAACTGAAAGCCTGTGATCCTATGCGTTGGGTGGGGCTGATGAACACATTAACGGCACAGATTGAGGAAATTTTAATCAGGGAACTGATTTGCAGCTGAATGGGAGGTGCGGGAAATGCTGACCTTTGAAAAGGTTTTGAAAGTGTTTCAGGCATATCTGGAGGATGACCCTCTGTATGAGGTGGTTCAGACCAGTCATGGTTATACATTGATGGCATGGGAACCCCACCGGAATGACTGGTACAGCGCTGAAATACAGAAAACCCCGGAGGATTTACGGAACGCTTTGTTGGGTACATACGCCAACTTTCTGGAAGATAAGATTACTGGAAATGACCGTGACCTGACTGTGACAGAAACCGGAGAAATCCAGCAGAGGTGTCGGGAACTTTTGGAAAAGTGCCGGGAACCTTGATATAGAAATGCCAGAAGGAGGCCGCGATTATGCGTCCTCCTTCTGCTTCGCAGTCTGTTCCATTTTGAGCGCCCCGTCTATGGCACCTTCGATAATCGGCAGGTATTCTTCAGGGCAGAGTTTCAGCTTGTGGCTGACCCGCTGCCGCTGTTCGCTTTCTTCTCGCATAATCTCCGGGTTAAAATACCGTTCCACGGGAAGTCCGCAGACCTTAATCAACTGGATCATCACAGGCAGGCTCGGAATCGCACCTTGATTCTCAATGTTGGCAAGATACCGCCATTCAATCCCAACCATTTCTGCCAATGTTTTTCGTGCCAGACGCTTTGCCTCTCGTGCGGCTTTGACATCTGCACCGAAGGTTTCAAAACCGGGACAATCTTCAACTTTCGCCATATAACATCACCCAGTTACATTGTATAATTCATACTTTGTCCGTGGAATGTTGCTATATGCAGGTTGGTTGAAGTTTATAATTCACATTTCGTTCCTTGCATTGTTCGAGAAAGAGAACTATAATGTACTCTGTGGAGGTGCGAAATGGACTATATGACATTGAAAGAGGCCGCCGAAAAGTGGGGCGTGACACCTCGTAGGGTAAATTATTATTGCGCCGGAGGGCGCATCCCCGGCGCTGTGAAGATGGCTGGTGTTTGGCTGATCCCAAAGAACGCAGAAAAGCCGATTGACGGAAGGACAAAACAAGGGAAGGAGTTGCACCATGAATAAAATCCTGATTATAGATGATGACAGAGAACTGTGTGCTTTGATTAAACGCAGCGTACAAGCAGAAAACATAGAAGCTGATTTTTGTAATACTGGAAGCTGATGAAGAAGTCACTTTGCTTGAAACAACCGGAACATATAGTGATACAATTACACTCCCTGAAGGTGGAAACTATATCGGCATTGAATGTGAAAATTTCACTGGAAGCATTGAATTGAATATGGAGT
>ENA-OQKG01000062-OQKG01000062.1-human-gut-metagenome-genome-assembly--contig:-NODE-62-length-13875-cov-2.101324_pt1 | contig 13875 bp, 12 predicted proteins | sample MGYA00242649_ERZ504799 | MGnify/ENA primary metagenome ERZ504799 (study PRJEB26092, sample SAMD00036428) | human gut metagenome | host: Homo sapiens | study: EMG produced TPA metagenomics assembly of... | reverse complement strand
TACTGGCTGCGGTAGTTCGCGCCCATCACCATCATGGCGTGGTAGCTGTCCGGGCAGAGGATGGCCTTTTCCGCAGGCACGCCCTCCACCGGGTGGTTCACCACCACATAAACAGCACCGTTCTCCAGTGCTTTGGCCGCAAAATCGTGGCCGTCAAATTTTTCACCCGGGAACGCTACAAAAATGCAGCCGGGCCGCACCTCGCGGCTGTCGGTGGTCACCAGTTCCACCTGCACCTCTTCCCGGATGAAGTCTGCGGGCACCAGCCCTGCCAGAAGCTTGCTTGCAGAAATTTTTTCCATTGTTCATGTCCCCTCTCTTTTATCTTGTAAAACCCTCTCAGTCAATGCCTGCGGCATTGCCAGCTCCCCCGAAAGGGGAGCTCTTTTGCATCTTACGATAAAGTGCAGTTCTTCAGAAGATTCACTTTACCGTGCCCACTCATAAAGCTCGCCCTTCGGGAGAGCTGGCGCGCAAGCGCCTGAGAGGGTTCTTGTTACCCACAGGTAATGGTCACGACGGTGCCGCGCTGCACACTGGAACCGGGGTCTGCACTCTGGGCCTGCACAGTGCCGTTCGCATTGCCCTCCACCACACAGTTCAATCCGGCGGCAGACAGCATCTGGCGGGCAAAGTCCGCGCTCTTGCCGGTCACATCCGGCACATCGGTATGGCTGCCCTCATAGGTATCGGTATACAGGTACACGGTGGTGCCGTAGGCCACCTTTGCACCCGCGTGCGGATACTGGTAGGTGACAGCTGCTGCCGCCTGACTGGTGGTGCTTTCGGCCAGCTGATGCCTGAGGCCCTTGATGTTCAGCTGCACCTGCGCACTGCTCCACTCGGTGCCCACCAGATTCGGCACAGTGACCACAGTCTGGCTGCGATCCTCGCCGTCGGCGGCAATGCCAAGGTAGGGTGCGATCTCGCTGATGATGTTGCCCACAACGGGCGCTGCCAGCAGGGACGAGTAGTCCGTTCTGGCGTTGTTGGGGTCATCCAGCATCACATAGACGATGATCTCCGGGTCGTCGGCGGGCAGGACAGCGGCAAAGGATGCCACCTTCTTGTAGTCACCGTCGGCACGGCGGTCCATGTTCAACTGTTCGGAAGTGCCGGACTTGCCGCCGATACGGTAGCCGGACACATAGGCATACTTGCCGCCGCCGGTACCGGCGCCCACCTCATATTCCATGATCTGGCGGATCACATTGCTGGTGCTCTCGCTGATGACCTGACGGCGCACATTGGCACCGATCTCCTCGATCACGTTGCCATTTGCATCGGTGATCTTATCCACCACATGGGGCGTGACCAGATAGCCGCCGTTGACGGCTGCGGCCACAGCGGTGCACATCTGCAGCGGGGTGATGGCCATTGCCTGACCAAAGGCCGAGGAAGCCAGCTGCACTTCGCCCAGCTGGTTGGCCTTATAATACTGCATGAAGCCCGTCTCACTGGGCAGGTCCACGCCGGTGCGGCTGGTAAAGCCAAAGGCATCGAAGTAGTTATAGAAGGTCTGGGAGCCAACGCGCTGACCCAGCTGGATATAGTAGATATTGCAGCTCTGGCGCAGAGCTTCGGCCAGTGTGATGGTGCCGTGGGCTTTGTGGCCTGCGCAGTGGTAGGTCTCCTTTGCCACGCCGTAAGCACCGGCGCAGGTAAAGGTGGTGTTGATGTTTGCAAGGCCGGAGTCCACGCCCATGGCCGAGGTGATCACCTTGAACACACTGCCGGGGTAGTACAACTCGGTGATGGCCTTGTTTTTCCACTGAATATCGCGGAAGTAGCCGGAGTAATCGCCCTCCTCGTCCAGAATGCGGTTGCCGTTTGCATCCTTCAGCTCGTTGCCGTTCTCATCCTTTTTGTAGATGCCGTACAGCTCCGGCTCAGCGCGCACCAGCTCGTTGAGGTAATCCAGATTTGCGCTGTAGTCCAGCGGGTCGTTGGGGTCAAAATCCGGCTTGGAAGCCATGGCAAGGATGGCACCGGTCTTGACGTTCATCACGATGGCGCAGCCGCGGTTTTCCACCGTGTTGGCTGCAATGGCTTCGTTCAGATACCGTTCCACGATCTCCTGCACATTCACATCCAGCGAAAGCACCAGATTGGAGCCATCCTTGGCTGCAAAGGTGGTGGCATTCTCGTCCGCAATGGCGTTGCCGTAGGCATTGCGCTGGGTAATGGTGCGGCCATCCACACCGGCCAGCGTGGACTGATAGGATTTTTCCAGACCGTAAGTACCAATGCCGTCCGCGTCGGTAAAGCCCAGCACTGCCGCTGCAAACGCTCCGTAGGGGTAATTGCGCTGGAAGCTCTTCTCGCTGCCGACCGAGATGTTGCCCTTGCGGGAGGTCTCCGTGGCACGCTTGTGTGCCTTGTTGAACTGGGAAACGTAGGATTCGATGGACAGCTTGACAGCGTTGTTCACCTTGGTGGCCAGCACCTGATACTTGGTGTCCGTCTTGGAAAGTGCATCGTAAACCTTCTGGTACTGGGTCTGGTACGCTTCCGAGGAAGTGTCCACCGCGTCCAGACTTTCGCCGTCGCCGGAAAGCAGGCGCAGGGTCAGTTCCCGGCTGACCTCGGCGCACATGGCCGTGTCCAGCGTGCGCGCCGCCTCCTCATCCTTGCCGGTGGTGGTATATAAGATTTTGCTGTTGTCCGGGTCGGCCCAGATGGTCCACACCACGCTGGTGGAGGCCAGCGTGATGCCGGAGGTATCGTAGATCTCGCCGCGGGTGGCCTGGATGGTGCTGTCCAGCAGCTGCTGCTGGGCCGCATACTGGCGGAAGGTCGCGCCCTGTTTTATCTGGATATTATACAGGCTGTGGGTGACGATGCCCGCAGCCGCCACTACAAAAAATACCGCCGCGCCGAAGCTGAAATGCCGCAGCCGCGCACTGAGGCGCTCGTGCGGGTCGCTGCGGCGGAGGCGGTAGTAGATGCTCTTATGCTGGTCGTTGGAGGGCTTGTTTTGCATGGTATTCTCCTGCAGAAACCAGAAAAGCGTGCGCTGCCGCACGCTTTCCCGTATTTGGTTCACTTTACAGTGCCAAGAATGTTCACGGCACCGTTGTAGATAAAGTCGGTCCACTGCCGCACAGCGGACTGGGTGCGCTCCAGCGTGTCGCTCTCGCCCAAACGGATGTAGGTGATCTGGCTCTGATCAATTTTCATCAGGCCCAGCCTGCCGGCCGTCTCTTCCACGCTGGTGATGTTGGTCTTGCTGTTGAGGACACTGTTATAGTAGGTGTACTGGCTCTGCTCGCTCACGAGTTCCGCTTTGGCCTTCTGGATCTGGTCGTTGACCTCCACCAGCTGGGCCTCGCTCCACAGCAGGCTTACCGCAAAGCCTGCCAGCAGCGCCATCGAGATCAGTTGAAGTGCGTGCTGCATGGCCGCCTGGAACGGGTTGAGACGGCGTTTGCCGCCCTTTTCCACCCGCAGTGCGACCTTGCGCTGGGTCTGAGGCGCTTTTCTGCGACGCACCTCAGACGACATATCATAAGCTGGCTGACCCATAGTTGATCTCCTCCTCTTACACTGAGCGGCGTCTTATCCGGCTCAGAGTTTCTCCAAAACGCGCAGATGAGCAGAACGGCTGCGCCGGTTCTCCTCCAGTTCCTGCTTGTCGGCCTCGATGGGCTTCCGGGTAATGAGCTTTGCCTTCGCCTTGCCGCCGCAGACGCAGACCGGGAACTCCGGCGGGCAGGTGCACGCGGTGGACCAGCGGCGAAATTTGTTCTTCACCAGCCGGTCCTCCAGCGAGTGGAAGGTGATCACGCACAGCCGGCCGCCCGGCGCAAGGTGATCAAAAATGGTGTCCAAGCCTTCTTCCAGCGCATCCAGTTCATGGTTCACTGCAATGCGCAGCGCCTGAAAGGTGCGGCGGGAAGGGTTCTTGTTTTTGCGGCGTTCCGCCGGGGGCATGGCGCTGGCCACGATGTCTGCCAGCTGCAGGGTCGTTTCGATGGGAGAATTCTCCCTTGCCTCCACGATCCTGCCCGCGATCTGCCATGCGAAAGGTTCTTCGCCGTAATCCCGCAGAATGCGTGCCAGCTCTTCGCGGCTCTCGGTGTTCACAAGGTCCGCTGCCGTTTCGCCCTGCTGGCTCATCCGCATGTCCAGCGGTGCATCCGCACGGTAGGAAAAGCCGCGGGCCGCATCGTCCAGCTGATGGCTGGAAACGCCCAGATCCAGCAGCGCGCCGTTGACCTTGTCGATGCCAAGGCTTTCCAGAGCTTGTCCGGCATAGCGGAAGTTGATCTGCACCACCGTGGCAGGCAGGCCCGCAAGGCGGGCACGCGCGGTCTGCACCGCGTCCGGGTCCTGATCCAGCGAGATCAGCCTGCCGCCCTTTTCTGCATCCAGCCGCAAGGCGATCTGGCGGGAATGTCCCGCGCCGCCTGCAGTGCCGTCAAGGTAGGTGCCGGCCGGATCAATGGCAAGACCCTCCAGACACTCGTTCAGCAGAACGGGGATATGCTCAAACGAGGCCGGGTCAAAGGCTGCTTGTGTTTCAAGTTCCATCGCTGCGGCCTCCTTTCTCAGTTCATAAGCTTTCCGTGTTCCGGGCACTGTGCATACAGCGCACACTTTTACCCGATAACACAGTTTTATTTTAACAAATCAGGCCCCTGATTGCAAGGGTTTGTGCTCCCGTTTTTGCCGCAAAATGCAACAAAAAAAGTCCCTGTCGGCCGTCATTTCTGCCTGCAGGAACTTTGGTTTTTGCCGTATGTGTAATTTGTGTGTGAAAAAGGCTGTCTTCAGCCGTTTTTCTTGGCGTTCTGGCGCAGATTTGCGCGCACATTCTTCACCTGTGCCGCATTTTCCACCATTGTTTCCTCGGTGTTCTTGAGCATGTTGTCGCAATAGTCGGTCACGGTCTGGCGCAGGGTGCGGGCCTCGTTCTGGGCTGCAGTGGTGATTTCCCCGGCGCGCTGCTGTGCAGCCTTCACGATCTCGGCTTCGCTCACCAGAATGCGCGCCCGCTCCTCAGCCTTTTTCACAATGGCCTGCGCCTGTGCGTTGGCCGTCTCCACGATCTGAGCGCGGTCGTTCACGATCTGCTGGGCCTGCCGCAGCTCGCCGGGCAGGTTTGCGCGGATCTCGTCCAGATAATCCCGGATCTGCTCCACATCCACGATCTTTTTGTCCGCCGGAAAGGGGCACATTAGCACCTTCCTCCAGAGCATCCTCAATGGTATCCAAAAGTTCGTTCACGTTCATAGTGCTTCTCCCTTCGGTTCGTTCTCGGCAGGGTCTGTGTTCTGCATGGGCTTTGTGTATTTCCACAGCAGCACCCTGCCGTACTTGTACTGTTTTTTCAGGGTCAGGCCGCCAGCCTCGGCCGGCAGCACGATGCCGGTCTCGCTCTCGCACAGCACGATGCCGCCGGGCGCGGTGCATTTATCCACCGCAGGCAGGATCTTTTCCAGTGTACCATTGCGGAAGGGCGGGTCCAGCAGTACGATGTCGAACTGCTCGCGGCAGGCGGAAAGATACCGCGCAGCCTCGCCGATATTGACGCGGCTGCGGTCGAACACGCCGCAGGCCTTGCAGTTGCGCATGATGATGTTCACCGCCTCGCGGTTCTCGTCCAGAAACACGCAGCGCGCCGCGCCGCGGCTCAGTGCTTCAATGCCAAGCTGGCCGCTGCCCGCATACAGGTCCAGCACCCGTGCGCCGGGCAGGTCGAACTGGACGATGCTGAACATCGCCTCCTTTACCTGCGAAAGGGTGGGCCGGGTCACGTCGGTCCCCGGCAGGGCCTCCAGACTGCGTCCCCGGGCTTCTCCTGCGATCACGCGCATGTTCTCTTTCCTCCTCCTTGCAGCCGGAAGATGTGGCTGCAAACACGTTTTTTGTATCACTTTATTATCACCCAACTGCATATTCTTGTCAAGGGCCGCGCGTTGCGCCGTCTGGCGGTTTGTGCTACAATAAAACCGGCAGCGCCGGGCTTTTGCGGCGCATTCTGGCATAAAAGGAGAGTATTCCCATGAAAGTTCTGCTCATCAACGGCAGCCCGCACGAAAAAGGCTGCACCTATACCGCCCTTTCGCTCATTGCAAAGGAACTGAACGATGCCGGTGTGGACACTGAGATCCTGCATGTCGGCGGCAAACCCGTGGGCGGCTGCATCGGCTGCGGCGGCTGTGCCGCAGGCAACGGCTGCGTGTTTGGCGGCGTGGTCAACGAGGCCATCGAGAAGGCCAAAACTGCCGATGGCTTCGTGTTCGGCAGCCCGGTGCACTATGCATCCGCATCCGGCAACATGACCAGCTTCATGGACCGCCTTGCCTACGCGGGCGGCAGATATCTGGCCTACAAGCCCGCCGCCATCTGCTGCTCGGCCCGCCGCGCCGGCACCACCACCACGCTGGACCAGCTGGTAAAGTACCCGCAGTTCTTCCACATGCCGCTGGTGAACGGCTCCTACTGGGCCATGGTGCACGGCTCCAATGCCGAGCAGGTGCTGCAGGATGCCGAGGGCTGCGCCGTAATGCAGGAGCTGGGCCGCAACATGGCATGGCTGCTGCACTGCATCGAAGCAGGCAGGGCCGCAGGCTTTGAACACCCGCAGAACCCCAAGCGCCCCATGACCAATTTTATCCGCTGATCGGAAAATCAATTTCTGATCCAGAGGCTCAGAACAGTCCGTAAGCTGCTCTGAGCCTCTTTTTCTTTGCAGTCCACGCCATTTCGTGCCAAAAACAGCAAAAAACCTTTTTCAAAGCGCCTTCCGCTTCTTTTTTTCGTTCATAAGTTTGTGTTACTATAAGATGTAAAGTGATTTTAGCAGGATGGAGACCCTTGTATGGAACACTACGATTGGAATGAAGGCTGGCTGTTCACGCCCCGGTTCGACCCGGCACTGGTGCGGCCGGAGTGCGGACTGGAACTGGAACCGGTGCGCATCCCCCACACTGTGCGGGTGCTGCCCTACAATTACTGCAACGAAAATGAATACCAGTACCTGTGCGGCTACCGGCGGGAGTTTTTTGCACCCAGAGAGTGGGCAGGCCGCACTGTTCTGCTCACCTTTGGTGCCGTTGCCCATGACGCGACCGTGTTCTGCAACGGGCGGCGGCTGTTCCACCACGCCTGCGGCTACACCGCCTTCACGGTAGATCTGACCAGCGCTTTGCATCTGGGTCAGAAAAACGTGGTGGCTGTGCGCTGCGACAGCCGCGAGGATCTGAACATTCCTCCCTTTGGCGGGCAGATCGATCACCTGACCTACGGCGGCATCTACCGTGCCGTCAGTCTGGACATCAAGGAGCCCGCTTACCTGCGGGATGTGTTCATCGAGGCAAAGGCCGAGGGCGATTTCCGCATCTATACCTCCACCGTGGGTGAGACGGTGGGCTGCACACTGCAGGCCGAGATCCGCAGCCCTTCCGGCAGCCGCGCCGCCTACAGCGGCGAGCTTTCCCTGCCCATCACCGGCGTGCTGAACGGTGTGCACCCGTGGAGCATCGAGCATCCCACCCTGTACACCCTCACCGTACAGCTGATCCGCCCCGGCTCTGCCGGTCTGCCGGACCGTGTGCTGGACGAAAAGACCATCCGCTTCGGCTTCCGCACCGTGCAGTTCGTGGCAGGCGGGCTGTACCTGAACGGTCAACGCGTGGAGCTGCGGGGCCTGAACCGCCACCAGAGCTACGCCTATCAGGGCTATGCCATGCCCGACAGCATCCAGCGGCTGGACGCTCAGCTCCTGAAAAAGCAGCTGGGCTGCAACGCTGTGCGCCTCACCACGCCCCCCAGCCCCGCCTTCCTCGATGCCTGCGACGAGCTGGGCCTTTTGGTCTTTGTGGAGATGCCCGGCTGGCAGCACGTCGGCGACGACATCTGGAAAGCGCAGGCTCTGCAGAACTGCCGCGAGATGGTCTGCCAGTGCCGCAGCCACCCCAGCATCTTTTTGTGGGGTGCCCGTGTGAACGGCAGCGCCGACGACGAAGCGTTTTATAAGCGCACCAACGAGGCCATCCACCGGCTGGACCCCACCCGCCCCACGGCAGGCGCGCGGAACCACCGCAAGAGCCAGCTGCTGGAGGATGTTTACGCCTACAACGATTACTCTTACCGTGGGCGCGGTGCCGCCTGTGAAGCCCGCGCCGCGGTGACTTCCGATCCCCGCAAGGGCTACCTCATCAGCGAGTTCGGCGGGCAGCAGCTGCCCACCAAGCCCTTTGACGACGAGACCCACCGGCTGGTGCAGGCTCTGCGCTATGCCGCCGGGATCAACGATTCCATTGCGCAGCAGGGTGTGGCCGGCAGCTTTGGCTGGTGCATGGCCGATTACAACACCCACCGGGAATTTGGCAGCGGCGACCGCATCTGCTACCACGGTGTGATGGATATGTTCCGCAACCCGAAGCTTTCGGCGGCGGTATATGCAAGCCAGAAAACGCCGCGTTCCCCCTCGGACATCGTGCTGAAAGTCTCTTCCGGCATGGCACTGGGCGACCTGCCCGGCGGCGTTCCCACAGCCTGCTGGGTGTTCACCAACGCCGAAAGCGTGCGGCTGTACCGCGGCAACGACTACATTGCCGAGTTCACGCCTGACCGGCACGGCCGTTTTGCCGCCATGACGCATCCGCCCATTGAGATCAACGATTTTGTGGGTTCTTTGTTGGAAAAGTACGAGGGCATGGACCAGGCCTCCGCCCAGATGACAGCCGCTATCCTGAACGAGATGCGCCGGGATGCCATGGAGCTTTCGCCGCTTTCCAAGGCGCGGATGCTTTCGCTGCGGCTGAGCTGGAACGAGGTAGCCCGCATGTATTACAAATACATCGGCGTGCTGGGCACACCGTGCGCAGCCTACCGTTTTGAAGCCGTGTGGCATGGCCGCGCCGTGCGCACCGTGGTGCGGGAACCGGTGCAGAGCGTCCGGCTGGAATGCACCGTGCACAACCCCATCCTCACCGACGGCCCCACCTGGGACTGTGCCGCTGTCAGCCTGCGCGCCATCGACCAGAACGGCAGCCTGCTGCCCTACTGCGGCGAAGCCGTTCAGCTGAGCGTGGACGGCCCGCTGAAGATCATTGGTCCCAGCGTGGTGCCGCTGCGCGGCGGCATGGCGGGCACCTACCTTGCCACCACCGGCGAAGCGGGCCGCGCCGTGCTGCACTGCCGCATGGAAGGTGCGCTGGATACCGATGCCGTGGTGACCATCCGTTGCCGGGAAGCTTAATTTCCGTCCCTTCATGATAGATTTGCACTCTGTTCAAAATTTCATCATGGTTGACTGGTATCCTAAGAACTGTAAAATAACGGCGGGCGCGCCCGCTTTGATTCCAAAACAAAGGATGCAGGAGTTATGAGAGAAAAATTCCGTCAGTTTATGATCGGCCGCTACGGTACCGATGGCCTGAACCAGTTTTTGAGCATCGCGTCCATCGTGCTGCTGCTGATCTCGCTGCTTACCCGCTTCAGCCTGTTCACATGGCTGGGTCTGGTGCTGCTGGTGCTGTGCTACTACCGCTCGCTCAGCCGCAACATTTCCAAGCGCACGGAGGAGAACTACCAGTACTATGCCCTGAAGGACCGCGTAGACCGTAAGTTCCGCGGTCTGAAGGATCAGTGGGCCAACCGCAAGCTCTACCACTACTACCGCTGCCCCAAGTGCCGCCAGAAGCTGCGTGTGCCCCGTGGCCGCGGCCGCATCCAGATCTCCTGCCCGCGCTGCGGCACCCAGTTCATCAAAAAGAGCTGAGCGGCCATGTTTGGTTATGTTGTGCCCAATCAGGTTGCGCTTTCGGACGAAGCACAAAAGCGCTACCGCACCGCCTACTGCGGGCTGTGCCGCCGCATCGACGCACTGCACGGCCTGCGGGGCCGCTTTACGCTGAGCTATGACCTCACCTTCCTGAACCTGCTGCTGTGCAGCCTGTACGAGGGCGAGACCGAAGCTTCTTCCGGCCACGACCGTTGCCCCATCCACCCCTTGGGCGGTGTGGAATGGCGGGCGGCCTCCCCCACCGATTACTGCGCAGATCTGAGCGTAGCCTTGCACTACTACAACGCCGAGGATAAGTGGAAGGACGACCGCAGCCTGCTGGGCCTTGGATATGAAAAGCTGCTTACCGGCTGTAAGCAGGCTGCCGAGAGCCGCTGGCCCCGTCAGTGCAGCGCCATCCGCACCTGTCTGGACAGGCTGGCAGAATATGAAGCTGCCGGGAGCGAAGGTCTGGATGCCGTGTCCGGCTGCTTTGGCGAGCTGATGGCAGAGCTGTTCGACTACCGGCAGGATCACTGGTCGCCGGAGCTGCGCAGCATCGGCTTCCATCTGGGCAAGTTCATCTACCTGCTGGATGCCTATGACGATCTGGAGCATGACCAGCGCAAGGGGGCCTACAATCCGCTGAAAGCACTCAGCCAGCAGCCCGGCTATGAGGAAGAGATGAAAGAGATCTTTGAGCTGCTGCTGGCGCAGTGTGCCCAGAGCTTTGAACGCCTGCCCTGCGTGGAGGACGCAGACCTGCTGCGCAACATCCTTTACTCCGGCGTATGGCTCAAATACAACTGCAAAACAGCCAAGCAGGCCCGCAGCCGTGGCTGAATGGCGGCTTTGTCTTGATTTTTCCACGGCAATACGGTAGACTATAAACATTGCGCGGCGCTGTGGCTGCGCGAAATGAGACGTGAGGAAGTATATCCATGAGAGACCCCTATGAGGTGCTGGGCGTTTCGCGCGGCGCAAGCGATGACGAGATCAAAAAAAGCGTACCGCGCCAAGTGCAAGCGCTGGCACCCGGACCTGAACCCCAACGATCCTACCGCCGAGGAGCACTTCAAGGAAGTGCAGGCGGCTTACGATGCCATTACCAAGGGCGAGACCGGCCCCCAGATGGGCGGAAATCCCTACGGCAGCTACCAACAACAGGGTTACGGCCAGCAGAGCTACCAGCAGCAGGGTTATCAGAACGGTTACGGCGGTTTTGACGGATTCGATGGCTTTGACCCGTTCGGTTTCGGGTTTGGCTTTGGCGGCTACCAGCAGGGTTATGGCCAGCAGGGCGCAAGCTATTCCGGCTCCGACAGCCCGGAGATGCAGGCCGCCCGCAACTTTGTGGCCAATGGCCGCTATGCGGAGGCCCGCCGCGTGCTGGACGGCATGACCGGCCGCAATGCCCGGTGGTATTATCTTTCCTCCCTCGCAAATCAGGGCTTGGGCAACCGCATCGATGCGCTGCAGGATGCCCGCCGTGCCGTGCAGCTGGACCCGAGCAACACCGAGTACCAGATGCACCTGCGCCGGATGCAGAACCCCGGCCAGACCTACCGCACCACACAGGCCACCTACACCAGCCCCGGCGGCCTGATGCAGTGGTGCTGGAGCATGATCCTGCTGAACCTGCTTTGCAACTGCTGCTGCGGCGGCTGGGGCTTCCATTTCCGCATGTGATCCCGTTTTTCTCATAAGATACAGCAAGACCCCGCACCAGAAGGTGCGGGGTCTTGTTTTTGCTTTACGACATCACTTTACGGTGATGTTGCGGCTGATCTTGCTGCAGGAGTAATTGCCGCCGATCTCTGCCGTCTGCACATAGGTGCCCGGCTCTGTGGGCAGCTCGCTGGTGGCATCACAGCCCCAGCCGGACTTCTTGTAGCTGTAGCGGATCTTATCGGTGGGCACCACCTGACCATCCACTTCCAGCACAGCCGCTTCATTGAAGCTTTGCAGCTCTTCGGCGGTCATGGGCTTTTCGGCCTGCTGTGCCCAGTACATGCGCACGCCGTTTGTCTTGGGCTTGATCTTGAACATGGCAAAGCCTGCGGTGTTCATATCGCTGCTTTCCAGCGCCAGTGCACCGGCCACATAGTTGCCGGCATCCACCGGCTGCTCGTCCAGATAAATGCGGCTGAACGCGCCCTCCGGCAGATACTTGCGGATCAGGTTCAGCGCAAGGCGCAGGCCGTTGGACACCTGATCGATGGTAGGCACATAGAAGTGCAGTACATCCATCACCGAGACGGCCTCATCGGCCACCCGCAGCAGCACGCTGACATCGTTGCCGTCGATCAGCTGCTTGAGGTAGCTGTACACATTGAACTCCTCTGCCTGATCCGGTGTCTTGGACATCTTCTTGGGCAGCGGGATCATCTTGAGCAGCGTGCGGATCTTATCCGACAGCACCAGCGTCACATAGCCATTCGCTTCGCCGCCAACGCCCACCACAACACCGATATACTGGGTATCGGCAGGGTTGGTCTGCACCTCCAGCTTGTAGTTGGAGCCATAAACAAGGTCGCCCGTGGCTTTGAGCCGGATGGAAACCATATCATTCTGCTGCTCCAGCGCTGCATTTTCCTGCGGCAGAGCTGCTGCGGCAAACACCGGCGTTGCTGCCGCGCTGAGCATGAACACTGCTGCCAGTGCAAGAGCTATCAATCGTTTGGCCTTCATTGCTTAAGACCTCCTTATTCTGTAAAGGGATCGCACAGCCGCGCCCCACGGCACACTGCGTCGGGAACCGGCATGATACCATGCCTGTTGCACCTCGATTTTACCGCAAAACGCTGTTTTGGTCAATAACGTGATTCAAGTAATTCAATTTTTTTATATTTTATGCAAAAAAGAGGAACCTGCCCTCTTCCAGTGGTTTCTCCCTCAAGTTCATTCATCAATAAAATATTCCGGGTGGACGCTGCGGGCCTGCGCCACCGACTGCTTATACCGGCTCAGGTGGCTTTCCAGCGCTTCGCTCACGTCGTCCGTGCTGCCGTGCAGCAGTGCTTCCAGAATTGCCGTGTGCGAGGAGCAGACCGACTTGTTTTCCTCGGTCTGCAGGCTGAACTTGCGGATGCGCTCCACATGCTGCAGGCTGGCCAGCATGTGGTCGTAGTGAGCTTCCATGCCGCACAACTCAAAGGATTTGCGGTGGAATGCATTATCCAGCTCCAGCATACGGGCAGTGCGGTCCGGCTGGCTCATATCCGCTTCCAGCACACGGTATGTCTCAATGTTGCTGCGGTATTCTTCCTCCTGCCGGGGTGTCACACGGCCGCGCAGCCGGTTCAGGATCTCTTTTTCCAGTGTATAGCGGGCAAACTGCTCCATCTCCATCAACTTCAGGTTGATGGGTGCCACATGGGTGCCGCTCTGCGGTTTGATGTCCACCATGCGGGCCAGATTGAGCATCAGCAAAGCCTCCCGCATGGGCGTGCGGCTGATGCCCAGCTCTTCGGCCAGCTCCCGGTCATTCAGCGGATCACCGGGCTTCAGCTCCATCGTGATGATCCGGCTGCGGATCGTCTGGTATGCCGTTTCGCGCGCACTCAGTAATGACATGTGGTCTCTCTCCCTTCAACCTCCGGTGTAAAACAAAAATTGATATACTAGTATTGAAGTTATCAAGACCATATTACCCAACCACAGGGCGGCTGTCAAGTGTGGCTGCAACTAAAAATCGCCAACATTTTTCTCTGTTTTGTCAAGACAGGCCCCATGGCAGCACAAAAGCCCTCCGGGTGAAGGGCTTTTGCTGCGTTTACTTTTTAGCGGAACGGTACACCACCGGCACCCACACAAAAGCCACGGCCAGACCGCACACCACATCAATGATGGAGTGCTGCTTGGTGAACACGGTGGACGCACAGATCAGTGCAGCCCACACCCAGGCCAGAATTTTCAGGGCCGGGCGCTCCTTTGCCAGCTTGCTGTGGCTGAACGCCAGTGCCATGCAGGCCGAGCTTTGGCAATGGATGGACGGGCACACATTGACCGAGGCATCCGCCCTCCAGATCAGCTGCATGATGCTCATTGCAATGTTGCTGCGGCCCACCGCATCCACTGTGGGGCGGATATCCAGACCGTTGGGCAGCAGCATGTACAGGATCAGGCAGAAGGTCATG
>ENA-OQKG01000061-OQKG01000061.1-human-gut-metagenome-genome-assembly--contig:-NODE-61-length-13912-cov-2.413493_pt1 | contig 13912 bp, 14 predicted proteins | sample MGYA00242649_ERZ504799 | MGnify/ENA primary metagenome ERZ504799 (study PRJEB26092, sample SAMD00036428) | human gut metagenome | host: Homo sapiens | study: EMG produced TPA metagenomics assembly of... | reverse complement strand
GATACGAGGGGTCATTCGGCGGGTGACCAACTGATCCTGAGCTTTGCCCGGCTTTTACGCCGGGTGATCCCGGAAAAGCATTTCGTGGGCAGATACGGCGGCGACGAATTTATGGCGGTCATTTACCATACGGACCGGCAGGAGGTGGAGGGCATACTGGACAGTCTGCGCAGGGAAGCCGACGCTGCAAACCGTGACGGCAATCAGCTTCCTCTCAGCTACGCCTACGGTTGGGCGATCTCCGCCGATTATGAAGGCTGCATCATGCAAACGCTGCTGGACAAGGCCGACTATTGCATGTACGAAAATAAGCGAGCCTACTACGCTACCCACGACCGGAGAGCGCCCAGGTCATAAGGCTCTTTTCAAACGAAAAACAGCAAGAACGAATTCGTCGCCACTATTGCGAAAAAAGCCTGGCCTGACGAAGAAAGGACAGGGAGGCGGCACTGAACGTCCACGTCGCAGTTGTGATGGAGGTACTGAAGGCTGGTGGCAGCGTGCAGTTCATTAGCTTCGTTAGCTTTGAGGTGAAGGGGTGCGCTGCCCGATCTGCCGGTTCAATGGTTTGCTGTACAGGAAACTCACCAGCAGGTACTTTACGATGAACGCTGGGGCGAGGGGCGGACGACTATCTTCTTTGCTGCACAACTGCACCATTTTCTCATACACGGACGGTAGATCCAGCACTGCCTCACATTTCCGGAGGATGGTCTCCTGCTGCATTAGATACTCGATTAATCCGCCAAGCTGATCTGGCCATTGCTGTAACGATACATAGCTGCCCTCCAGGTACAAGGTTTTTGCTGGATTTTTCCAGTTCTCTTGCTCCAATTATACCACAGATTGGCCTCTATAGATTGAAATATAAGGCTTTTTCTTTTATTCAGTGCATATTAAGTTAGGATGTGCAGTAGATGCTCCATTTTAGCGTTTATCTGGAGATTGCCAAAGGATAAATAGAAGCAGTATTATGATGAGCAGCTTGCCGCAGAAAAACAGCGCACCGAGCGGGTGACCAAGCGCATTTTGACCGAGGAAGAAATGTCGGCTCTGTCCGATCGGCTGATGCAGGTCACCAAGGGCATGACCATCACGGTGCGGTACTTCAAGGAGGATACCGCCCACCCGGAGATTCCCGCAGTGGGCAACTACGTCACCCTGACTGGCAAGGCAGACCGCATCGACCCGGTGTTCCGCACCTTGCAGGTGGGCGACACCGTAGTGCCCTTTGAAGATCTGGTGGAAATCAGCGGGGAGGGTATCATGGAGATCGACCAATATCTCGGCATCTCCGAGGAATAAAAAACGCTGGGAGAAATCTCCCAGCGCAAGCAGCCCTAATCACGGTACCGATATGTGCCAAGCCAAAGCGGACCCAGCACCCACAACCAAGGCAGTGAAACCGTTCTCGTCACTTTTAATACCGTAAGCACCAGCGTTAAAGCAAATAAGAGGGTCATTGCAATTATTTCGGAACGGTCAGGTTTCTTCTCCATACGCAGATCACCTAGAAAGTCCGGTCACATCTGAGAAATAGTATAAAAGTCAGTATGCTTCATCCGGTTCGGTAGGTGCTGCGGTAATATCACGGTAGAAAGTGGCCCATGCAGCTTCCTCATAGGGGCGTACAAAAAGAAGCCAATGCTCAATGGAATTGTCAGCAGAAGAAAAAGAGAAATCGCCATAGCCTCTGAACCGGTGAAATATTTGAGAACCAGAAAACCCCCGGCATACAGTGGCAACGAACAGAGCAGCTCCCAGCCAATGAAGCTGAAATCCAGACAGAACAGCCGCCATTTGTTGCCGTCCATAATCCGCCGGGATTCTGTGATCGCTTCATTTGCAGTCAACGAAGGATGCTCGGACATGATGTAAGGTGTCATCGCATAGCTGTATGTTTTCACGATTCCCGGAATCACCAACAGCAGCGACCAGAGGGCGATGTACAGACCCTGCAGGAATTTCATGCAGAAGCCATCCCACAGACGGTCTTTCTGAGAGAACAAGTCCGAGATGGCAGCATCATTTCCATCTACAAGGTTCAGATTAAAATGAGCATATCCCAGTTGAACTGCACCGCCCACGATCAGTTGGAGGACTGCCCACAGAACAATGCCGGCAAGCAGAACAGCAAGCAGCCGACCGCCGTTGGGCTGGGAGAACAGTTCAAAATGGATGTCCTTTGCCTGATTGGAATTGGATACGGCACTGTTGGAACTGCTCACAATGGTAGCACCGAGCGCACTGGCGGCAATACCTGTCAAAACAGCAGTTTTCTATTTTCCGCGCAGGGCATCGAGAGCGAGCATACGATAGTCGGCAGATACTTTCATAAAAGCAACCTCCTGTCTGAAAACGGCAAGGATTTGTGAAATAGGAAGATGATATGCCACTTTAATTTAGATACGTTTGAAAAGCTGAAAAATTGCAGCATGAATGAAAAAGAGGCTGTTACACCGGTTTTATCCTTGTGCAACAGCCCCTTCCTTTACTTCAGCAGCTTGTCCAGTTCATCATATTGCATTACTGGAGCTTTGCAAGGATTTCTTCAGCCGTCATACCGCTGGCAAGCAGCTTCTTCAGCACATCTTCTGCTTCGCCCTTCTTTGCTTCTTCTGCTGCCTTTGCTTCGGCGGCAGCTTTTTTGTTTCGGCTTTGGCAAGTTCCTTGGTGGCGGCTTTCAATTCTGCTTTCTTGGCTTTCAGCTGCGTCTTCAGATCATCGAGATTTGCAGTCAGCGCAGCAACCTCAGATTCGATTTTTTTCCTTTTCGGCGGTCTTTTCTGCAACGACGGCTGCATAATCAACGTTGGCATTTACAATACGGGTCTTATTCTTGCTTCCCTTGGGTCTTGCCATAATAATTTCCTCCCATACAGTGAAATAATTTGATACTTACAAGTATATTCCAAATAGTCAGAATTGCAATAGGTAACCTGAGCTGTTTTCAACTGCTACTGTGCCACATCAGAAGGTAGGGCTTCATAATGGCAAGATACTTATCGCGTGCAGAACTTTCGTGCATATGCTTCTTGAGAATCCATCTAGTGAATACCGACACCCTCCATGATCTTTTCTATCCAATTTGTGGAAGAATCATTTTTCTCACTAAATGACCCCAAATAATGTGACGAACTCTCAACCTCTATTATTACACCATCCGGCATTCTGTATTTTTCTAAACTGAGATTCAAACCTTTAAGTGGGATTGTTCTAGCCAGTTGAGGGATAGAAACTGTATGGAGAATATCAATTTTTGATAAACCTCTATACGTTTCTGTCTTTTCGGCTTCACTTAGCAACCGTTCTGCATACTGATTTGAAATAACCTGTATGCGAAATTGTTCTTTTTCATCCTCGGTCATCTCAAGTGGAACGCCGTGCAATGTGTCCACAATATAGGACGAAATTTTAGCGAAGTGCTCGTCAAAATCAGTGGTATCTTCGTTGGTCATATTTCTGTTCTACCCTCATTATAAGCTTTCCGGTCTGCTTAAAGTTACAGCTTTCAGCGTAAAGCTTCCGTAGTTTTTAATGCTAAACGATAGTTATCGAACTTTTCCACAGCTTTTGCAAAATCGTCGAGAAAAAGTTCTGTATCTTTTTCATTCGTACCACTTTACCCCATTATTAGAATTGAAAATTAGTAGCCCTTTGATATAAATAAGTAAACGATGAATCCACCCCACAAAACAACTTCAGCAATTATCAAACACTTCAAGTGTTGCTGCAATTTTTCGGGGTCAATTTCGCCTTTTTCAGAAAATCATAAATTGAATTTCGCAATTTATCTATGTCTTCCTGCTTGATTTCCAGTTTCAAATAAAAATTTTTCCCGAAAAGGAGCTGGTGCATCCCATAATATATTGAAAGCAATATTAAAAAATGAAGTAATACTTACAAGCGCTGGCTGGGTCCAGCTTATTGTCATACCTTCTACCGATGTAAGATTTCTATAAAAAACAATATCACTTAAACCAGCTACAAACAACAGAAAATTCCAAACCAAAAATGTATATAAAGTTTTCTTCATTTTCTATACCTTCTTTCACTACTGCCCACATTGCTGGAAATATCAAACGCCTACTTTATTTTTATGCCCTCATTTTTTACAAATCATCAAACCTTCCCGCCTTGCTTTTTTGTTTAGATAACGAAATTTAAGCCTGATTTATTTCGTTTGTCCACAAAATTTTTCAAAATCGTATAGATGCACATAAACTTCCTGAAAATTTGTAGCACAATCGCAATCTTCTTTTAAATAAACACGCTATAAGGATAAACTTTTTGTTTTACCTCGATTGAAAGCCATCTTTAGCTTTCTGGTTTGAGAACTGTACTTCGGGCCGGATTCTTTGGGTCTACTAGAATTTTTATTGGTGCCCCTTTCGGAATACATGGATTGAACCAAAACCACTGCGACTTTCCATTATAGGTTTCACCTTTAACTTTATACTGATAATGTACCACATATGGATAGATTACATCCTCATCGGCAAGGTGGTAGGTACTCATATGAAATTTTATATGTACCCGTTTTGTTGCTGTAACCTTTCCGATGATTCTTGTTCCATTTTTCAAAAGTTCTGCCTTTTTATAGTCGGAAATAATCGCCAATCCGATAATTATACCTGCTACAATCCATGCTAATATCGCAGCCACCCAAATACCAGACTTACACGCTCCAACCGATATAATTGCCGCTACGAACATTCCGACATATGCCAGTGTATGAATAAGATCTTTTGAAAAAAACATTTTATCTCGTGTAATTTTCATAAAACGGCATCCTCCTCAAATCCTACAGTCGGTAATCAGCAGCTTCGTGAAATCAACGTTCCTTAGATACTTAGATTTAATCCTATTTTGTTTCATCCGTCTACAAAATTCCTCAAAATCGTATAGCTGCACATAAATTTCCAGAAAACTTGTAGCACAATCACGATTTTTCTTTTCACTCAGATAAACCACCACGGCAGTTCCAGCCACAAATTATCCATGGCCTGTTCCTCGGTCTTTTTGGCGCGGCCTTTTGTCAGGTGAAAGTATATCGCCGTGCCGATCAGCGGATGCTCCTCGCCATCGGTAAAGCCATAGCGGTACAGCAGGTAGGTCTGCTCCCGCTGGGTCAGCCGTTTCAGGCCATCGTACAGTTCCCGGCGCGATTCCTGTTCTTCCATAATACTCTGCGGCTGCATGGCGTAGGGGTCGGCTATGGCTTCGATGCGCCGCAGCTGCTCTTCTCCCGGCAGAACATCATCCAGCGAAACGCGCTGGTAACAGATACCATCCTTATCCTCCGTCACCATCCGCTGCTCAAAAGCGGCAAAGGCATCCCGAACCATATCCATCATGGCGTTGCGGATGGCAGGAGCCGCGTAGGTCAGGAACTTCATGCCGCGCGCTGCATCGAACTTTGGCACGGCCTTCCACAAGCCCAGATTCCCTGCCTGTTTCAAATCGTCCGTGTCAAGGTTCAGGCCAGCCTGTGCCAGATTCATGCTGCGGAAAAGGTCATTTGCCACCTTGCCAATAAAGGACTTGTTGTTGTCGATCAGGCTGTCCAGCGCAGCTGCATCGCCTTTCTGTGCCAGCGCACAAAGCCGTTCATTCGTCTGCTTCATGGGCGTTTTCCTGCTCTGCGGCAGACTGCAAGATTCCCAATAGACCGCTCCGCAGCTGTTCCAGTGCTTCCGGCGTAGCTCCCTCCATGCCCGAAACACTGTCTAACATTGCATCCGTCAACTGCTCTGCCGTGATCGTTGGGTGCTGCACATCCTGCCCTTTGGTCAATTCGGTGAACATCTTCTCCGCCACTTTCTTACTCATAGCTTCCTGTTCGGCGTAATGGCTCCCGATGCCCTTCTTGATTTCCTTGACCGCCGCCATGAAGTACATCTCAATGTCATCAAGGTCGCCTTGATACACCGGCTTTCTCCGAAGACTGATGTCCTTTGCCGCCTTGGCTGCTTCCGGGGTCTTGACCTTTGTGCGCAGCAGGGTGCTCAATGTCGTGAGCATGGCATTCTGTGCTGCGATGCCGGATGCAAAGGTATCATCAAAATACTGCGCTATGCGGTAAGTAAGTTCTGCAAAACGGGCGTTTTCCAGCAGCAGGTTGACCACCTCTGCATTGACGCGCCCTGTGTAGAGGTTCTTTGCGGCTTCTACGGACAAGCCCAGTTCAGCAATATCATAGTTCTTGCGGTCGGGGATGTTGGTTTCTCCCAGCAGAAAATCCGTGGATACGTTGAACAGCCTTGCAATTTTCAGCACCTGCTCATGGGTCAGGGTTCCCTTTGCACCGCTGATAAAGCGGTTGATGGTGCTCTTGGAGCAGCCGAGTTCCTTGGCAAGTTCTGGTTGGCTGATGTTGCGTTCTTTCATCAAGTCCGCAAGACGGATGTTGGATGGTGCGGGCAGATATTCCTGTGCCATGTGTCGGCCCTCCTTTTTGTAGCTTTTTCCTCATTATAATACGCTCTGCCGTTTTGTTCAATATACGGTTTCCTCTCTGCCCTTGCTGTTGCAGCCCTGCAACCAGTAAGGGCATTTTTCTTTTTCCGTTGCAGTTCTGCCGCTTTTTCGCCTTTCCTGCAAAATTTTCCGTATATTCAGGCAGGAAGCAAAAAACACCAGAGTTCCCGCTTTGGGGTCTCTGGTGCAACGCGCAACGCACGACACAAAGGAGGAATGCCCTTGAGCCTGTTTCAGAAAATCAAATCCGCCATCACCGTTCCGCAAGCTGCCAAGGTCTACGGCATGGAGCCCGACCGCCATGGCATGGTGTGCTGTCCGTTCCATTCCGACAGCGACCCCAGCATGAAGCTGAACGACAACTATTATTATTGCTTTGGCTGCGGAGCCAACGGAGATGCCATCGACCTCACCGCCAAATTGTTCGACCTGAACCCCCGGCAAGCCGCCGAGAAGCTCGCAAGTGACTTCGGGCTTGACCCGGACAAGCCGCCCGCCAATGCCATCGCTCTGCCGCCGCCCAAGCGCGGCCTGACGGACGAGCAGTGGGCAGACATCGCCTACTGCCTGCGGGTACTGACCGATTATCTTGACCTGCTGCACGACTGGCAGGAGCGCTACAAGCCTGCCACCCCGGAGGAACCGCATGACCCACGGTTTGAAGAAGCCCTCCACACGACCGAGACCGTCGAGCACCTGACAGACTGCGTTGCATTTGGAACACCCCAGCAGAAGGCCGATGCCGCCGCACAGCTGCTGTCCGGGTCGTACCTGCTGATGTTGGAGGAGCGCACCGACCGCCTTGCTCTGGCGAAGTGCGCCTGATAATTTATTCACCTGAAGTGGTGGGTCTCACCGTGAGACCCACCACTTCACTTTTCTAAAGGAGAACCGCCACATGAAGAAAAACATTTCCCGCAACCCCTTATGGCCGGACTGGTACAACGGCAAGAAGATCGATGAAGTCCAGTTTGGCCGTGCCTTTCTGGAACAGTGGCCGCTGAAATGCGTCAACGGAACGCTGTACACGCTGGACGGCCCGGTGGAGGACGAGAGCGAGATCAAGCAGCGCATCTTGGAGAACATCGAGGAATATGTCACCTCCGGCCTGTCCAAAAAGGTCACCAACATTCTGGAAACCATCAAGCTGCTGGCCTTTTCCGACCCGTTTCCTATTGAACAGGACTGCATCCACCTCCGGAACGGCGTGTACCATCTGCCGGACGGCTCTTTTCAAGAGAGCCGCCTGTTCTGCCAGAACCGCCTGCCTGTGAAGTATGACCCCAAAGCCGCCAGCCCTGACCGCTGGCTGACCTTTCTGCACGAGCTGCTGGACGATGCTGACATCCCCACCTTGCAGGAGTATCTGGGCTACTGCCTGATCCCCAGCACCAAGGGACAGAAGATGATGCTCATTGTTGGCAAGGGCGGCGAGGGCAAGTCCCGCATCGGGCTGGTGCTCAAACGGCTCATGGGAGATGCCGCCAGCAACGGCAGCGTCCAGAAAGTCGAGAACAACCGCTTTGCCCGTGCCGATTTGGAACGCCGCCTGCTGATGATCGACGATGACATGGACATGAATGCCCTGCCTAAAACGAATTATATTAAGACCATCGTGACCGCCGAGGCCAAACTGGACTTGGAGCGCAAGGGCGTCCAGAGTTACCAGCGGGACATTTACGCCCGGTTCCTCTGCTTCGGCAACGGCGCGTTGACCTCACTGTATGACCATTCGGACGGCTTCTTTCGCCGCCAGCTCATCCTGACCACCAAGGACAAGCCTGCCGACCGCACGGACGACCCTTTCCTTGTGGAGAAGATGTGCGCCGAGTTGGAGGGCATCCTGCTCTGGTGTCTGGAAGGTCTGCACCGGCTGGTGCAGAACGATTTCCGCTTCACGGTCAGCGAACGAGCCGCCGCCAACGTGGACACCATCAAACGCAGCAGCAACAATGTCATCGACTTCATGGAGTCCGAGGGCTACTTCCGCTTCAAGGCGGACTACTCCATCAGCTCCAAGGAGTTCTATGACATTTACAAGCAGTGGTGCGAGGACAACGCCTGCCACAGCGTATCGGCGATTCGTTTCAGCGCCGAACTGCGCCAGAATGACCGCCGCTATAACCTTGAAGCCACCAACAACATCTACCTGCCCGGTGGCCGCAGGGTGCGGGGATTCGTGGGCATTGAGCCGCTTGTTCACCCCTGTCCGTAAAAAGTGCATTTTTTCACGGAAGAAGTTCGTACAACCTGTACGGTCTGTACTTGTACGCACCTGTACAGCAAATTGAAGAAAATTAAGACGTGGTATCGTTTATATTTCGTATTTCTGTACGTCGTACAGACCGTACAGGTTATTTGAAGTCCGTACGCAATTTTTTCAGATGCGTACGGAGCAATCAAGTTCGCATTGTGCGAACTTGATTGTAACTCTCCCGCAGGAGACGTTCCCCTCGGAGAGCCCACTACACTTTGCAGACCATAGGGATGAAAGTGTCATAGTGGGTTATTACACTTCCGCAGAAGTGCATCTCCGTTCCCCGTCACCTCTCGATGAACCTTGAAAGGAGGGATGCCCTTTGGCAAGAAATGATGGCATTGACCGCACCAGTGTTCGAAATCTCGCCGTTTCGGACAAGGCCGTTGGCAACACTCAGCAGCACAACGAGCGCGAAAAGGACAGCTACCGGAACCCCGACATCATCCCCCAGCGCACTGCATGGAACATCCACTTCAAAAAGCCAACCGCCAGCTACACCGACCTGTTCTCCCAACTGGAAACCGCTGGCACGATTTCAACGCGCGGCTTGAAGCCGGATGCCACCCATTACTGCGAGCTTGTCTTTGATGTCAACTCGGCCTACTTTGACAACCACGGCGGCTACGAGTTCGCCAAGCAGTTCTATGAGGATGCCTACCAAGCTGCCGTTCAAATCGTGGGCGGTGAGCAGTATATCCTCTCGGCAGTCATGCACGCCGATGAGATCAACCGTGCCATGACCGAAGCATTAGGCCGTGAAGTCTACCACTATCATCTCCATGTGGTCTATGTGCCTGTGGTGGAAAAGCAGATCCTCTGGTCGAAACGCTGCAAGGACAAGGCACTGGTCGGCACAGTCAAGGAGACCGTCATGCAGGTCAGCCGAAGCAAGAAGTGGGCTTCCAAGCCCCTGCTGGACGATGCCGGAAAGCCTGTCCTGCAAAAGAGCGGCAAGCCAGTCCTGAAGAAGTCGTACAGTGTCCTGCAAGACGATTTCTTCCACTATATGCGCAACGCTGGGTATACCGATGTAGAGCGCGGTGAGCGTGGCAGCACTGAAGAACACCTGACCGTCACCCAGTTCAAAGTCCAGCGGGAGCAGGAGCGACTGGACACTCTGACCGCCCAGATTGACCAGAAAGAGCAGCACCTCACCCAAACCAACAAAACCCTCTCCAAGACCGAAAAGGAACTTGCCGCTGTGCAGAAAAAGGTCACGCTCACAAAAGAAGCCCTCATTCATGCGCGCGATCTGGATTATATTGGTAAGCGCACCTTTCTCGGCAACTATTCGCTGACCGAAGAAGAGTTTTCCAAGTTGAAAAAGCAAGCCGACCACGGCTATATGATAGATGTGGAGAACCGCCGCCTGAAAGAAGAACTTTCCACCGCCAAGAAAGAGGCCGTTCGTTGGAGCAACAAGTACCACGACCTGTGGTACGACGTGAAACCCTATCTGGATGCTCTCCACCGTGCGCCCGAACTGGTGCGTGGCTTTCTGGAAAAGATTCTTGCCCCCAAGCAGGAGCACACCATGAATGTGCCGCAGCAAAACCGCAGGCGTGGGCAGGATATGGAACTTTGATTTTCGGAGGATACCATTTGAATAAAAAGAAGAAGTCAAACAAATCCGGCTACCCGGATGAAGCAATCAAGACACTTGCGCGTTGCTTTTATCCCTCCATGGTTGAGTTTTTCAACAGTGAGGAAGGCCAGCGTGAATATGAGGAATGGCTGAAAGAGCAGGAAGTTCTACAAGCCTTGCCTGTTGCAGCATAAAAACAGCAGGACGCTCCCAGTAAAGGGAACGTCCTGCCTTATATAGATGTATCTTACCGAGGTGTGTCCAGTTGGGCACACCTCTTATTTTTTTGCCCTTAATCTTCTAACCCATGGCTCCCGGCTGCATTTTTCAAATATTCCTCTGGGTCACCGTTCAGAATCAAATCGGCATAGCTCAGCGGGTCATTGTAGATAAGGTAGTCCAGTTCCGTCTGCTGTGCCATAGTCACATTCAGTGCATCCTCGACCCCGGTACAGTCAATGGAAATTTTTCTCCCATCTTGGAGAGTCAACTCCACACACCCGGTATCCATGTTAAACTTGCAGACTCTTTCATCGTACTTCATAATCGCATCCTCCAATTCTCGTTATCGGCTTACGGTCTATGACAAGGCATCAGAGTTTTGCGCCGTCCACGGGAGCCTTCATTGTTGTACCCGAAGAAAACGAAAAATCCGAACCCTTCTCCAATCGGAAACAGGTTCGGATTTTTCTTGTTTGGTGGGCGCGGGTGGATTCGAACCACCGAAGCTGAAAGCAGCAGATTTACAGTCTGTCCCCATTGGCCACTCGGGAACACGCCCATATTCAGTTTTTGCAGTCCATGGATTGCCTGTATATATTACCACCCGGATGGTAGTTTGTCAACATCTTTTGCGGAATTTTTGGATTTTTGTGCCGAAAGCAAAAACACAAAAGCAAAAGCCGCCCAGAAATCAACGTTCCTGAGCGGCTTTTTGGAGCTGGTGACAGGAGTTGAACCTGCAACCCACTGATTACAAATCAGTTGCGCTGCCATTGCGCCACACCAGCATGGACCAAGCGGTCTTTTGATAGAATACCAAAAAACGCACGGCTTGTCAATATCTTCTTAGCGCGCAAAAAAACAACCCATTCCCCAAACAGTATACTATACCGTTTAACAAATGAGGTGCCATTGCCATCAGTTCATGCTTTCGTCTGCTTTTAGCATTCTTTTCTGTTGTATCACGTTTTGATACCAGTAATTTTCAACGCAATACATCGATAATAAAATCGAACCATTCGATTCTATTATCATAAAAACCCCACAGGAACCGCGGACGGCTCCTGTGGGGTTCAAAGTCTGTTGTATTCTTTTTTGAGCAGCGGGCTGCTTCAGCGGGCAAGGGCCTGCTGGATCTTTGCAAAATCCTCCAGTGTGAGGGCTTCCGGGCGGATGCGGGCATCAAAACCGGCGGCTTCAATGGCGGCTGTCACCGCGTCCTTGGGCATCCCCAGGCCGCTGGCAATGGCGTTTGCAGCCGTTTTGCGGCGCTGTCCGAAGGCGGCACGCACCAGCGCAAAATAGCCTTCTTCGTCCTCCACCTGCACAGCGGGCTGCGGACGGATCTCCATGCGCACCACGGCGCTGGTCACCTTGGGGGCCGGGTAAAAACTGCCGGGCGCAGCGGTGAACATCATTTTGGAGGTGGCATAGTAGCTCACCGCGCAGCTGATGGCGCTGGATGCACGGGTGCCGGGCGCAGCAGCCAGACGGTCGGCAGCTTCCTTCTGTACCATGACGGTCAGGCTTTTAATGGGCAGGCGGTCGCCCAGCAGCTTCATGACGATGGGGCTGGTGATGTAGTAGGGCAGGTTAGCGCACACAGCCACCGGCATACCGGGGAACTCTTCCGCAATAAGAGCCTTCAGGTCAACTTTCAGTACATCCTGTAATACCAGTTTTAAAATTGTCCACTCCGGCCATCGTTTCGGCCAGCAGCGGCGGCAGGCGTTCGTCCACTTCAAATGGACACCACCTTGGCGGCGCGCTTTGCCAGTTCCCGAGTCAGCACACCGATGCCGGGGCCGATTTCAATGACACCATAGCGCTTATCCACGCCCGCTGGCATCCACGATCTTGGGCGGCAGACCCGGGTTGATGATTAAAGTTCTGTCCAAAACCCTTGGAGAGTGCAAAATCGTTATTTTCTACACAGGGCGCGGATCACCGAGAGGTCGGTCAGTTCGGGCATAGATTCCATTCCTTTTCTATAGTACGTATTTGAATCGCCCTCCGCATCGTCTTTGGGCATATTCAGACGGAAATATTATTATAATAGTGGCCAACCCACGCCAGACCTGGCGGGTCGTGGCGTGGGTTGCTATTTCACGAGGAGGGTCGGTACGGTAACGGGAGCGCTGCGGGGCGCTCCAAAACGCCTTTTCACGTGAGGAGTCGGTACGGCAGGCGGCATCACCGCGCCCTACGGGCGCGATCAAAAGCCGTTTCAAGAAAGGAACATGCGTACGGCAAACAGCACCGCAATAAACCGGGTTCCTTTTTGCAAAAAGAAGCCCATGCAGCATTTCTGCCGGTTTACCCTTTATTCTGCGCTGGATGCTGCTTCGCCGCCGGCTTCTGCTTCGGTGGAAGAAGCCGTTTCCTCAGAGGAAGCGTTCTCCGGCTCAGTGGCAGCGCTGTCGGCTTCTTCGGAAGCAGCAGCCGAAGAAGCTGCTTCGTTGACACCGCCCAGAGTCGTGGTACCGCTCAGCTGCTGTGCTGCGCTGACCGCACGCTGGATCTGCGGGTCATCCTCGGGGGTATAATCGTAGAAATTCGTGGTCTCTTCGGCACTGAGGGCACGCTCCACATCCACGCTCAGGCCGGTGCCATCAAAGCAGGAGCCGTCGCCGCAGATGAGCTTTGCCACCGTGATGCTCACGGCGCTGCCATCCGAAAGGCGCTGCGGGCTGCTTTGGATGGTTCCCTTGCCCATGGTGGTGGTGCCCACCAGACGTGCGCCGTTCATGGTGCGCAGGCTGGCAGCAAACAGCTCTGCTGCGCTGGCGGTGTTGCCGTTGACCAGACAGACGATGGGCAGTTCCACCTTGCTCTCATCGTCGCTGCTGCCAATGATGGTGCGGTTTCCGTTCTTATCCTCGGCATAGGCCACAGTGCCTTCCGGGGCGATCAGGTCGATGCAGCTGATGGCATCATCCAACACGCCGCCGCCGTTATCGCGCAGGTCGAACACAAGGCTCTGGGCACCGCTGGTAGTGAGAGACCGGATGGCATAGTCCAGCTCGCTGGGCGTGCTGCCGTCGAACTGGCGGATCTTGATGTAACCCACGCTGTCCAGCATCTGGTAGTCCACGGTGGTGCTGGTGTAGCCGGAGTGGGTCAGGTCCGTCGTCCGGGAAGCAGCCTTGCTGTCGAGCCATGTAACATTGACGATGGTGACGGCTTCGCCCTGCAGGCGGGACTGCACGGCATCCACCCCGGAAAGGCTCTTCACATCGGTGCCGTCAATAGCAGTGATGTAATCGCCCACCACGATACCGGCTTCCTGCGCAGGCGAGTCCTCATACACCCTGGTCACTCTGGCATAGCCGGTCTGGTCCATGCCAAGCTCCACGCCAATGCCC
>ENA-OQKG01000060-OQKG01000060.1-human-gut-metagenome-genome-assembly--contig:-NODE-60-length-14172-cov-3.068352_pt1 | contig 14172 bp, 20 predicted proteins | sample MGYA00242649_ERZ504799 | MGnify/ENA primary metagenome ERZ504799 (study PRJEB26092, sample SAMD00036428) | human gut metagenome | host: Homo sapiens | study: EMG produced TPA metagenomics assembly of... | reverse complement strand
CGCCTAGGCCTTCCTGCATGGCGTCGGCGAAGGTCTGGAAGTCGATCTTGCCGTCCGAGACCATGTCGGACACTTCGGCGCTGGTCTTGTTCAGATGCTTGCCGAGCATCTGGAGGACCGGGATGCCGCTCGACATGAGCTGGAGCATGTCGTCGCCCTGGAGTTTTCCTCGCGCGGCGACGGAACCGAAGATCATGCCGATGTCGGTGAGGCTTCTGCCGCTGATCTGCGCGGTGTCGGCGACGGTCTTGAGGACCTGGGTGAGCTGGTCGCCTTCCTTGATGCCGGATGCTGACAGGCTGGCCGCGACGGTCGCGGCGTCACCCAATCCGAACGCGGTGCCTTTGACGGAGGCGAGGGCGTCGTTCATGATTTCGGTGACGCTGGCGCTGTCGTGGCCGAGGCCTTTGAGTTTGGCTTGCGCGTTCTCGATGTTGAGGGCGCGGGTGAAGCCGCCTTTGGCGGCCAATGCGGTGATGCCGCCGGCGAGGGTGGCGATCGCGCCGGTGCCGACCTTGCCGATTTTGCCGAATGCTCCGCCGATTTTCGAGATGAGGGTGTTGGAGCTTTTCTTGGAGGCGTTGTTGACGGCGTCGCCGATGTCGCCTTCGATGCTTTTGCCGAATCCTTTGCCGGATGGTTCGACGTGGACGTATGCGACGCCTATGTCCTGTGCTGCCATCGTGTTTCCTTATTCGTAGGTTGGGATTCCGATGGCGGTCGGAGTCAGAGGTCGTCGTTGATGTGGAAGTAGGCTTTGAGCCGTTCCCTGTCCTCGCGTTGACGGCGGGTGAGGTTGTGCGTCGGGGTTGGCGGGCGGAGCGGGTCGTGCTCGTGGTCGAACCATGGGCGTTTGCGTTGTCCGGACAGCGTCCAGACCGCCTGTTCGGCTCCGTCGGGCGCGTAGACGGCGTTCTGCAACGCCATCCACGAGTGGCTCGTATGGTCTTTGAGGATTTCGCGGGTCAACGCCCAGGCGAGTCCCCAATCGACTCGTGGACGTTGGCCTTCAACCCATTCCCGGAAGCGTACGGGCCTGTAGATCTGCCGTACGCTCGGATCCAGTCGTAGGCTAGTGCCGCGCGATTGTTGTTCCAGAGGTGGCGAGGTAAACGCTTTTGGGTCCAGTCCGGATTCCTCGGCCCACGCCTTGATGGTCGCGGTGAGGTAGGCCATCGGACGTTTGGTCTTGCGCAGCACGTTCCAGAAGTTCGGCTGCATCGTCTGGAAGTAGGCGAGGAACGTGCTCACGCAGGCCGTGGTTTCCTCGTCGGACAATGCGGGCTTGCTTTTGACCAGGAGGATGGCCTGGACGAGTTCGATGGGCAGTTCCGCGTTGTTGAGGTTCGGCAGGTCGAGTTTGACGCCGGCGACCTCGAGGTGCACGTCGGGTTTGAGCTCTTCCGCTTCGGTCAGGTCTACGTCCACGACATGGTATTCTTTGTCGCTCATGTTGGCTCCGTTCTAATGGTTGGCGGTTGAATGGGTGTCCCGTGCGGCCGACCGCCATCGGCCGCACGGGAAGAATCAATGGGCTACTTGGCGTCTTCGGTGACGAGGCCCCACGCGTGGAACTGTTCGCCGTTAGTGCCCTTGAGCATCTTGAACGTCATGCTGAAGTTCATGATCTCGCTGGATTTCAGGCTCACGTCGTCACGGTCGGACACCTTCGAGTTGGTGCCGTACAGGAGGAAGGGGCGGTCCTGCTGGTCGAGCGCGACCAGGACGAGGATCCATTCCTTCTTCAGGCCGGCGCCCTTGATGCTGATGCCGCCGTCCGAATCGACGTCCACGTCGAAGTAGGCGGACACCACGTCCTTGCGGCCTTCCATCGCGGCGAGCTGGAGCGTCCAGTAGCCCGGGTCCGTGTCGGACAGGACGATGTCGCCGTTGTGCGCCTTGTAGTCGGTGCTGTCGCCCGGCTCCGGATGCAGGACGGCGCCGTCCTCGGTGGAATAGCCGATCGGCTTCTTGCTTGCCGGCGGGGTCCAGTTCACTCCGGTCGGGCTACGAACGTGCTGTCGCCCTGGGGAACAGGAACAGCGCGTAGTCTTGATCAGGCGCACGTTGCCGGCGGTGTTGCCGCTGGACACGTACCCGTAGTCGGTCGCGCCCTGCGCGGCGACGGTGGTTTTTTTCGTTGTTGTCAGACATTCGTCTGCACCTTTCCGTTCTTCGCGTGTGGCGGCACGTTGTCTTTGGTTGTGTTTCAGTTGACGGTGACCTCGAGCAGGAGCACGCCGTACGCGCACACCAGCCTCTTGTCCTCGTCAGTCATGCGTACCGGCCCGGATTCGAGTGACGCGTCGATGAGCGGCGCGACGGTTCCAAGCCCGATGATCTCCCTCGCGATGTCGGCCCACAGGCGTGCGGCCTTGTCCCAGTCGCCCGTATGGTCCTCTTTCATGCAGCGCACGCTCAGCCGCAGCCGCACGTACTGCGAGATTGGGGTGCTCATGCCTTGCATGGAGTCGGCCAGCGTGGCTTCGGTGAAGGGAGGTTCGAGGTCGCTTCGTTCGATCGTGTCGAACGTCACGTCCGGAAACAGCTCCCGCAGCCTGGGCAGGAGCAGCAGCTCCGTGCGCCGCGGGGTGACGGGGATGCTCATACGCGCATCCTTCCGAGCGTGTCCTCCAATGTGCCGTGCGCCTTCTCCACGGGTGCGGGGCAGAGGATGGCCACGCCATTGCGGTTCGCGCCGTTATGGTCGCGCACCATGCAGCGGCTGTCGGTGACGGCCTCGTTGGCGGCGTCGCGCATGCGGCCCCGCAGGGTCTCGTTCTTCAGCACCTGCTGGCTGAATGCCTTTCGGTTGAACACGAATCTGCATCGTTTGGCCATAGGTTATCCTTTTCGTTCTCCGACGGTGATGACGTCGCCGATGTGGCGTCCGTGGAGGTTGTTCCACACTTGCGGTTTTCCTTTGACGGGCAGAAGGACGCCTCTGACTTTGATCAGGTCGGCTGGCTGGATGCCTGTCGGTTGGCTACCGCGGATGTGGATCGTGTATTCGATGGTCAGTGGATTGGCGTTCTCCTCGACCTGGTCAATGGTGGAGGTTGGCGCTATCACCGCCTGGAATGCGCCGACGCGGGCGGGTTTGCCCTGGATGGGGTTGCCGTCCGTGTCGGTGGTGGACTGGCCGCGCCACACTTCGATGGTTTCCACTAGGACGTCTCCCCCGTTGCCATGTCGACGCTGAACGCGCGCTGAGCGTTGATGCCAAGGATGCGTTTCTCGTCGTCGCGCAGCCAGAGATCGCCGGTGGGCGCTCCGAAACTGTATTGTTCGCTGAAGCTGCCGGTGGTCTGGTTCATCTGCGTGATACCGCCGGGAATGTCGTACGGGTCGGCCTGCATGATTCTGCGGACGATGTCGCAGGTGATCTTCGTCAACAGTCGCGGCCGTTCGTCGAGGAGCCGCTGCCAGTTCGGGGAGCGTTCCTTGATGTAGTCGGTCACGTCCGCGAGATGCGTGTCGGCCTTCTCACGTTCCTCGTCGGTGAGTTTGTGCCACCTCTGTTCGAGGTCGACGGAGGTGGCGAACACGTCTGGTTCGTCCGTCATGTCGGACTCCGTCAGGCGGTGAGCAGGACGAAGCGGTTGATGTCGCGGATACGGAAGCCGACCTCGATTTCGATTCGCACGGCGAACATGTTGTGCTCCCACAGGTTGACCTGCTTGCCGTCGATGGTGATGGACGCCTGGTCGGAGATGCTGGTCTGCATTCCTTCGACGGAGCCCCATGCGGCGGAGGAGAATTCGCCGCACACGCCAAGGATCTCTGCCTTGGCCGGTCCCGGTGTCTCGGATACGGCGGGCACGTGAACGCCCTTGCTGATGTAGGTGCGGTTGCCGAGCACGGTGCTCACGTCGGAGGCGGCGGTGCCGTTGAGGAACAGGGGGCGTCCGTTGTTGTCGGTCGCCTGCCGGAGCACACTGCGACCCTGGGTGCTCAACGCCCAACCGTCCACGGTTCCATCCGCTTCGGACACGAGGTCGTCGGCTTTGTTCAGGTTCTTCCACACATCCTTGCCGATGCTGACGGTCTGCGCGCTCTTCAGTGTATCGAAGTCCGCTCCCGGAGCGTCGACGATGCCCATGATGGTCTTGTCGAATGTGCGGGCGATGGCACCTGGCCCCTTCGCGACGACTTGGTCGTAGAGAGCGCCGAAGTCACGGCGGAACTGGTTGGAGAACGGCATGATGACCGCGATGGTGTACGGCAGCATGTCCTTCTTACCGAAGGTGACGCCACTCTTCGGCTTCTCCGCACCCTCATTGACCCATGCGGCCTCCGGGTCGCCGATGATGATCGGCACGCGAGCACCGTTGCCGGGCAGTTTCATCTCCGGCACGAGCTGCATGAACGCGCTCTGGTATTTTGCGGTCTGCCAGATCTCCGCCTGGGTTTCAGGGGTGAGGTCTAGACCGTTGCTTTTTCGTGTCATGGACGGATCTGTCATGATTTGTCCTTTCAAATGAATGTTTTCGCTGGTTGAATCACAGGAGCGTATTGCTCATGGCGTTAACGAAGTCCTCACGGCTGGAGCGTTTCGCCTTGGCCTGTCCGGTACGGGCGCTCTGGTCCGCAACCGTGCCGCGGGAACGCATGTCGACGAACACCTTCATGAGTTTCTCGGCGTATTCGCCAATCTGCCTCTCGTCGTCGCCCGCGAGGACGCTCGGGTCGGTGATGCCGTGTTTGGCCGCGACGTTGGCGCGTATCGTGGAGAGCTCCTTCTCGTGTTCGGCCTGTTTGGCTTCGCTTTTGAGCTTCTCGTTCTCCTCGAGCGCCTTGGAGAGTTTCGATTCGAAGTCGGCAGTCTGTCCGGCCTTCTCCTTGAGCTCCTCGTAGTCGCTTTTCCTGCCGCGTTCCCTGCCGAGACGCTCGTTGATTATGCGGTCGACTTCCTCCTGGGTGAAGGTCCTCAGCTTCGCATTGTTCACGTCCTTTGGGGCCGGAGAGTGCTGTTCCGGCTCCTGTTGGCCGTCCGCGCCGGTCTGGTTTTCTTCTGCCATGGTTGGTGGCTCCTTTGCTTGTTCTTGGTTTCCACGCCTGACGCCGGCGAGTTGACGGCCATTCTTGTTGGTTTCGCGCATGGCTGCGCCCGCCCCATCGCTGGGGTGTGAAAGGTAAAAGAAAAGCCATCACGTTTCGACGTGATGGCTTTCTGGGATTCAGAGATTTCCCAGCGCTTTTCTTCGCGCGTATTCGGACCGCAGCTCGTCGGTCGACACATAGTCGCCGACGGACCAGCGTTTCTTTCCTTCGTTCCTGACCCATTCATATTCGTCCTGCGGCATGGAGATATCGCCATACTTGCGTTTGATTTCCGCAAGATGGCGCTCATCGGTGACTTCCTTCAAATCACCGGGCATAAACGTGAAACGGTCGGAACGATCCATAGGCTCAATCATAGCAGTCTCAGATAAACGATCGGTCTGCCGTCGGATGCTCCAAGCCCTTCGAAACGAAGAGCCCTTCCTCTCGGCAGAAGAATTTCGTATTCTCCCGGATGCTGAGTGATCGGCTCCACATACACGCCGGCGCTTCCCGGCGGTACCAGGATTCTTGTGGCGATGCGGTCTTCCCCATCAACGTCAATGCCTCCCTCCTTAATGCTGGTGGCCATGTAGCCGATGTGTTCGAAGGTGCGACCGGTATTCAAATCGAAAAGCGACTCCATGTCGTTGACGTGGAACGTCGACAACCGCATCTGCCTGTCGACCGTGAAACGTTCTCGGGTGATATGGTCGGATATCGCTTCGTCGATGCATTCGACCTGATGGATGACGTCTTTCGACGGGTTTCGTCCGCCGAACAGGTAGCCGTTGATACTTTTGTAGCTGTCTCCGGTCCAATCCATCAAAGCCGCGATCTTCTCGTCGTTGGAGAATCTATCTCCAGGCATCCTGACGCTATAATCCGACAATCTCGATAGTTCGGAAGCACTGATTGGAATCGATTTGCCGCTCCATCGAATCGTCGGTTGGGCAGTCACACCATCATTGACCTCATCGTGATAGATGCGTCTCAATTGGGCTAGCGTGTCACGCCAGTCGCCGTCATCGCCGGCCGCAGCCTTGGCTGCCTGGTACATTTCACGATACTTGTCCGGATCGTATCCTTTGAGTTTGCTGCTGCCCCAGCTTGGCACGATGTCGCAGTCGCAGTCCGTATGGTATTGCATCTGCCGTCCGGCGGTGTCCTCGCTCAGGTAGGCGAAGCCACGCGAGGCGAGCATAAGGCAGAACGCGCATGTCTTAGCCCCTCGTGGGACGCGAGCCCAGCGAGGCTTGGTTGGGTCGTTGGCCACGGCCCTCTGCATGGTCATCCGGCCGACCGTCTGAACCAGATTCTGCACGTATTCCAGCGCCTGCTCCTCGTCGGCGAACGTTGGCCACAGGTCGTCGATGGTTCTTCCGGCGTTATTGTGCACGACGCCGTTCTCATCTGGAATGACGTCCTTGTAATGCAATCCCATGAAGTCGGTGTTGTTGAAACCGCCTTCCATCTGCCAGACCGCACGGTCGGCGGTGATGGTCGGCGGATCGTATTCCGGCATGTCGATTCCGCAGTATTGCGCCCATAGGTCGCGCACATGGCTGTAGTAGTCGGATGCGAGTTTGTTGGCCGCGTCGGCGTACCGGTTGATCTCCGCTTTGATGAGCTCCTGGCTTTCACCGTCCCAGACGAGGCCCGAGACACTGTTGCCGGCCTCCTTCTGCAGGCGGCTCATGGTGTCCGTGTAATCCTCGTACAAATCATTGAGGTCGAGTTCAAGCCTTCTGCGTCGTTCCGGCGGCAGGTTCAGACTGTTCGGGCTCATTCATACCGCCTTCCCTCGCCGCCGTATCGGTCTGCTGCTCCGTCTGTTGGCGCATGCCTCGAATCTGATCGAGTACCTGACCGGCCTGGGCCTTGCGCTGGTCGGCCTTCAGCCGGACGATCTCGCTTCTGCTCAATCCGGCGCGGGTCATGCCGACCTCGCTGTTGGCGAACGAGTCGATGCTTCCAGCGAGCTTGCTGAATGCGTCGGCGCTCATGGAGCTCGACGGCGTGTTCGGGTTCTTCCAGTCGACCTGCAGTTTCATCAGCTCCTCGTCGGGCACGGATGGATCCTGTATCCGTGCCACAAGACGGGCTGCCTGCAGGATCGATTCACCGAAATCCCGGTCGCAATGGCGCGCCTCGATAATCAGGTCCTCACGTTGTGCCTCGGTCGCGTCGGCGGACGTCGGGTTCGCGTCGGACACGATGCCTAGCGAGCTGGCTGGAATGTTCATCGCACTGGCGAACATCGCCGCCCAACTTTTCAGCATCGTCAGATGCGGGTCCATACTCGACGCGGCCAGTTGCGTCACGGTCGGGGACTGCCCATCGATGTCCTTGCTGATCATGTTGTAGCGACCCATATAAAGCTTTAACGCGTCGTCCGTGCCCAACGAGGCGAGTTCTTCGGAAGTGCCTGTCAGCAGGATTTTTGGGAAAGCATAGAATTCGGCATTCGCTTCGGCGCGCACGATGGTGCGGTTCGCGCCGTCGATGATGGCCATAGCGTCCCGGCTGATGCGGGAGCGTCCGAACGGTTTGACCTCGGTAGCCTTGTAGGCGAGGCGGAACACGCTGCACTCGTTGTCGATGGTGGGTTGCTCATCGTCCACGCGCCACCAGTAGCCGAGACGGCGCTGCACGCTGATGTTGCGGTCGGGCATGTAGAGCACGAGTCCGGTGGCCTCGTTGTTGTCGTCAACGTCGGTGATGGCCATGCACGCCCTGACCCGCCGGTTAGGGTAATCCCAGACGGCGGCCGAGCTTTCCGCGGTATGCGTGCGGATGAGCGGTCTTCCTTCGAAGTCCTGGACGACGCTGAGGAACGAACAGCCGTGAATGAGCGCAGTCTGGATGGCCTGCTGCAGAACGCTAGTGAATCCGATGCGGCTCATGAAGTCCTGCAGTTCGAACGGGTCGTCCACGCCCGGCGAGACGAATCCCTCGAACACGCAAAGCTCAGCGAGCATATCCACAGCCTTGCGTGCCCACCCAAGCGGCGTGTAATGATCCTTGATGGACTTCGGCACAGTCAATCCAAAATCAACCAGTGGCTCCTTGGCCTCGTAGTAGGCGGTGAGTGTTCGGTTGCGGCTCGCGTGGCGCGTCCATACCTCGGCGAGTTCGCGCAGCAGCGTGTTCTCCTCATCGGAGAGTCCGTCGATGTGCGTCGGCACGACGAGTTTCGGCACCGTTCCGGCTCCTCCCGTAGGTTTCCACCCGTCCGGTGCTGCCGTTGTCTGGATGTCGCTCATTTAGATTCCTCCGATGATCTGTCGTCTTCCGGGATGTCGGAGCGTCGTGAACGCCCCGTACAGGGCGAGCGTGGTGGACACGAGCGGCGTAATGTCGACATCACTGCCGAGCTTGTTCCAAGCGATCGCGCCGGACTGCCCCAACGGCCGCGTGGTCGCACCCTTGACGGCCGCGGCCAGCTGCGGCTGGTATTCGTCCCGCGGGTGCTTGAGCGTTCCGGCTTTGAGCATGTCGAGGAACCGGCCGCACGCGCGGCCCATCTCCTGCATGTTCGTCACCGTGACCCTCACATGCGCCTTCTTCAGTTCCGGCAGCAGGCTCATGGCCGGGGACTGCGCGTCGATGACCACACTGGCGGTCTTCGGCCAGTGTTCGGCGAGCCAGTCCACGGCCCACATGGTTCCCACCTGCCTCGCGTCCTTGATGTTCGCCATCTGGATGATGGCCGAGCCGTCCTCATAACGTAATGCGGCGCCGATGGTCAGCACGCTCCTGTCCGGAGGCATGTCGATGCCGAAGCTCACCGTGCCGCCCTCGGGCACGTCGTCGACGGCCGCGGCCTGCCACAGGTCGGGACTGATGGCGTATGCGGTGGCGGTCTCGTCCCATATGCCAAGCGCCTCACGACGGAATGAATCGTCCGACAGGTTGTTGCGCATGCGCATGATTGCCTGTTCGCTTGTACGTTTCGGATAGCTGGGATTCGCTTTAGCCCACTGTTCGCGGTCGTCCGAATCCGCGTCCTTGTCGGCGGCAAGCTCCACGTAGAGGAGGTTCCCGTCATGGTTCAGCGCGTGCATGCGTTTCTCCGTGAACGCCTCGCACTGGTCTCCCGGCTTGGGTGGATTGCCCATATACACGACCAGGGGGTTAGGACTCGTGTTCAAAACCGGAATCATGTTGTCCATCGCGCGCACTGTGAGGATCTGCGCTTCATCGAACACGGCCACGTCCACGCTGTGCAATCCTCGGCCGAAACCGTTTTCGCGGGCGCCGAACATGATGCGGCTGCCGGACGTGAACGTGATCTCCTGTTGGCCGTTTGCTCTGCGAATGCGTTCCACGTACCGGCCGAGCACTGGATTGTGCTCCATCTCGCACATGTCCGCGAATGTCTCGTCGCTGGTGCGCGTATGGTGGGCGGTCCAGATGGCTTTCAGGTTCGGTGTGAGTATCGCCTTGAGGAACAACGCGGTGCCGACGGTGAAGGTCTTGCCGATCTGCCTGCAGCTGGACAGCACGGCGCCGTCCGCGCCACACGCATACTTGCCTTCCGCGTTCTTGGCGAACAGAAGCCACAAGAAGCCCTGCTGCCACAAGTCGAAACGGATGCCGGCCTTGCGCGCGGCTTTGTTGATTCGCGTGAACTCGCTGCCAACGATGCCTTCCGGCTGGCGGAGGACCTTGGCGATTTCAGACAATCGACGCTCCGACATCGTCCGTCACCTCGTCTTCCTCATCGTCCAGCAGGTCGGTCAGGCCACCGACCTGGAGCGATTCGATGCGGTCGCATACGGCGATGAGCTGGCGGCTGATCGCGGGCAGCGCGTTCGCCGGCGTCGTGGGATCGGCCATGGCCTTGAGCAGCAGGTCACGGTTGTCTCGCAGTATGTCCAGCATGCTGCCGTCCATCATCCGTTCGAAGCTCCGCTGGTCGAGATCCTGCTCCGGCTTCTGTTTCGTTTCCACGGCTTTGACGGGCGGCTTACTGTTCCGGTCCTGTGCGGGCCTGTTCTTTTTCCGACGATAATCGGCTTTCTGGCGGCAGGATTTAGAACAGTACTTCTGAGGCCGCCCATGGCCGGAAGGCTGGAATTCCTTGCCGCAGAGCTCGCACTTCATCGGCGTAATCCTCGCTTTCCGACCTTTCGTTGTTTCCCCTGTTTCCGACGTTTGCATTCCGGGAGGGATACCGGCACTGCACCCGAGGCGACCGGGAGGTGGTGTACCCGGGGTCCCCGCCCTGGTATCGGAGTCAGATGCCGAACGTTTTGAACGGCATCGAGCTTGCTTTCACTTCCTGTCTGCCAGCCAGCAGCGCTCGTGCGTGTTCGTCTGTCTTGTCGCTCTTCATCCTGTTGCATCTGCGGTGCGTGAGCCTGCAGTTCGTGAAGCTGTATGGATCACCGCCACGTGAGACTGGTATGAGCTCGTCGACTTCGGCGCTCATCGGATGTGGTGTCTTCAATGTCTTGTCGACCGGCTTGCCGCAGATGGCGCACACGTCGTATGCGGCAAGCACTCTTGCCCTGAGCTGTCTGCGCCGCCAGCCGTTGCTGACGCGCTCGTTGCGCCGCTTGCTCATGTGGCCTCCCACGTGTATGGGACCCGGGGTGCCGTGGATTTGCCGACGATTATCTCCGCTGTTGGCCTGCTGGAATGCCGGTATAGGGGCTCCCGTATATGGACACTCCCGTGTCTTGTAGGGGCTCCCCATCATCTGCGAATGCCCCTCCCGGATTGTCAATACCCCTACCCCGGGTTTGTTTCATGGGTGCCTTCGGCGGGATTCGAACCCGCGTCCACACGCGGCCACAAGGAAGAGAATCCAATAAAGACTCGCGGCCGGTACGATCTACCACTGATTCCTACGAAGGCATGGACAGGCGGATTTGAGCATCACCGCATCACGGAAGCACGGGATTGGCTTGCCTGCCACATTGGGGTATGTCCACTCTGACGGGAGTGGGCGGAGCGTGTCCGATATGCCGTTCGGACAGGACGGGCAACAAACCAGGGAGTTAGGAGAATCCATGGCGGATATGAGTGAGGGTTCAAACCAAGTCACCTCGGTTTGAACCCTCTAATCCACTGACAATTCTGCGTTGCACTTTCGATTTTGTCAAATCGAATCGCGGCGCAGCACCTGCCGATGCACGTCCGAAAGCCTGTACAATGGCCGTCCCTTCTCGTTCTCGCCGGCCGGCTGAAGCCTGCCACGCTTACGCCACGAGCGAATCGTGTTCGCATTGCACTGGAACCCGCATTCGCGCAGCAGCTCAGCACACTCCCCCGCCGTGAACGCCCTGCCCGATTCGATGCACTCCCGCAGGAAACCCAATCGCACATCGACCACGCGATAAGTGTTGCCGCACACCGGACAGTCAACACTTACCGCGCCGACCTCCGCACTCAGCTCCACGCCGCACAGAGGATTCAGGCACCTGCCGATGCCGTGCCTGGATGGTGGCACGTCGATGATGGCCAGCGTCTTGCGCGCCAACCGCTGCCAGTCATGCCAGATCAAACCGATGTCCGGCAGTCGGTTCAACCGCTGGCATGACCAGCATGCCTTGAGCATGTCAACGATGGGCGGGACGGCGATGCTTGTGGCCCATGGCATGGCCGGCGGCGCATACAATCGACACCACAACGCCGTCACCGCATCCTCGATCTCCTGCAGATGGTCAACGACCGAGAGTCTGATCGGCGTGGGCGCGGACGGCAGGTTGACACGTCCAGGCTGGTGGCCTCCGTAATGCGCCGTCGAATCCAGGAACTCGCGCAAGGCATGGATCCAGATGGGATAGTCGTGGATCCATCCCCTCAAAGTGTTCTCGCACTTGTCGCACATCGTGGCTTGAATACGGCACTCCCCGCCGCACACTTGGCACATGCCGGCGAGCGCTGGATTGTTTTGGTTGGTTTGTGTTGGTTGGGATTCGTTGGCTGGTTCGTTCATTTGTTCGATTCCCTCCGGCGGTGTAGTCTGGTTTGTGGTGATGCCAGGAGCCCGGCCGGAAGGTCGGGTTTCTTGTTACTCGTGGTGTTGTTGGATGATCGCTTTGATTTCCTCTTTGGAGACTTGCGGCACCAGTGGTGCGATTTCGTCGAGGCTGTATCCGGCCTGATGCCATTTGATGATCATGTCTATGAGGGTTTTCTTGACTTTCATTTCGTTTCCTTCTTGTTTTTTACGTCATTCCGGGCAGAGGCTCTTCTTGAAATCGTCTGCATTTACCTGCCATCCCTCGTATTCGAGCCGGTGCAGCGGTCCGACATCCCACTTGCGGCATTCGCGGCATGCGAGATGGCGGTGGTTCGGACAGAGGCTGTCGCATGGATAATCTCGGTCGATGTGCCACCCATCGGCTTCCAGTTCGTCCGGCGCTCCACTGTCGGTGATGTCGCAGTCATGGCATTCGACGTGCCAGTGGAGCGGGCAGTAGTGCCTGCCTTGGAGCTCGTCGCATTGCCAGCCGTGGTCGGCGGCCTCGTTGTCGGCGGCCTCGTAGGTCGCGTCATAGACGGAAAGGCTTGTGTGGCACTCGTCGCAGACGACGAACAGCTCATGGATTTCCCGGTAGCTCATCTTGCCGGCTCCTTGTCCACGCCGCTCACATGGTCCCAGTCGCAGGACAGGCCGCCTTACTTTTCCCATGCGTAGACGACGCAGTCCACCTTTCGTGTATCGGACAACGTGATGGCGCACTCGTAGAAACCATGGGCGGTGCCTCCATCGGTGCATTGCGAGTCGATGGGTTTGGCCGCATGCGCCTGCGTGGATGCTTTGGCCGAGCTGCCGCATCCGGCGAGCGCCATGCATATGACGGTGATGGCGAGTGTGATGCGTGTTGTTTTTCTCATTTTGTTTCCTCCTAGTGTTTGCGCCATCCGCCGTTGGCGTATCGGTTCCATCCGCGGATCGCGGTTTTGATGCTGTCGTCCTGGGTGGTGATCAAGACGGCGTTCGGACATCCACGGCATTTGGCGATCCAGATGCAGTGCATCGTGGCTCCGATGATCCAGGCGTATGGTTCGATGCTTGGTTTCCTCGTGCCGCAGTATGGGCATGGGCTGGTCCTGTGCCATTTCCTGACATGCGGCCGGATGATGTTTCTTGTGTGTTTCATGGCGGACACGGTCATCACCATGCTCCCTTCAGGAGCTTGCGGTACCACTTGTAGTCGTTGATGTCGCGTCGGATGCAGTCGCGTACCCTGTGCGAACCGGCATGCCCCTTGTACGGATCCTCGGGGCAATCCAGGAACCTGATGTAGCGTCTCAACGTGGTCAGGTCGAACTTCCTGTAGCTCAGCCAAGCGTCCGGGTTGAGGTTCAGGCGTTTCAGGAAGTCGATGTCGAAATCCACGTTCGTGCCCGCCGGAACCAGGGCGAACCGTTGCGAGAGCGAGTCGAGATACTCCTCCACTGCGTTCGCCACAGCACCCACGCAGTCGTCGTGCGCGGAGCCGTTCAACAGTTCGAACAGCAATCCATTGTCCGTGTGCATCGAGAACGCGACCGGGCTCATGCCCAACAGGTTGAGATAGTCCGGTCTGATGATGCGATGCAGGGATCCATACGAATGTTCGCCCAGCACGTCGGTGCATTCCATGCCGACCTCCAACGGCAGACTGTTATCCCTGTCCGTGCCGGTCGTTTCGAAATCAAGCCAGAGCAGCGCCTCCGGCTTCACGTTCAGGTCTTCGTCCTGTTTCCTCATGATTCTTCCTTCCAATTGCTTTGCCATTCGATGATCTCGATTTGAGTAAGCCGTTGCGCCGTGCCGTCATCCAACAGCCACCACCAGTCGCCGTTCCAGTCGCGTATCGGCGCGTTGAGCGGATCGCGCCAGCTCGGGATGATGTAGCCGAACCGTTCCGCCTCAGCCGGATGCGCGTGCACCCAACCATGACAGCCGGTCGTGCCCGACCCGCACAGTTCAACGATGTTGCTCGGCAGATCGCGCATGGCCGGGTTGGCCCGACGGCGCAACTGCCTGTGGTGGCCGCTCCTGCCCGGCCAGACGCTCGGGTCGTGCAGGTTGCGTCCGCAACGCATGCAATGCCAGCCCTGACGTGTCGAGCGCGACGCGTTTCGATTCCTGGAATTGCCGGTCGCTCATCGTCGCTCCCTTCC
>ENA-OQKG01000059-OQKG01000059.1-human-gut-metagenome-genome-assembly--contig:-NODE-59-length-14197-cov-1.957143_pt1 | contig 14197 bp, 18 predicted proteins | sample MGYA00242649_ERZ504799 | MGnify/ENA primary metagenome ERZ504799 (study PRJEB26092, sample SAMD00036428) | human gut metagenome | host: Homo sapiens | study: EMG produced TPA metagenomics assembly of... | reverse complement strand
AATCCGGCTACTGCAATGGGCAATAAACCTACCGGAGTCAACACGGAAAAACGTCCTCCTACATTGTCAGGGATAATGAAAGATTTGTATCCTTCTTTATCTGCAGTAACGCGTGCCGCACCTTTCTTGGCATCTGTAACGGCAACAATCACTTTCTTCGCCATTTCCTTTCCAAGCTGGTCTTCACACTGTTTTTTCAGCAAACGGAAAGCCAAAGCGGTTTCCGTAGTAGTACCAGATTTGGAAATATTAATTACACCGTAACTTTTTACCTTTCAGGTATTCAGTTAATTCGAACAAATAATCTTCGCCGATATTGTGGCCTGCAAATACGATGACGGGTCCGTCTTGTTTTGCTTTCAACCATTGGAAACTATTGGATAAAGCTTCGATTACGGCCCGTGCTCCCAGATAGCTTCCACCGATACCTGCTACTACTACTACTTCACAGTTGTCGCGCAGAACCTGGGCAGTAGCTTTCAAGTCAGCCAAATGTTCGGCTGTTATAGACGATGGCAAGTGCAACCAACCCAAGAAGTCATTACCTTTACCTGTACCGTTTTCCAATGTTTCCATGCAGGCTTTCACCTGAGGTTCGTAAGCAGCGATTGTTTCCTTAGAAGCAAAACCGGCTACTTTGTCGATGTTTAAACTAATATTCTTCATTGTATCTGATATTTTATCTGAATGAATCAGTTAATAATTTAATCTCAATCATGGGCGAGATGCGCTCATATAAAATATTATATACGGCATCTACGATAGGCATGTTCACGTGCAAGTGCTTGTTTAACTCCTTGATACATTTCGTTCCGTAGTATCCTTCGGCAATCATTTCCATTTCTATCTGTGCGCTTTTTACGGAATAACCTTTACCAATCATGGTCCCGAATACGCGGTTCCGGCTGAAATTGGAATAAGACGTTACCAACAGGTCACCCAAATAAGCGGAATCGTCAATAGAACGTTCTACGGGATGTACGGTATTCAGGAAGCGGTTCATTTCCTGAATGGCATTCGATATTAATACGGCCTGGAAGTTGTCGCCATATTTCAGACCGCTGCAAATTCCGGCGGCGATGGCATAAATATTCTTCAACACAGAAGCATATTCTATACCTGCCACATCCGGGCTTACAGAAGTTTTTATGTAATGTCCGGCCAGTTGGCGGGCAAATATTTTCGCCTTGTCAATGTCTTTACATCCGATAGTAAGGTAAGAAAGACGCTCCAAGGCTACTTCCTCTGCATGGCACGGACCGGCGATGACGGCTATATTCTCTTCGGGAACACCGTATACCTGGTGAAAATAATCGGAAACAATCAGGTTCTCGTCAGGAACGATACCTTTGATAGCAGTGACAATGAACTTGTCCTTTATTTTGGTTTTCAGCTTTTTCAGGTGGCTTTTCAGATAAGGAGAAGGGGTAACAAATATCAGAGTATCCGATTCCTTTACCACCTTATTAATATCTGATGAAAAGTTGATGTTCTTTATATCAAAGCGCACACTTGTCAGATAAGCCGGATTATGTCCCAAACGCTTGAATTCTTCGATTCTGTCGTCGCGGCGCATATACCAGTTGATTGAGTCAGCCTGAGCCAGGACTATTTTTGCAATAGCCGTGGCCCAGCTGCCACCACCCATTATCGCTATTTTACCGGGCAATTTCATGCTTATTATTTATGATGGATAATTGACAATTGGAATAATTCTCAATTTTTAATCTCAATTCTCAATTTTCGCAATCCATCCGGCAACTTCGTCCACCGTAGGATTGGTCAGTTCCAATTTATATTTTTTATTGATGCCACAGATGTCCATGTGTAACTTCTGCGGGTTCACTTCTTTCATATCGCTCACCAAGTTATAGCCTGCCTTTTGAATGACAGGAACCCAGTCTTCTGAAATGCCCAATTCTATAAATTTGGCGGGAGTGTCTTTCGGAGTAACCTTTTCGGGACGCATCTGGGGGAAGAACAATACTTCCTGAATAGTAGACTGTCCGGTCATCAGCATAGTCAGACGGTCCATACCGATGCCCATCCCCGAAGTGGGAGGCATACCATATTCCAACGCACGGACAAAGTCCTTGTCAATAATCATCGCTTCGTCATCTCCCTTTTCGCTCAGTCTCATTTGTTCTTCGAAGCGTTCTAACTGATCAATCGGGTCATTCAGTTCAGAGTATGCGTTACACAATTCCTTGCCGTTTACCATCAGTTCGAAGCGCTCTGTCAAATCCGGATTGCTGCGGTGTATTTTTGTCAGCGGAGACATTTCTTTCGGATAGTCGGTGATGAAAGTAGGCTGGATGTAAGTACCTTCACAGAATTCTCCGAAGATTTCATCAATCAGCTTGCCTTTACCCATTGTATCGTCAATTTCCATGTTCAGTTTCTGACAAACTTCGCGTATCTGTTCTTCGTTCATGCCTGTCAGGTCATAGCCGGTGTGTTCCTTGATGGAATCCAGCATAGTGACACGCTTGTACGGGGCTTTGAAATCAATAATGTTGTCGCCTACCTTTACCTGAGTGGTTCCATTTACATCCAGACAGATTTTTTCAATCATCTTTTCTGTAAATTCCATCATCCAGTTATAGTCCTTATAGGCTACGTATATCTCCATGCAGGTGAATTCCGGATTGTGTGTGCGGTCCATTCCTTCGTTACGGAAGTTCTTGCCTATTTCATACACACCTTCGAAACCACCTACGATAAGTCTTTTCAAGTACAATTCGCTGGCGATGCGCATATACAGCGGCATGTCCAGTGCGTTGTGATGAGTAATGAACGGACGTGCGGCTGCTCCGCCGGCAATGGATTGCAGAATCGGAGTTTCTACTTCCATATAACCTTTTGAGTTGAAATATTCACGCATAGAGCTGAATACCTTGCTGCGTTTGATGAAGATGTCTTTTACCTCCTCGTTTACGGCTAAATCCACATAACGCTGGCGGTAACGCAGTTCGGGATCTTCAAACTTATCGTAAAGACGACCCCATCCTTATATTTTACAATAGGAAGTGGTTTGAGTAGACTTAGGACAGTACGGTCAGTTTTTTAGCGTGGATACTGATTTCACCCATCTGGGTTCTGAATACGAATCCTTCTATACCAACGAAGTCACCAAGGTCCAGCAGACGTTTGAACACTGTGTTGTACAATTCTTTATTTTCATCCGGACAGATGTCGTCACGAGTGATATATTACCTGGATACGGCCTTTTGAGTCTTGTAATTTCGATTGTAATGAAGCTTTACCCATACACACGGCGGCTCATCATACGTCCGGCTACCGATACTTTGCGAGGTTCCTCATCATCTTTGAACTCAGCTTTTATATCTGTCGAAAATGCATTGGTTACATACTCAGCTGCGGGGTATGGTTCGATGCCCATAGCTCGCAATTCATTCAGACTGTTTCGTCTGATAATCTCCTGTTCACTTAGTTCTAATACGTTCATCCTGTTAAAACATTAACTCAATTTGTTGGCAAAAGTACGAAAGATTTTGCAAAGTACCTCATTAAGACGTGTTTTTATTTCGATAAAGCCTGTTCTTGAGCTAGTTCGCACACCATAGATATCATGAACAGCACACCGATTGCGCCACAGGCAATAATCAAGGCGAGATTAATCATGCGGGCTCGGAAATGAGTGGAGGTATGCAGATGGGAGGCAGTGTACTCTTTAAAGAACAGATAGAGTCCCGGTACAGCCGAACTTGCTAGCAGAAAATCTTCGGGAATATGGAAAAAATAGGTCTTGGTAAAACCTATTAATGCCCAGTGACAGAGGAACATGACAAGAAAGATATTGACTCGTTTGGAAAATGCCAGCAGCAGTCCGATGGTGAATACCGCTATCGAACAGGGCATTACGGGTGAGGTCATCATGGGAAAACTCATTCCCCTTATGATAGAGAACAGCGGATAGGCCAGTGGCAGAGTGCAGAGCAGGACGGCCAGTGTGGTATGTTTATGGGTCCGTTCAAAAGGGGTATAGTTCACCTTTAGGTCATAAATCCAAAAAAGGGCCATGATTCCCCAAAATCCTGCCAATGAGGAATTGTAACTTCTTGGCTCGCAATAGATCATGTAGTATACGGCAGCTATCCACACGTTCAGAAAGATAAGATATAGCTTCATCGCTACCTTTATCTTTTTAGTGGGGCTTTTAAATAGAGAATAAGTTAAAAGATGCCGGTAAGGGTGATGATGACTTGGTAAATCCATGTACCGGCATTGTAATGAGCGATTGTATCCCAAAAAATATTCATCTTCTTGATAGATTGGTCATTAATTTGGGCGGCAAAATTACGAAAAAATGATGGAATAGCCTATCTTTGTAGCGAATATATAAAAATAGAGAATAACGATGAAGAAGTTTATGAGTCTTATGTTGCTGGTTTGCGCGTGTTTGTTGAACCAGCCGGTGAAGGCGCAGCAGGTTACTCCTGATGCAGCCGGTTATATAGTGAAGGTGGGGGATATGGCTCCTGATTTTGAGATGGAGTTGACAGACGGACAAAAAGTAAAACTCTCTGATTTGCGTGGTAAAGTAGTGATGCTTCAGTTTACCGCCAGCTGGTGTGGGGTTTGCCGTAAGGAGATGCCTTTTATTGAAAAAGATATCTGGTTGAAGCATAAGGATAATAAACGCCTTTGCCCTTTATGGTATAGATCGTGTATGAACCTTTGGAAACCGTGTAGCGTTTGCCAACGTACTGGTGTGACGTATCCCTTGGGTCTTGATCCGGGTGCTGATATTTTTGCCAAGTATGCGGATCGCAAGGCAGGTATCACCCGTAATGTGTTGATTGACAAGACGGGAAAGATCGTGATGCTGACTCGTTTGTATAATGAAGAGGAGTTCTCTTCTTTGTGCAAGAAGATAGATGAAATGGTAGGAGAAAAGTAATAGGTGATGAGAATATCGGTTATATTTATCACATTTTTATTTCTTACTTTATCACCGCTTCTGGCGCAGAAAAAGCCTCGTACCGGCAAGGAACCTTTATTGGGCAAGGAGTACGCCGCCTATAAGATTACATCCAATGAACTGAGTGGAGCTTGTTTCTACTTGGTGAGTGGACATGGAGGTCCCGATCCGGGAGCTATAGGTATCTATCAGGGACGTCAGTTGCATGAAGATGAGTATGCATACGATATCATTCTGCGGTTGGCGCGTGAACTGTTATCGCGGGGCGCCAAGGTACATATCATCATTCAGGATAAGAAAGATGGTATTCGTGACGGTCATGTTCTGGCAAATAGTAAGCGTGAGACCTGTATGGGGGATCCTATTCCCTTGAATCAGGTGGCTCGTTTGAAGCAACGGTGTGACTGGGTGAATAAACTATATCGGAAGGATAAGAGCAATTACAAACGTGCCGTATTTATTCATGTGGACAGTCGCAGCAAAGGACAGCAGACGGATGTGTTTTTTTATAATGCTCCCAAAAGTACAAAGGGTAGGCGGTTGGCCAACAACTTGCATCGCACCTTTGATAAGAAATATGACAAGCACCAGCCCAACCGTGGCTTTCGTGGGACGGTGAGCGAACGTAATTTGTATGTGTTGCGTAATACGACTCCTGTGGCGGTGTTTTGGAATTGGGAAATATCCGGAACAAACGTGACCAACAGCGGCTGGTGCTGAAGAATAACCGTCAGGCATTGGCAAATTGGATTGCGGAGGGAATAGTGAAAGACTATAAGCAAGGCAAATAAAGTAGAGGACAGCGATGTTCTGTTGTTTGCCAGCTTTGTGATGGCTGGGCAAGTTATAATCGGCAGAATGTGACAAGTTGTTCGAGTTTGTGAAATTTCGAAATCAAGCCTTGAATACCAAAGTTGTGAAATAAAGAAAGGGAGTGACCCACGATCACTCCCTTTTCCTTTACTTGATTTCGATTTCCTCTTTCATGTCTATTTCCTCGCCTTGAATATCGGTGAACCGATATTGCAGGAAGGCCAGACTTTGGTCGGGATAATCTTTATTCCGAATCCGTACTTCATTTGCCATTTGCGCTTCAGGGAAACCAGTCCCTGGTTCACGTATGCTGCGATGTACGGATGGATGTACAGCGTAAATCTCTTTATCTTCAATTTGTTGACTAGGTAATCAATCTTACTCTCCAAAGTATCCGTGAAAGGATGGATGGCTTTATGCTACCTTTCCCGAAGCAGGTGGGGCAGGTTTCATTGGTGTTGACATCCATGGCAGGACGCACGCGTTGGCGGGTAATTTGCATCAATCCAAATTTACTGAGGGGCAGAATGTTATGTTTTGCTCTGTCTTTCTGCATGTTTTTGGCACATACGTTCGTACAGTTTCTGCCGGTTCTCTGCTAGATTCATGTCAATGAAGTCAACCACGATAATGCCACCCATATCACGCAATCTTAACTGGCGTGCCAGTTCGTCGGCGGCACCCAGGTTTACATCCAATGCGTTAGCCTCCTGCCCGTTGGCAGATTTGGAGCGGTTTCCGCTATTGACATCCACTACATGAAGCGCTTCTGTGTGTTCAATAATCAGGTAAGCTCCACTCTTATACGAAATGGTTTTTCCGAAAGAGGATTTGATTTGTTTGGTAATACCGAAGTTGTCGAATATGGGAAGCTGACCTTTGTACAGTTTTACGATTTCGGCCCGTTCAGGGGCGATAAGTGATACATAATCCTTAATCTCATGGAACACCGTTTCATCGTTCACATAGATGTTCTCATAAGACGGATTGAAAAGATCGCGCAACATGGCTACCGTGCGGCTGGTCTCTTCGTATACTAATGCCGGCAGTTTGGGAGCCTTCTGTACTTTAGTGATTGTTTCTTCCCAATGTTTCAGCAAGACTTTAAGCTCTGCATCAAGCTCGGCCACCCTTTTGCCTTCCGCTACGGTGCGTACAATCACTCCGAAGTTTTTCGGTTTGATGCTCATCAGTAACTGTTTCAGGCGCGCACGTTCTTCGCTCGATTTAATTTTTGTGATACGGAAACCTTGTCATTGAAGGGAATCAGCACGAGGTATCTTCCGGCAAAGGAAAGTTCGGAAGTCAGTCGCGGCCCTTTGGTAGAGATAGGTTCCTTGACAATTTGCACCACTACTTCTTGTCCCACCTTGAGTGTGTTGGAAACCGTTCCGTCCTTTTCAAGGTCGGGAAGTATGGTTGCTTTGGTAATGGGATTCAGCTTCTTCTTGTCGCTTAAAGTTTGCTTTACGTACTTCTCTAACGAGTTAAATTGAGGACCTAGGTCCAGATAATGAAGAAAAGCGTCTTTCTCGTAACCCACGTCCACGAAGCAGGCATTCAGGCCGGGCATCAATTTTTTGACGCGTCCCAAATACATGTTGCCCACCGAGAAGGAGATGTTTCTTCCTTCGCTCTGAAGTTCCACCAGCTGCTTGTCTTCAAGCAGTGCAATGGATACCTCTTTGGGCTGTACGTCTACAACGAGTTCGCTTGTCACAATAATTGGCTTTTAAATGATTCTATTTACTACTTAAACAAAGAACAAACCCGCGAGACATTTTGCTTCACAAGTTTGTTCTTTATTTTGTCCTTCAGACTAAAAATTACTTTTTGCTTTTATGTCTGTTCTTTCTTAGTCTTTTTTTACGCTTGTGAGTAGACATTTTGTGTCTTTTCTTCTTCTTTCCGCTTGGCATAGCTTCAAATTTTATGGGTTAATACTCTTGTTTATTATTTCTTTACTGATAATGTAAATGTCTTAGCTGGTTTAAATGCCGGAATATTGTGCTCCGGAATAATGATTGTAGTGTTCTTTGAAATATTGCGAGCAGTCTTCTGAGCTCTTTTCTTTACTACAAAACTTCCAAAACCACGCAGGTACACATTTTCCTCTTTAGACAATGAATCCTTTACTGTATCCATGAAAGCCTCAAGTGTGGTTAACACTGTCACCTTGTCAATACCGGTATTTTTCGTAATTTCGTTTACGATATCTGCTTTAGTCATTTCGCTAAATAATTATTGTTATACTTATATCTTAATTTTTTGGACTGCAAATATATAGCTTTTCTCCCTCTTTAAGAAATATATTCAGAATAAATTTCCTAAAAAAAGCATCTTCTTCCATTTTCTTGGTTTACTTTTGCGGAAATATTGCATAGAATGTACTTTTATATAATACTGATATGGAGAATTTTAGCAGAAAATTGATAGATTGGTACAGGGAAAACGGACGTGATTTGCCGTGGAGAAGGACAAAAAATCCTTATTTGATATGGATTTCGGAGATTATTCTACAACAAACCCGTGTGGCTCAGGGATATGATTACTATCAACGTTTCGTGACTCGTTTTCCTGATGTGTTCGCACTGGCTGCAGCCGATGAGGATGAGGTGATGAAATATTGGCAGGGGCTGGGGTACTATTCTCGTGCGAGAAATTTGCATGCTGCGGCCAGAAGGATGGCAGAGGCAGGAGGGTTTCCTGTAACATACGCCGGGGTGCGTGCTTTGAAAGGAGTGGGGGAATATACGGCGGCGGCTATTTGTTCATTTGCTTACGATATGCCATACGCTGTGGTGGATGGTAATGTGTACCGGGTACTGTCCCGCTGGTTGGGCATTGATACTCCCATTGATTCGACGGAAGGAAAGAAACTGTTTGTCCGGATTGCCGATGAGTTGCTGGACTGTGAGTGTCCCGGTCTCTATAACCAGGCTATCATGGATTTTGGAGCTTTGCAGTGTACTCCGGTGGCGCCCGACTGCCTGTTTTGTCCGCTAAGCGATTCTTGTGTGGCGCGCCTGAAGGGGATTGCCAGCTCTTTGCCTGTGAAGCAACATAAAATCAAGGTGACCAATCGTTATTTTAATTATATATATGTACGCATGGGCGCGTATACCTTTATACATAAGCGCAGCGGAAATGATATATGGAAAAATTTGTATGAACCGCCTTTGGTAGAAACAGATCGTGAATGGACGGAAGAGGAACTGTATGCATCGCCACAGTTTCGCGGGATGCTGTCCGGGGGAGAGGAGCCCATAGTGCGGCTGGTGCGGAAAGGGGTGAAGCACGTGTTGTCCCACCGGGTGATTTACGCAAATTTTTATGAAGTGATTCTCCCTGAGAATTCGGCTTCTTTTGCGAAGTATCAGAGAATAAGCGTGGAAGATTTGCATAAATTTGCCGTATCGCGTTTGGTGAATCAGTTTTTTTCGCTAATTTTGGAGCCTAATAATTAAAAAGGAATAATAGAATGTCAGTAAATAAAGTCATTTTGATTGGAAATGTAGGAAAGGACCCTGATGTGAGATATTTGGATACCGGCATTGCCGTTGCCACTTTCTCATTGGCTACCACCGATCGTGCCTATACGTTGCAGAATGGAACACAGGTTCCCGAACGTACGGAATGGCATAATATCGTGTTATGGAGAGGGCTGGCTCAAACTGCGGAAAAATATGTCCGTAAGGGCGACAAACTCTACATAGAAGGAAAATCCGTAGCCGTTCATACGATGATCAGAATGGTATAAAACGCACCATTGTCGAGATTTTTGCTGATAATATGGAGATGTTGACCCCGCGTAACGCCTCACAGCAACCGGGTACGGGATATGTGCAGGCACAAGCGGTATCCCGGCAGCAGATGTCTGCACAAGTAGCTCCGCAACAACAGCAAACTTCGGATAATAGCCTGACAGACGATTTACCTTTTTAAGTAAGAGAACTTGATGTTTAACTAAAACCAGATTCCTTGGACCCTGACTCGTATTTATGCCGCTTGGCGGATTTATTTGACGGTGTAACCGTAACGGCTCCTACCATAGGAGCCATCATAGCTATCTTATTAGCTGTTTTATTGTTGTATGCCTCAGGCTTTGTGTCTGCCTCGGAAATAGCTTTCTTTTCCCTTTCACCTGTTGATTTAAGTGAGATAGAGGAAGGAAAACATACTTCGGACAGGCGTATCAGCGCCCTGCTGAATGATTCCGAACGCTTGTTAGCGACTATTCTTATCTCTAATAATTTTGTCAATGTAACCATTATCATGCTGTGCAATTATTTTTTTGCCAGCACCATACACTTTGGAAATTCCGTGATTCTGGAATTCCTGCTAATAACGGTTGTCCTTACTTTTCTGCTATTGCTTTTCGGTGAAATCATGCCTAAAATTTATTCGGCACAGAACACGTTGAAGTTTTGCCGTAAGGCAGCTCCTGCCATTTCTTTTTTAAAGAAATTCTTTTCACCTTTGTCGGCATTGCTGGTCCGTTCTTCCTTTTTGGTGAACAGATGTGTGGCAAAAAGGAATTATAATATTTCTGTCGACGAGCTTTCACAGGCTTTGGAATTGACGGACAAGAGTGAGATTTCAGAGGAAAGCAATATTCTAGAAGGTATTATCCGTTTTGGTGAGGAAACGGCCAAAGAAGTGATGACTTCCCGGCTGGATATGGTGGACTTGGAAATCAATACCCCTTATTCCGAAGTGTTGAAATGCATCGTGGAAAATGCCTATTCCCGTATTCCGGTATATGCCGAATCGCGGGATAATATAAAGGGGATTCTTTACATAAAGGATTTGCTTCCTCATTTGGGCAAAGGCGACAACTTTCGTTGGCAAACATTGGTCCGTCCCGCTTACTTTGTGCCTGAAACAAAGATGATTGATGACCTTTTGCGTGATTTTCAGGCAAACAAGATCCATATTGCCATCGTTGTCGATGAGTTTGGAGGTACTTCGGGTATTGTTACAATGGAGGATATCATCGAGGAGATTGTGGGGAGAGATTAATGATGAATACGATGATGAAGAGCGTACGTATGTGAAACTGAATGACCGTACCTATATATTCGAGGCAAAAACCTTACTGTCCGATTTTTATAAAATTATGAAAGCTGATCCCGCTCTTTTCGAGAAAGTGGAAGGAGATGCGGACACTTTGGCCGGTTTGTTGCTGGAAATAAAAGGGGAGTTTCCTGTATTGCACGAGCGGTTGGATTACGGGAATTATCATTTTGAGGTACTTGAAATGAATACGCGCCGCATTTTGAAAGTAAAAGTTATCATTGACCCTTCCCACTCCATGGAAATGGAAGAAGGAAAGAAATAGATTTTATCATGCCTTTATACCGTACTTATAGCGAAGGGGAATTTCTGCTTGGAATATGGAAGTCTGATGAAACAACGGAACAACTGCTGGCATCATTGGAGCATAAAGACTGGTATAGGGAGAAACTGGCTGTTTTTTCCGAAAGACGGAAGCATGAATGGTTGTCGGTACGTGTGCTGCTGAAGGCTTTGTGTGGAGAAGAAAAGGAGATAGCTTATTACTCTTCGGGAAGGCCTTATCTAAAGGATGGAAGCCGGTATATCAGCATCTCGCATACTCGCGGTTATGTAGCGGTGGCACTTCATTCTTCCTGTGAGGTGGGAATGGATATAGAGCAGTATGGAACCAGAGTGCGGAAAGTAGCTTCCCGTTTTATTCGTTCCGATGAAGAGTCCGCAATGATGGAAGGAGATGAAGTTTATGCTTTGTTGCTCCATTGGTCGGCCAAGGAGGCACTGTTCAAACTGATGGGAGTAGAGGAGGTGGATTTCATTCGTCATCTTCGTATTTTTCCTTTCAGCCTGTCGGAAGAGGGGGAGTTCGAGGCATGCGAATATCGTACAGGCCGGCAGGGACGTTACCGGGTCCGTTATGTCACTCATCCCGATTTTGTATTGACTTGGATTATAAAATAATGCTCAGGCGAATCACTTCGGCTGAGCATTCCAAATAAACTTGGCAGAGTTTACTTTAAAATAAATGTTCTTTTTACCTGATACTCTTTTCCGGACAGTGAAACGGAGAAAATAGCGGATGTGATTAAAGGCATCCCTTACGTTCAGTGTTCCAAGCTCTTTCCTCGAAAGCTTCAGATTTGATAAATGCACAGGCAGGTCTTCTGACTCGTTTCCGCTATAAGCACCTTCCCGGAAATTATCCCAGTGGTATTAGGCATTTTGCTTATGCGTTTAGTGAAACATACTAAGCAGCGGGACTGTTTCAAGGATTCTCACCTTGATTCCCTTTTAATCATTCACCTCGGAGGGGAGATAAATGAACCGATGCACCGCAAAGATACAGTTTATATTTAAGAAAACAATTATCTTTCTTATTTTTTAGAGCCTGTTTAAAATTTTGAAGAAAATTTAGAAACAGGTGCTTGTCATCTTCTCATTCTTTACTCAGTGTAAATATGAATTCCAGACCTCCACCGGGGGTGTTCTTGGCGAAAATGGTTCCTCCATGCAGAATGACAGCGTTTTTCACAATGGCCAGTCCCAGGCCTGTGCCGCCCAGTTTGCGTGAACGTCCTTTGTCCACCCGGTAGAAACGCTCGAACAAACGGCTTAGATGTTCGGGATCTACTCCTACGCCTGTGTCCGAGAAACTGAAATAGTAAAAACGTTCGTCTTCACGGAAACAGCGGATGGTTATGGAAATATGACTTCCTGCGTATGCAATGGCGTTGTCCGTCAGATTCCGGAAGATGGAATATAGCAGGGAAGAATTGCCTTGTACGGTCAGTCTTTCAGGCAGCATATTGTGGGCAGTGATCTGCTTTTCTTCCAGTTCCAAAGTTACTTCGTTCAGGATATTCCGCATCATGGTGGTGAGGTTTACCGGTCTGTCTCGATCATGTTCGGAGCTTCTTCCATGCGGGTAAGTACGGAGATATCCCGTAACAGATGTGCCAGCCGGTTACTTTGTGCATAGCTTCTCTCCAAAAAAGCATTGATTTTCTCACGGGGCAGGGTAGGGTTGTTTACTATGGTTTCCAGATATCCCTGTATGCTGCTTACAGGGGTTTTCAATTCGTGGGCAATGTTCTGTGTCAGCTGTTTTTTCAGAAGTGCTTGTCTCCTTTTCCTGAGTGATGTCATTGATGGAGATTTCAAAGCTGTCATCTTGAAAGATAATGCACTCCACGGCAAAGATACGTCCGTTTTTGTCTATGTTTAATGACATCCGTTTCTCTCCTTTGCCGATACTGCGTTCCTTGTTTTTTGTAATGAAACGGGTGATGGGCTGCAATTCGGGGATGGAGAAGATTTCTTCCGTAGAACTCAGATTTTTGTCTGAGATAAGGTTGGCATATTGTGTGAACAGGTTATTTACCAGAATCTCTTCTTTGCGGTGGTTGAATACGCCTAAACCTTCGTGCGAGATTTGGAGATGGGTGATCAGTTTCTCGCGTTCGATATATAAATCTTCTTTTGCCTGATGCAGACGTTTGTAAATTTGGATGATATGTTGGGATATCTCGCCCAGTTCGTTTTTGGGAAAGGTATCCTGCATATCAGTGTCTATCGGTTCATTGCGGTCGGCTTTCATGGCGAATTGTTGCAATTTGGTGATAGACATTCCCAATTTATGTGTGAACCGGTAGAATATAATTATTAATATCAGGCTGATTATCAGTGTAAACCATACATAATGGGAGTCTGCTTTCAAGTGTCTCATCAGACTGACATTATAGGGAAGGGCCGAACGAATGATATAGTCCAGGTTAGGATAATACTTGGCCGAATAGAAAAATTCACCGCCCAGGCTTTCCGATTGTCTGTTAATGGAATAGCCGCTGCCATAAGTGATGGCTTCTTTTATTTCCTGACGGTTATGGTGGTTCTCGAAGTGGCTGGGATCTTTTTCCAGATTGTCATAAATTACAGTACCATTCTTGTTGATCAGTGTCACACGTAGATCTTCAAAGGTGTGTTCGCATACATAGTCGTCCAATTGTTGAATATTCAGCGTATCCCTGCCACGGAGAAAATCATTCAGGCGGTCGTTGTAATTCTGGAGTTGTGTGTTCAGCAGCTCTATTTTGTATTCCTTCTCCCTGCGATATTGGAATGCCATGAAACAGATGGCGAATGCTATGAATAAGGAGATTACCGACAAGAATAGTTTCTTGTTGAATGACAGGACGTGGCTGGATAATTCAATAGTCATGGAAAGGTACAGGTTAGGTTATTCGCATTCAAAACAGTATCCGTATCCTAGGCGGGTGACGATGCATTTTCCGATTCGCCTATTTCTTACGCAGGCGAGTAATGTTGACGTCAATGGTACGGTCCAGCACATAGACTTCCTCTTGCCATACTTTAGCCAGAATATCTTCGCGTGAGAATACGCGGCCTTTGTTTTGTAACAACAGC
>ENA-OQKG01000057-OQKG01000057.1-human-gut-metagenome-genome-assembly--contig:-NODE-57-length-14642-cov-3.452084_pt1 | contig 14642 bp, 10 predicted proteins | sample MGYA00242649_ERZ504799 | MGnify/ENA primary metagenome ERZ504799 (study PRJEB26092, sample SAMD00036428) | human gut metagenome | host: Homo sapiens | study: EMG produced TPA metagenomics assembly of... | reverse complement strand
TTTGGCGAAGTCGTTCTGATGCTTTTTGGAGATGGACGTGAACGGATGGCCCGACGATCTTCACGGCCGTCACGTTTCTGGTCTTTGACGGTCAGATGCACGTCGATGGTGTCCTCGCCGACCGGCCCGTACTGGCCGTTGATCGAATAGTCGCCATCCGCGTAGTTGCCGGTGTCCTGCTTGTCGGATGTTGCGGAATTCGCGTCGGCACGGTTTTTGGCAGTGTCGCCGTCGTCTGCCGTGTCGCCGGCCGCCTTGCCGTCGGTTTTCGACTTCTCTTCCTGCGATTGCACGCTTTCGCCGGAATTGCCGGCGTATTCGTCGTCCATCGGCGTTGCCTTCGGTTCGCCGCATGCCGACAACAGCGCGATGCTCGCCGCGGATAGTGCGATGACTTTGACTGCGTTCGATTGTGCGGTGCTCATGCCTGCTCCCCTTTCGTGACGTCGGGCTCTACGTCCGTATCGTCGGCAACGCCAGCCGCAACGGCAACGTTGGCCGCGTCCGTATCGCCGGTTTTTGCGGCCTTCGTAGGGTCGGCGAACGAAATCGCAATACCCCCGTTCTGCGCGCCTTCCGCGGCGGAACCGGTGAATGCGGGCTTGCCGCCGGCCGCTTCGTACGCGCGTTTCGCATCCTCGTCGTTCCACTGTTCGCCGACGAGCACACCATGGTTGAGCATGATTTCGCGTTGCGCGCAGGAGGCGACGAGCGCATCGTGCGTCACGACGATGATCGTAGTGCCCTGCTCGTGCAGCTGACGGAACAGGTCGAGCACGATCTTCTCGTTCTTCTCATCGAGATTGCCGGTCGGCTCGTCGGCGAGAATCAGCTTCGGGCAGTTGATGAGCGCTCGGGCGATGCACACGCGCTGCTGCTCACCGCCGGACAGCTGGCCGGGCAGGTGATGCGCACGCTCCTTCAATCCCACTCGTTCCAACGCTTCCATCGCCTGCTTCTCATCGACTACAGAATGGTAGTATTGCGCCACCATCACGTTCTCCACCGCCGTCAGATGCGGCACGAGGTAAAACTTCTGGAACACGAGTCCTATCATGTTCTTACGCACATCGGCGAGCTGGCGGGCGTTCAAATCCTCCAATCGCCGGCCTTCAAGCATGACGGAACCCTTCGACGGCGTATCCATGCAGCCGATCATGTTCATCAGCGTGGTTTTGCCGGAACCGGACGAGCCGACAATCGCCAGCCATTGCCCTTGCGGAACGGTCAGACTCAGGTCGTCGACGGCGTGCAGATCGCCGTAAATCTTGGAAATGTGGTCGAGTTCCAGCAGCATATGTTCGTTGTCCATGATTATTCCTCCCTCAAAACGATGGCGGGGTCGATACGGGTGGCGCGGCGGACCGGCGGAATGGAGGCGATGACGGCGATCGCCACGGAAAGCAACAGCGATCCAACGCAAAGCAGCCAGTTGAGGCCGAGCGCACGGCCGAAAACGGTGGAGCACAGCACACGCGCCAGCACATAGCCGATAGCAGTGCCGAGCAGACCGCCGATCAAGCCGTAGATGCCGGATTCCACGTAGAATTCGACGCCGATGGCGCGTGAATCGGCGCCGAGGGCCTTGCGCAGGCCGATTTCGTTGCGACGCTGGCTCACGATGGAGCTGATGGTGGTGCCCACGCCGACGAGCGTCAGCACGAGCACGACGAGCGAGACAATCCAGAACAGGGTCTGCAGCATGGCGATGATGCGGGTGTCGGACGAGGTGATTCTGGTGACGGTCTGCGCTTTGACGGCGCTGTTCGGGTTTTTGTCGGCACTGCGATTGATGTTGTTGACGATGTCGTTGAGCTCGTCGCCCATGGCGTTCACGGAGTATTCGACCACGTCGGCGCCGCGCTTGGAACCGGCGAGTTTGGCCACGTCCGCGGTGGTGGCGTAGATGATGGAATCCTCGTTGCCGCCGGTGTCGACGATGCCGGAGATGCGGAATTCGGTGCCGTTGTTATCCATGATGTCGGACGAGACGCGGCCGTTTTCCGTGGCTTGCGTGGTCTGTTCGCCTTGCGTAGTTTGCGTACTCTGCGTGCCCTGCGCGGACGATTCTGCCGTTTCAGTTGATTCGTCCGAATCGGATTTTGCGGACGCGGAAGAAGACGCTGAAGCAGACGCGTCGGCGGCGCGGTAACCGATGGTGACACGGCTGCCGACTTTCACGCCGAGCGCGTCGGCGACGTCGCGGCCGACCATCACGTTGTCTGCGCCGGGCCAGTCGCCCGTCACGTTCCAATGGCGATTGAGCGCGCGGACGGCTTTCACGTCCACGCCGGCGATGGTGTACGGCGCGGAATTGATGCGCACGCTCTCATACCGGTATGCGGCTGATTTCACGCTGTGTCCGGCGCCGATGAGCGCCGTCACGTTGCGTACGGTTGCAGTATCGATGCCTTGCGATTTGCCCGTTGCGGACGCGGGCGTGACGATCAGGTTCGCGCCGTACGCGCGCATTTCCTCGTTCATCTGCTGCGGCACCGCGACGCACACGGATGCAAGGCAGAACAGCGTGGCCGCGCCGACGAGCGACGCGATCACGGCCATCATCGCACGGGAGCGACGGCGGAACACCGCGCCCCACAGCATGGTGAAGAACATCTTGCGATTCGTCATCGCACACCCCCTACGAAAGCCAAGCACAACTCACCTACCATGCAGCACCTCCGCCGGACGCAAGCCCAGAATCGCCCGAATCGACGAAAGCGAGGCTACGAGCACAGTGACCGCCAGCAACACGAAAACCAACACGAACACCATCGGACGCATGGTGATGCCCGAGCCGAACACCACGTGCCCCACAATCTGTGCAACGCCCGAGCCAAGCAGCGCGCCGGCAATCGCACCAACCAGCGAAATCACCGCCGTTTCGACGAGCATAAGGCGCGAAACCGCGCCGTCCGTGGCGCCGATCGCCTTCAACAGCGCCAATTCCGAACCGCGTTCGCCAATCGACGCGGCCATCAGGTTTGCCACGGCGATCGCGGCGGCAACCAGCGACAGCACGGTCATCAGCACCATCACCGCCTGCGTCTTGTTCAGCACATCGCCCTGCAGCGCGGCCACCTGGCGCACCTGCTTGGCCACCGCGCCCGGCAGCACCTCTTCGATCTGGTACGCGATCGACGACGGATACGCGGTGCAATACCACGTCTCCCACTCGTCCTGCGTGAGCGCGTTCGGATTCTTCGACGCCTTGCGCGCGAGGTCGTTGTCGGGCGTGGTGAGCGCCTTGACTTCAATCTTGTCGATGGAATTCGGCAGATTCGCAAGCGTTTGCGCGGCGATGGACGGCATATAAATGGCGCTGTTGTCGGAATCGCCCGAATCGAAGATGCCGACGATTTTCACTTTCACGCGATTGCGTTCGGTGGAGGATTTGCCGGTTTTCCCGGTACCTCCGTTCGTATTGTCGTCCGCACCGACGGCGATCGTCTTGTCGAGCGTAACGCTGTCACCGACGTTCACGCCCAGTTTCGCGGCGAGCGCGCTGCCGACCATCGCCTGCTCGCTGTCGTCTTTCGGCCAGGTTCCGTTGATTTTCCACCATGAGCGCATGCCGTTCATGCCGGCCACGGTGGACTCGCCGGAGTCCATGTGCAGGGTTTTCGCGAACCACGTGCCCACGATCGGCACGTTGGTCGCCTTGCATTTCGCCGCGGAAGCAGCCGCACCTGACGCACCAGCCGTTCCAGCAGAGCCAGCCGAACCAGCCCCCGAACCGACACACCCCGCATCCGCGTGGATGTTCAATTCCGGCGCGAAATTGGTGATGTTGAACGCCCAGAAGATGGTCTTGATCTTCTGCGCGTCCGACTCCTTCAGAAACGCGGTCGGGTCGGCGCTGTCCGCCGCAGCCGAGCCGTCGGAAGTGGAACCCCCGTCCGAACCGGACGAACTACCCGAAGCCGAGCCAGCAGAATCGCCGGTATTGTACAAATCGCTCACCACAGCATCGGACTTCGGCTGCACGACGATATTCGAACCGTACGTGCTCAGCTCCGCGTTGAGCTTGTCGCCCACGTCGAACACCACGCCGAGCATAGCCACGCTGACGGTGGCGGACAGGCACACGGTAACGGCGATGAGCAGACGGCGTTTGAACTGCCGGCTGAACGAGCGAGAGATCATTTTCAGGAAGAACATGGCACCCCCTTACCTTTCTCGGCGCTCACTGGAAATGGCTCGACAGCGCGTCGAGCGTGGACGTTTGGATGACGATTTTGCCCGGCTTGACCTGGTAGTCGAACGGTATCGGGTTGCAGCCGCCTTTGAAGCCGATGGTGGCGAGGTTGATGGCCACATCGCACTTCTTGCAGATGATTTTGCCGTCCTTCTCGTAGTAGCCGGCGTCGCCGCAGTTGTCGCACGCGTCGAGGCCGACGCCGTACGCGCCGCCGTTCTTCTTGATGATGATGAATCGCATGGAGGTACCGTCCTTCGCGCGGTATTCGAAGCGGTGCAGGTGGCCGTCGGAAATCTGGCTGAATTTGATGGTGACCACGCCGTCGGCGAGCGAGTAGTCTTCCGGCGGCGACAGCGTGACGACTTTCTGCGTTTGCGCGACGCCGTACGTCAGGGCCACGGTGACGCAGATCATGGCGACCAGGCTGAACGCGCCGGCCGCTTTCGCGCGGCGGCGGAACGCGATATGCGTGCGTGCGATCGCCTCGTTGGCGCCGGTCGGCTTGACTTTGAAGCCCATGACGATGCTGGCGATTGCCGGAATGGCGAAGACGAGCGCCATTGCGATGATCAGGCTGCGCTGATGGTTGATGCCCCACACGAGCGCGAGGAAGGCGGCGGTCGGGAAGCTGACGATGCGTTTGGATTGGAGGATCTGCGCAAGGTCGGTGAAATGCTGTGCGAACAACAGCGCGACCAACAGCAGCACCGCCGTCGTGAACGACCAGCGGACGGCGGTGGAACGCATCGTGCGGAAGATAAGCGCGGCGATGATTGCGACGGCCGCGCCCAAAGCGAAGCCGAGCGCGCGCAACAGCATGTCGGAAGTGAAGATGGGATCGCCCGGCTCGACGAAGATCGTCAGTCGCAGAATCACGTCGGGCAGCGCACGAAAGGTGGTGGCCGCGATCGCAAGCGCCGCAACGAGATTCGCGATGTCGAGCAGCGCGCGGTGGTTGTGCCAGTCGGCGGTGATGCGGCGGGCGAACAGGACGATGACGAACACGGCCACGTCGAGGATCACGCAGCACCACAGGGTCGGATAGTTGACGAACGTGCGTTGCGTGATGACGGCGGTGGCGCGCAGCGCGGCGAATACGACTGCGCCGGCGAATCCAACAACGAAACCGGCCAGCCGCCAGTACGCGCTCAGAGGCTTGTCACGCCCCTCACCGACGGTGAGCATGACGCTCAACGCCATGACGAGCAGCGCCGGCGCCAACACCCCCTGCAACACCGTCACAAACTGCAGCAGCATCCCAAAATCCTTTCATCCAAAAACCCAACTCAAAGAGCCCAACGATTCCCATTCCGCCCCATCCCAAAGAGTCCCACCCCTCTCATCCCTCCCCTAAAATGCGAGGATTTCCCGGACCCCCTCCACAATCGCAGAGGTGAATCCATCCCCCTAAACGCGAGAGAGCGGTTTCGGTATGCATTGCCCGACCGTAAGCTTGGCCGAACGGCCTTGAGTGTGTCGGGTAATGCATACCGAAACCGCGAACGGGCTACGCTAGGAGATCACCACTCCTGCGGCGTATAGTTCCAGTCCGGGAAGGTGACCTCGATCGGTTCCGTCCAGAAGCGTCCCTTCACACCCGTCTCCGGATCGACGTGCAGCATCCAGCCCTTCTTCTCCGGGGATTCGATCTTCAGCACGAGCTTGTACGCGCCGGCCTTGTCGAGCTTGACGTTGGCGCCGTAGTGCGGGCCGTCGGAAGCGTTCATCTGCATGAAGGTTCCGGAGGCGACGGACGCGTTGGAGGTCTTGTCGATGATGTCGTAGTTGACGGTCAGGTCCGGCACGAAATCGCCCTTGCCGTAGCCGAGCTCGGTGCCCTTCTGGTTGGCATGGATGTCGGCTTCGAGGTGGAAGCTCGCATCGGCGGCCTTGAGGCCCATGCCGGACGGTTCCATGTCGATCGGCTGGAAGTAGACGGCGTTGACGGTCAGCGGGCCGCATTCCTGGTCGGAGTGCTTCTCATCGACCTGGATCTCTTCGAAACCGGCGGAATCGCTGGAATCGTCCTTGCTGGAGTCGTCGGCCTTCGAAGCCGACGCGGAGGCGCTGGACTTGTCCGAAGCGGCGGAATCGTTGGAATTGCCGCATGCGGACAGGGAGAAGGCCATGGAGCCGGCCAGCAGGATGCCGAGCAGAGCGGCGATCTTCTTGTTCTTCATTTCTCTTTCCTTTGTTGTCGGATGTGGAAAAAATATCGGTAAATCTCGGAAAATTTGCGTATTACTTGCGATTGTCAGGCGTGCGCAACTTGCGTTTGCGTGCGAAGCCGACGGCGAACAGCGCGAGTACGGCAATCGCCGCGATCGCTTGTGCCACAAGGCATTCGACGTACGGATACAGGCCAATCCAATCGTTCGTCGGCACGCTCGACAGGTAATGGCCGTCAATCAGGTCGCCTTCGATCAGCGCATGGATGCCACCGCCGGCGAAGATGACGACCAGCACAGCCATCAAAATCGACGTGACAAGGAAGAACGGGCCAATCGGAATCCTCACGGACGTGAATCGCAGCACGAGGAAGATGACGAGCAGCACCACGGCCGCGGCGATTCCGCCAATCCACATGCCTTGCGCATCGCGGCTCATCGAGTAGATGGATTCGTAGAAGATAACGGTCTCGGCACCTTCGCGGAACACGGCGAGGAAGCTCAGCATGGCGAGCGAGACGACCATGCCAAGGCTCACACCTTCACCGGCCGCCACCTTGCTTTGCGCGTTGGCCACAACAGATTCAGTTTTGGTGCGAATGTAACGGTTCCACGCTTCCACAGAGCTCTTGTTGAGCATCCAGTTGCTGGTCCACAGCAGCATGAGCATGGCGATCAGCGCGCACACGCCTTCGGAGATTTCCTGAATCGGGCCGGAGCCGCCGAACAGGAACGTGAAGAGCACGGCGATCAGACCGGAGCCGGCGAGGCCGGCGAGCACGCCGAGGTAAATCCACTTGGTGAAACACTGGTTGCCGGATTTGACAAGGTAGGCCACCACGGCGGCCACCACCAGCAGCGCTTCGAGGCCCTCACGGATCAGGATGAGGAACGCCTGTCCGGCGGAGCTGGTGACGGCCTTGGTGAAAGCGTTGACGTTGCCGGCAGCGCCACCGTCGAGGATGGCGGCATCTTCGACGAGCCAGCTTTTCAAGTCGTCGACAAGCTTTTTGATCTCCTGGTCGGAGCCGCCGTCGCGCATGGTCTTGCGGGTCATTTTGAACTGGTATTCGACCTGCGAGACGCGGTCGCCGGAGATGGCGTTCATCACGTTCTTTTCGAAACCGAGCTTTTCGTAGTACTGGTAGTACGCGTCGTTGACGAGGCTGGAGCCTTCCGCGCCCTTGTCGGAGATGGCGGCCTTGTATGCCTTGTCGAGGATGACGTTCATTTCGCTGGCGACTTCGCTCCACGTGCGGTCGCCTTTGCCTTTGGAGGAGTTCTTTTTGGCCGCGTCGAGCTTCTTGCGTTCCGCGGCGGTCTGCTCGGCGCGCAGCTTCGCATAAGCTTTGGGATTGGCAAGGTTCGCATTATCGTCAAGCGTCTGCGCGGCCGTGTTAAGGTCCGCGTTTAGCGCGTTAATTCCGTTTGCGATCGCGTTCCCCTGGCCCTGCTGGTACGCGAGTCCTTCCAAATCGGTGAACTGCTTGAGCAGTGTCTGCTGACATTCGGCGGAAATGGTGTCGTTGACAACCTTCGAGAAGTTGGACGCATCATAGCCAATCCAATGCGCGGTCTGGAAATCGGTACCGGCCTGCCCGTAGTCGCCGTCGTTGTAGTTGTCTTCGGCGGTAGCGAGCTGCTTGGCGATATTCTGCGCGACGGCGGTCCAGGAATCGAAATTCGTCTGGTTGCCGTCAGCGGCGGACGCCTGCTGCGGCATCGCGGTGCCGGCAAACAGCATGGCGAGCGCGATCATCAGCGCGGCGACGAGCGTGATGAGACGGCCGGAAGCCGAGACGCGCGAATCGCACGAATCGTAGGAACCGGCTGCGTGGCGCTGCGCGACGCGAGATGACATGGGTCGAACCTTCCTTCCGCAAATCTTTTCGGCGCGATTTCCCCGACGTACCCGACGTACGAAGCGCGCATCGGAAGCCAAGATAGAACGAAAGTTTTTTGAATAACAGTCTTGATTTTTAATTGGTCTTGTTGTATCGCGCATGAAAAAACGTTGGAATTCCGCCGTTTTTATTTTTCCCGTTTTCCGCGTGTCGTCTCACATTGTGACGCTCACCGCCGTTCCGCAACACCCCCGTCCGCCCGAAAACGTGAAGCGAACTCCATGCCAAAGCGTCAGTTTGTATAATCGCGACTTGCATAATCACGATTAGCATAATCGTAACCATACAAAGCTACGGGGGTATTAAAATAAGGCGATGCCTCATGCCACATATAGCGCATATCAGGTTGCCCAAGCACGAACTACGCCAAGCCGGGCACGCGCTAGCATCGTGGGTATGGATTCCCTCGCACCGCTCGCGCATCGTATGCCGTACACCGCCGCGTTCCCCAAGGCGCTCGGCACGGGGTTGTTGATTTCGACGCCTCACCCGATCACTGCGGAATTGCGCGGCGAGATGGAACGGTTCATCGATGAATACGAGCATGCGCTTTCGCGATTCCGCGCTGATTCGCTGGTTGCGCACATCGGCAATGCGGAGCATGGCGGGCATTTCGATTTTCCCGATTGGGCCGGCCCGCTATTCGATTTGTACGACGCGCTGCACGCCGCCACGCGCGGTGCGATCGACCCGTGCGTGGGCGAGGACCTGATTCGTCTCGGTTACGATCCCGCGCTGAGTTTCACCGTTGAAGCCGACGCCGGCGAGCGCCTGGGCGCGCTGCACGGACGGGCCGTATGGGGTCGTGATGTGGTTCGTTCGAGTGGTACGACATTGGTTACACGCAGTCCGGTTCATGTGGATTTCGGCGCGTGCGGCAAGGGTTATCTGGTGGATTCGCTGGGCGGATTGCTCACCGATTCAGAACTTTCGCGCACATCGCATGTCAAGTCAGCCGAAACGACCAACCCGACATGCCAATCTTCCACCTCAGACAGCAAACGCGAAAGCGCTGCCCCGGAATTTGTGATTGATGCGGGAGGCGATCTGCTGGCGCGCACGAACAAGCCGATCCGTGTGGCGCTTGAGGATCCGGACGATCCGTCCCGCGCGGTTGGCGTCGCACTGATCGGCGATGGCGCGTTCTGCGCGAGCGCGCCCAGCCGTCGCCATTGGGAGGTGGCGGTCAGCGAGCAAACGCATCTGGCGATCCACCACCTGCTCAACGCCATCGACGGCCTGCCCGTGCAGCAGACGGAGGCCACCTGGGTTGCGGTGCGATCCGCGTCGTTTGGCGGCTATCCGACTGCGGTGGCGGACGGGTTGGCTACGGCGCTGTTCGTTGCGGACCCGAATGAACTGCGCAGCGTTTTGTTTTCGATTGCGCCACGTTGGACGTCGACCGTCACGCCACCATCAGTGCCGGTTTCCCCGGCCGCTTCTTCTGATTTCCAACAAAACTCACGGAATGAGGTTGCCGGCGGCCACGTACAGGTCCCACCAATCCTGCTTGTCGAGATCGATGTCCGCGCCGTCGAGCATTTCGCCCAGCCGGGTGGGGTTCATCGAGCCGAGCACGATCTGAATCTTCGCCGGATGCCTGAGCACCCATGCGGTGGCGATGGCGTTGGCGCTCACACCGTACTTGGCGGCCTTTTCGTCCAGTGCCTTGTTCAGCTCCGGGAAGTGCTCGTTGCCTACGAACGGGCCGTATTCCGTGCCGGACTGGAACGGGCTCCACGCCTGGATGGTCATGTGGCGCAGTCGCGAGTAGGACAGCAGGCCGTCCGAATGGTTGGCCACGACCATGCCTTCGGCGCCGGAGTTGGTCATCAGCTCGTCGCTGACCATCTGCGCGTGCATCAGGCCGAACTGCAGCTGGTTCGCCTCGAGCCTCATGGCCGGGTCGTCGCCGAGCCAGGACTGCAGCAGTTCCGCCTGCCACGGGTTCACGTTGCTCACGCCGAAGTGGCGCACTTTGCCCGCCTTGTGCAGGGTGGTGAACGCTTCGACGATTTCCTCGGCCTCCATCAGGGTGTCGGGCCTGTGCAGGAGCGCGAAGTCCACGTAGTCAGTGCCGAGCGCTTCCAGTTCCTCGTCGAGTCGCGTGATGAGGTGCTTCGCGGAGAAGTCGTAGCGGGTGGCGTGCACGTTGTTCGGGTCGCTGAAGTCGATGTTGATACCGAACTTCGTCTGCAGGAAGATGTCCTCGCGCTTGAGCCCGGCGTCCTTCCACGCGCGGCCGAGCACACGCGAGCTGGCATGGTCGTGGTTGACGTTGAATCCGTAGATGTCCGCCGTGTCGAAGAAGTTGACTCCATGCTCGGCGGCCGTGCGCACGACTTCCGCCGCCGCGTCCGCATCCAGCGCGTCCATGCGCATCACGCCGAGCGCCGCCTGCGATGCGACCACTGCCGATTTGCCGATTTCGATGCTTTTCATGACTGCCCACTTTCTTTGTGATTTTCAAATACGTCAATCGATTGACGTCAGTCACCTCAATGGTAAATCCGCCGTCCCGTCAACGCAACACAATAAAAACGCCGAAGCCAAAACGCAAAAATCCGGAGGGGTGGTCCCTCCGGATTTTTTAGCGAGTCAGCACACCAACCTCACTCGGCCAGCGTGAACTGGCTGTTGTAGATGTCGGCGTAGAAGCCGCCCTTGGCGAGCAGTTCCTCGTGCGTGCCGCGTTCCACGATGTCGCCGCCGTTCATCACCAGGATCATGTCGGCGTCGCGGATGGTGGACAGGCGGTGCGCGATCACGAAGCTCGTGCGGCCCACGGTCAGCGCGTCCATCGCCTTCTGGATCAGCTCCTCGGTGCGTGTATCGACCGAGGAGGTGGCTTCGTCAAGAATCAGGATCGGCGCGTCCTCCACCATCGCGCGGGCGATCGTCAGCAGCTGGCGCTGGCCCTGGGAAAGCGACGCCTTGTCGTCGAGCACGGTGTCGTAGCCGTTCGGCAGCGACATGATGTAGTGGTGCAGGCCGACGGCCTTGCATGCGGCCACGATCTGCTCGTCGGTGACGTCCTTCTTCGAATACGCGATGTTTTCACGCACTGTTCCACGGAACACCCACGTGTCCTGCAGCACCATGGAGAACTGGTCGTGCACGTTCCAACGCGGTACGGACTTGGTGTCGATGCCGTCAATCGAAATCGTGCCACCGGAAATCTCGTAGAAGCGCATCAGCAGGTTGACCATGGTGGTCTTGCCGGCGCCGGTCGGGCCGACGATAGCCACCTTCTGGCTGGCCTTCACGGACGCGGAGAAGTCGTTGATGATGGTCTTGTCCGCGTCGTAGCCGAAGCGCACGTGGCTGAATTCCACGTCGCCGCGCACCGGCTGCGGCTTGCCGTCCGCGCCGACGCCCAGCAGCGCCTGCTTGCCGGTTTCGTCGGACAGTTCCGGCTCCTCAAGGAAGCCGAAGACGCGTTCGGATGCGGCTGCGCAGCGCTGCAGGTTCTGGAACGCCTGCGCGAACTGGGACAGCGGCTGCGTGAACAGGCGGATGTACATCATGAACGCCACGATCACGCCGAATTCGATCTTGCCGTCCATGGCGAGCACCGCGCCGACCACGCACACCACCACGTATCCGAAGTTGCCGACGAAGTTCATGATCGGCATCATCAGGCCGGACAGGAACTGGCTTTTCCAGCCGGACACGTACAGGTCGTTGTTGTACTTCTCGAACTGCTCGATGGAGCGTTCCTCGCCGCAGTATGCCTTGACCACGGTGTGGCCGGTGTACATTTCCTCGACGTGGCCGTTGACGTCGCCGAGCGCCACCTGCTGGCGGGTGAAGTACTTCTGCGACACCTTCATGATCACGCCCATGATGATCAGGCCGAGCAGCGCGGAGCCGATGGCGCACAGCGTCATGGTCACGTTGTTGTAGAACATCATGATGAGCGCGCCGAAGAACAGCGTGATCGAAGTGATCAGCGAGCCGACCGACTGGCCGAGCGTCTGTCCGATCGCGTCGACGTCGTTGGTGATGCGGCTCAGCACGTCGCCGTAGCTGACTTTGTCGAAATATTTCAGCGGCAGGCGATTGATTTTCTGGCTGATCGCCTCACGCAGCTGCTGTGCGGTGCGTTGCGTGACGTTGGCCATCAGCCAGCTTTGCAGGTAGCTCAGCAGCGCGTACCCGACGTACAGCGCGACGAGCAGCCATGCGATGCGCGACACCGCGTCCATATCGATCGAATTCATGACGGGCTTGCCGTGCACCATGGCCGGCAGACCCTTCGTGATCTCGTTGGTCATGTCCTTGAGCTTGTCCGGGCCGATGATCTGGCACACCGTGCCGGCAGCGCCCAGAACCAGCGCGAAAATCATCACCGGAATGTACCGGCTGCAGAATTTCACGAGCTTCTTCATCACTCCGCCGAAGTCCTTCGGCTTTTCCACGGCCCCACGGCCGCGTCCCATTCCTCTTGGCATGTCTCCCCCTTTCAGCGCTTCAGTTCGTCTTCGCTCAACTGCGATTCGGCGATCTGCCGATACACTTCGCACGTGTCGAGCAGTTCCTCGTGCGTGCCCTGGCCGACCACTTTGCCGTCGTCGAGCACGATGATGCGGTCGGCATTCATGATGGTGCCGATGCGCTGCGCGACGATGAGTTTCGTGGAATCCTTCGCTTCCTTTTCGAGCGCGTCACGTACGGCACGGTCGGTTTTGAAGTCGAGCGCGGAGAAGGAATCGTCGAAGATCAGGATTTCCGGATGACGGTAGACGGCGCGTGCGATCGACAGACGCTGCTTCTGCCCGCCCGAAACGTTGGAACCGCCCTGCGAAATGCCGGAATCATACTTCTTCTGCTTTTTGTCGATGAATTCCGTCGCCTGCGCGACGTCGCATGCGCGGCGCACGGTGTCGTCGTCGCGGTCCGTATCTCCGTACGCGACGTTGCTGGCGATCGTTCCCTTGAACAGGAACGACTGCTGCGGCACGTAGCCGATCTTGTCGCGCAACGCCTTCAGCTTGTAGTCGCGCACGTTGACGCCGTCGACGAGCACCTCGCCTTGCGTCGCGTCATAGAAACGCGGCACGAGGTTGATGAGGGACGATTTGCCGGAGCCGGTCGAGCCGATGAACGCCACCGTCTGACCCTTCTTCGCCTTGAAATTGACGCCTTCGAGCATGGCGTGACGCGAGTCGGGGTAGGCGAAGCTCACATTGCGGAATTCGATTTCGCCTTCCTCGCCCGGCTTGCCCGCGTCCTGCGTGCCGTCGGTGACCATCGGCTCGGTGTCGATGACTTCGAGCACGCGCTGCGCGGACACGTCGGCGCGCGGCCAGAGCACGAACACCATGCTCATCAGCAGGAAGCTCATGATGACCTGCACGGAGTAGTTGGAGAACACGACCATGTTGGAGAACACGGTGAGCTTGTCCTTGAGCCCGGCGGCGTCGATCAGGTAGGCGCCGATCCAGTAGACGGCGAGCATCAGGCCGTTCAGGACGGTGTTCATCAGCGGCATCATGAACGCCATGACGCGGTTGGTGAACAGCTGCGTGTCGGTGAGGTCCTTGTTGGCCTTGGTGAACTTGGCTTCCTGGTAGTCCTCGGCGTTGTAGGCGCGCACGACGCGCAGGCCGGTGAGGTTTTCGCGGGCCACGAGGTTGATGTTGTCGGTCAGGGTCTGCATGACCTTGAACTTCGGCATGACCATGGCCATCATGACGGTGATGGACACCAGCAGGACCGCCACGGCGATGCCGGTGGCGAGCGTCCATTCGAAACCTTCGCCGGCGATCTTGCACACGGCCCATACGGCCATGATCGGCGACTTGACGATGAGCTGCAGGCCCATGGTGATGAACATCTGCACCTGCGTGACGTCGTTGGTGGAACGGGTGATGAGGCTGGCGGTGGAGAACTTGCTCATCTCGGCTGGGCCGAAGGACTCGACCTTGCGGAATTCGAGCGAGCGCAGACGCTGGGTGAACGAGGCGGCCACGCGCGCAGCGATGTAGCCGGTGATGATGGCACACGCCACGGATCCGAGCGAGATGAGCAGCATCTTGCCGCCCGCGATCCAGATGTCCTTCATGTCGCTGCCCGGCGTCTCGACCAGCGTGGTGATGTCTGACATATAGTCGGGCAGTTTCAGGTCGAAGTAGACCTGCCCGACGATGGTCACCAGGGCGATGAGCATCTGACCGATCTCCGCTTTGGAGAGGTATTTCATGATGCGAAACATTGGTTTCCCCTTGTGTTGGTTGGGTTGGTTATTGGTTATTGGCGATTGGTTCTTAAGTTGGCTGGGTTATCGGTGATTATCGGTTCACGATGTCTTAATAGTTTCCATTGTTTGATTACTTACACTGTGAGATATTACGCGCACTTCTGCAT
>ENA-OQKG01000053-OQKG01000053.1-human-gut-metagenome-genome-assembly--contig:-NODE-53-length-14847-cov-3.662636_pt1 | contig 14847 bp, 10 predicted proteins | sample MGYA00242649_ERZ504799 | MGnify/ENA primary metagenome ERZ504799 (study PRJEB26092, sample SAMD00036428) | human gut metagenome | host: Homo sapiens | study: EMG produced TPA metagenomics assembly of... | reverse complement strand
ATTGGGATGTGATGGAACGTTTCGGTGAGGCGACGTTGGTTTCCGTGAATCTGGAAACCGGTCGAACCCATCAGATCCGCGTGCATTTCTCGTCCATCGGGCATCCGCTTGCGGGAGACGCCATGTACGGTGCCAATCCGCAGTTGGGTGAGGCATTGGGATTGGAACGGCAGTGGCTGCACGCCAAGCAACTTGAATTCCGCCATCCGCGAACCCATGTGTGGACCACGGTGAAATCGCATTATCCAGCTGATTTGCAGCATGCGCTCGACGTGATGCGTGGCAGGCACGACACACAAGACAAGCCTGAAGTGTGATCGCACGTCACCAATCACCGGTAGATTGGAACGTATGGCTACTTCCGGAAATTTCGTGCAACTGCATAATCACACGCATTATTCACTGCTTGACGGGGCGTCAAAGATTCCGGATCTGGTCAGGCGCGCCAAAGAACTCAACATGCCGGCCGTCGGCATCACCGATCACGGCAACATGCATGGCGCATACGAAATGTGGAGCACTGCGGTCAAGGAAGGCGTCAAACCGATTATCGGCATTGAAGCGTATGTGACGCCGGAAACCGCACGCCAAGATCAAACCCGCGTCAGCTGGGATACCAACTGGAATCCCGATATCGATCCGCAACATCGCAGGCGCAACCCCAACGACGTATCCGGCGGTGGCCTGATCACCCACCTTACGATGTGGGCGGAAACCGATGAGGGCCTTGTCAATCTGATGAAGGCGTCCACTGACGCGAATCTCGAGGGACGTGTCATGCGATACCCCCGAATGGATAAGGAAATCCTTGCCAAATATTCGAAAGGCATTATCGCATCTTCCGGATGCCCGTCGGGCATCATCCAAACGCGACTGCTGCTCGGCCAATTCGACGAGGCATTACGTGCGGCAGGCGAATTGCAGGATATTTTCGGACGTGACAATTTCTATATCGAATTCATGGACCACGGTCTGAAAATCGAAAAACAGGTGACCGACGGTCTGCTGGACATTGCGAAAAAACTGAACGCGCCGCTGCTCGCCACCAACGATTCCCATTACGTGCGCGCCGAAGACGCCGGCTCTCAGGATGCCATGCTGTGCATCAATTCGGGATCCACGCTTGACGAGCCGGGACGATTCAAATTTGACGGCACCGGCTACTATCTGAAATCCGCCGAAGAAATGCGTGAGCTGTTCAAAGACATTCCCGAAGCATGCGACAATACGTTGGAAATCGCCGAACGCTGCAATGTCATGTTCGACGATCATGAAGATGGCGCGTTCATGCCCCAATTCGACTGCCCGGAAGGTTGGGATGAGACGTCGCTGTTCCTGAAAAAAGTCGAGGAAGGCTTGGAACGGCGTTATGACGGGCATCCGCCGATCGAAGTGCTCAAGCAGGCCGATTACGAATGCGGTGTGATCTGTCAGATGCAGTTCTGCGGATACTTCCTTGTGGTGGCCGACTACATCAACTGGGCCAAATCGCATGGTGTGATGGTCGGGCCTGGCCGTGGCTCCGCGGCAGGCGCCATGGTGGCGTATGCCATGGGCATCACCGAACTCGATCCAATCAAGCACGGCTTGATCTTCGAACGATTCCTTAACCCGGAACGTGTGTCGCTGCCTGATATCGACGTCGATTTCGATCCGGACGGCCGCGGTCGCGTGCTTGACTATGTCGGAGACAAGTACGGGCGAGACAAGGTCGCGCAATGCGTGATCTACGGCACCATCAAAACCAAACAGGCGCTGAAGGACTCCGCACGAATCATGGGCTACGAATTCTCCATGGGCGAGCGCATCACCAAGGCGTTGCCGCCGGCGCAGACGGGTGGCAAGGATATTCCGCTGCATGATATTTTCGAGCCGAGTTCGAAGCGTTATGCGGAGGCCCGCGAATTCCGTGAGCTTTATGATTCCGATCCGGATGTGAAGCGCGTCACGGATGAGGCGATGGGTATCGAAGGCTTGATCCGTCAGACCGGTGTGCATGCGTGCGCCACGATCATGGGTAGCGAGCCGATCACCAACACGTCGCCGCTGCTGGAACGTACCGATGGTACGGTTACGACCACGTTGGAGTATCATACGTGTGAAACGCTTGGTTTAGTCAAGATGGACTTCCTTGGTCTTTCCAACTTGACGGTTATTCGCGATACGTTGAACAATATCGAGGCGAATGGCAAGACGCGTATCGACCATACGAAGATTCCATTGGACGATCGTGCCACGTACGATCTGTTGTCGCGAGGTGACACGCTTGGCGTGTTCCAGTTGGATTCTGATGGTATGCGTTCGTTGCTGAAAACGTTGAAGCCGAATAACTTCAACGATATTTCCGCATTGATCGCGTTGTATCGTCCTGGTCCGATGGATATGGATTCGCATACGAATTATGCGAAGCGTAAGAATGGTTTGCAGAAGATCACGCCGATTCATCCTGAAGTGGCCGAGCCGTTGAAGGAAGTGCTTGACGAAACGTATGGTCTGATCGTGTATCAGGAGCAGGTGCAGTCGGCCGCGCGTATTCTGGCGGGTTATTCGTTGGGCAAGGCAGACGTGTTGCGTCGAGCAATGGGCAAGAAGAAGCCCGAGGTGCTGGCCAAGGAGAAGGTGCCGTTCTTCGCGGGCATGAAGGAGCATGGGTATTCCCAGGAGGCGGCGCAGGCCGTGTGGGATATTCTTGTGCCGTTTTCGGGCTATGCGTTCAACAAGGCGCATTCGGCCGCATACGGTTTGATCTCATATTGGACTGCATATCTGAAAACGCATTATCCGGTGGAATTCATGGCCGCGTTGCTGCAGGGTGCGAGTACGAACAAAGACAAGACCGCGTTGTATTTGGGCGAGGCTCGTCGCATGGGCATCCAGGTGTTGTCTCCTGACGTGAACGAGTCGGTGTACGAGTATTCCGCTGTCGGCGATGTGGTGCGTTTCGGTCTTGGCGCCATCCGTAACGTTGGCAAGGCTGCGGTTGATGCGATTGTCAAGGAACGTGAGAACGATCATGGCAAGTATGTGAATTTCCCTGATTTCATCAGGCGTGTGCCGATGGAGGCGTTGAATCGTCGATTGGTTGAATCGTTGATTAAGGCCGGTGCGTTTGATTCGATCGATCCGAACCGTCGTGCCTTGTTTACGATTCATGAGGCTGCGATTAATTCGGTGGTCGGTTTGAAACGCAAGCAGGCCGAAGGCCAGTTTGATTTGTTCTCCGATTTGGAAGATGCCGGCGAAGACGATGCGGGCATGGGCGATGCCATGGTGAATGTGCCCGATGTGGAGGAGTGGGATAAGAAAACCAAGCTGAATTTCGAACGTGAAATGCTTGGCTTGTATGTGTCCGACCATCCGTTGAGCGGTATGCAGTCGATTCTGGTGTCGTTGCGTGAAATGTCGATCGCGCATCTGATCGATCGCGCGGCGAATATGCCTGACGGCCAGCAGGTGACGGTGGCGGGTTTGATCACGAACGTGGACCGTCGTATGTCGAAGAAGGGCAATCCTTGGGCGATTGTGACCATCGAGGATTTGGAAAGCTCCATCCAGTGCATGTTCTTCGGCAAAGTGTATGAGGCCGCCGCTCCCGAACTGGCGGTCGACACGGTGGTGCAGATTCGCGGACAGGTTGAGAAACGCGATGAGACGGTAAGCATGCGTGCCACGGAATTCAACGTGCCGACGTTGGAAGCGCAGGATGAGAAGCCGGTGACGATTATGCTGCCGCCGATTGCGCTTGACCAATCGCATGTGCAGCAGTTGGGGCAGATTCTTTCAAATCATCCTGGACCCTGCGAAGTGAAGCTCGCCTTGATGGACGATAAGGGCAACGCCAAGGTACTGACGTTCGGCGACCGTTTCCGCGTACGCCGCGACACGAGTCTGTTCGCCGAAATCAAAATCCTTTTCGGTCCCAGTTCTCTGCCTTTGGGCTGACCGGTCGTGGGGATGATGCCGAAAGTTCAGCCGAATATCTCACTATGCGGCTGAACTTGAGACGCGCGGGCGTTCTCGTGACATCACGTTGTTACCATGGGGCGTTATGAGCGAAGAAAACTATATGCGAATCATTGACCTGCGTGGCAAGAAACTGACCCGAGCTGAAATGCTGGAGGCTATGCCTCGCGCCGAGATGGGCACCAACGAGGCCACCGATCTCGTGCAGCCCATCCTTGACGATGTGAAGGCCCGCGGTGCTGCGGCCCTGCGTGACTTCGCGGAGAAATTCGACCATATTCGTCCGGAGAACCTGCGCGTGCCGGTGGAAGCCATGAAGACCGCCGTCGACGAGTTGGATCCGGAAGTGCGTGCCGCCATCGAAGAATCCGTGCGCCGCTCCCGCGCCGTGTCCGCTTCCCAGGTGCCGGCGCCGTTCCACACCGATCTGGCTGAAGGCGCGCGCGTTTCCGAGCGTTGGATTCCGGTGCAGCGTGTCGGCCTGTATGTGCCGGGTGGCAAGGCCGTCTACCCGAGCTCCGTCATCATGAACGTGGTCCCGGCACAGGCCGCCGGCGTGGAATCCCTCGCCATCGCAACCCCGCCGAGCCGTAACAATGCCGACGGTCTGCCTGACAAGACCATTCTCGCCACCTGCGCCATTCTCGGCGTTGACGAAGTGTATGCGGTCGGCGGCGCTCAGGCCGTGGCCATGTTCGCTTACGGCGCCAAGGGTTCCGAACCGCAGGACGGCGAAATCCTGTGCGATCCGGTCGACAAGATCACCGGTCCGGGTAACATCTTCGTCGCTACCGCCAAGCGCATGGTGTCCGGCATCGTCGGCATCGACGCCGTGGCAGGACCGACCGAAATCGCCATCATCGCAGACAAGGGTGCCAACCCGAGCTGGCTGGCCGCCGATCTGATCGGTCAGGCCGAGCATGACGAACTCGCCGGTTCCGTGCTCATCACCGACAGCGAAGAGATTGCCGAACAGGTGCAGGAGAACCTCAAGTACCGTGTGCCGCGCACCGAGCACTCCGAGCGTGTGAACACGTCGCTACGCGGACGCCAGTCCGGCATCATCCTCACCGATGGCATCGAGCAGTCCATTGACGCGGCCAATGCGTATGCCGCCGAACACCTTGAGGTCCAGACCGCCGACCCGGATGCCGTGATCGCCAAGATTCGCAACGCCGGTGCCATCTTCCGTGGCCCGTACTCTCCGGTGCCGCTGGGCGACTACATGTCCGGCTCCAACCACGTGCTGCCGACTTCCGGCACTGCACGCTTCGCCTCCGGTCTGGGCGTGCACACCTTCATGAAGCCGGTCGAAGTCATCGAATACGACGAGCAGGGATTGAAGACCCTCGCTGCTCGTGTGAACGCCTTCGCCGTTTCCGAAGATCTGCCGGCACACGGTGAAAGCGTGCTGAGCCGTTTCATCGACGATCCGTACAACAAGGAAACCATCAAGGAACAGGAAGAGCAGGCAGGCCTTCGATGAGTGAGACTTCCAGCAACGCCATTCCGGCATATCTTCCGCTGCGCAACGATCTGATCGGTGAGGAGCCGTACGGTGCGCCGCAATTGGACGTGCCGGTATGCCTCAACGTCAACGAGAATCCGTATGCGCCGGAACCGGCAGTGGTCGAAACCATCGCGCAGCGAGTCAAGGAAATCGCTCTGACGCTCAACCGTTACCCGGATCGTGAGCATATCGCGTTGCGTCAGGCATTCTGCGACTATCTCGAACGCGAGTCCGGCGTCAAGCTGGAAGTCGACCAGTTGTGGGGTGCCAACGGATCCAACGAGATCATGCTGCAGCTGTTCCAAGCTTTCGGCGGTCCAGGACGCATTGCGCTCGGCTGCGATCCGACGTATTCGATGTATCCGGAATACGCCCGCGACACGTTCACCACATGGAAGCTTGCGCACCGCAACGAGGATTTCTCGCTGAACGTCGACGCCACCATCAAGGCCATCGAAGACGTCAAGCCGGCCATGATCGTGCTCACCAGCCCGAACAATCCGACCGGCACACCGCTGAAGATGGACGATCTCAAGCGCGTGCTCGGCGCCGCCGAAACCGCTGAAGTGGCCGGTGCCGCCGAAGGCGTGCATCCGGTGGTCGTGGTGGACGAAGCCTACATCGAATTCCGTGATCCGGGTACGCCCACCGCGCTCGAACTCATCGGCGAGTATGAGAATCTCGCCGTGAGCCGAACCATGAGCAAGGCGTTCGCCTTCGCAGGCGCGCGAGTCGGCTATCTGGCCGCCAACAAGGGCATTATCGACTGTGTGCGCATCGTGCGTATGCCGTACCACCTGTCGGCCGTCACCCAGGCAGCCGCGCTTGCCGCGTTCGAACATACCGACGAACAGCTCAGCCGTGTGGCGCATCTGCGTGACACCCGCAATCAGACCGCGGCATGGCTCAAGGAACAAACCTACAAGGGCCAGCCGCTCGAAGTGGCCGAGACGCAGTCCAACTTCATTCTGTTCGGCGGTCATTTCGACGATCGCGACCGCATCTTCGACGAACTGCTCAAGCGTGGTGTGCTCATCCGCACCGTCGGCCCTGACGGCTGGATGCGCGTATGCATGGGCACCGACGAGGAAATGGCGCGTTTCCGTGAAGCCTTGGTCGAAGTGTTGCGTATTGTGGAACAAGACTGAGCACATACGGGACTGAACCAACACAACAGGACCGAACATTTTCCAAAAGGAGTCGCAACATGGCGCGTACCGCAACCATCGTTCGTGAAACCAGCGAATCCAAGGTCGAACTGAGCCTGAATCTCGACGGCACCGGCAAAACTGACATCGACACGTCGGTGCCGTTCTACAACCATATGATGACGGCGCTCGGCAAGCATTCGCTGATTGACCTGACCATCAAGGCCACGGGTGACACCGACATCGACGCGCACCACACCGTCGAAGACATCGCCATCGTGTTCGGTGAGGCGTTGAAGCAGGCGCTGGGGAACAAGCGCGGCATCCGTCGCTTCGCTGATGCGACCGTGCCGTTGGACGAGGCGCTTGCCAAGGCCGTGGTCGATATTTCCGGGCGTCCGTACTGCGTGTGCACCGGCGAGCCGGAAGGCTTCGAATACTGCATGATCGGCGGCCATTTCACCGGCTCCCTCGTGCGTCACGTTATGGAATCCATCGCCATGCATGCCGGAATCTGCCTGCATCTGCAGGTGATCTCCGGCCGTGATCCGCACCACATCGCCGAAGCCGAGTTCAAGGCCTTGGCACGTGCGCTTCGTTTCGCCATCGAGTCGGATCCGCGTGTCGACGGTATTCCGAGCACGAAGGGCGCTCTGTGATGAGCGACGATCGAAATAACGATTTCGACGATTTCCAAGGATTCGATGGATCAAACGATTTCGGTGACCTCAACGCCGACGGCATGCATTTCAGCGAAGAGGAACTGGAAGCGGCCATGGCCGGCTTCGAGCAGGAATTCAAGGATGCCGAAGCGTCCAAGCATGAGCGGGCGGACAATCCGCCATCTGAAGCTTTCGATTCCTCCGAAGCTTCCGATAACGCGGAATCCTCCGAATCCTCCGAATCCTCGGAAGTCGACGACATGCTCAACGCGGCTGAGGATTCGTTGAAATTCGAAGACGAGCTGCAGGGACTGCTTGGCAATCGCGCGAAAGTGGCGGTGATCATCACCAGACTGACCTCGCCACGATTGCTGTCGGCATTCTGTGAATTGTCCGACATTTCCGCGCAATGCATCGGATCGGCGCAAGGTGCTGTCGCGGTGCTGCGCAATCTCGACGGAGACGGTCCGGAAGCGGCGGTCAAAGACATGACGATCGTCGTTGCCGGCATGCCCGCGATTCTTGCCGTCAACCGTGCGGACAAGCTCGAAGCGACGATGTACGTGGAAGGCAGAGCGGGCAAAACCTTCGCTCCGCCGGTGCTATTCACCTCCACCGCGCCGTTCGTTGAGGATCTCATGCTGGGCATCACCGATATGAACGCGCTGGAACAGGCGGATATGACCATTTTCGATTCCGCTGACCTTGATCGGGATGCGGCGATGAGCATTATCGCCGAGCATACGCGGTTCGGACGCGGCACATCAAGCATCAGTTAACGACGGTAAACGCGAGTCATCCTGCCGAACATGCGTTATGCGACACAAGACGACTCGCGTCACAGAACAACGAATGACACAAGAAGGAGAACGCCCATGACTTCCGTGGTGGTTTTCGATTATGGTTTCGGCAACGTGCGTTCCATGGTTCGTGCACTGGCTGATCTCGACCTTGACGTGACCCTCACTTCCGACCATCGGCAGGCCTTGGAAGCCAACGGTCTGGTAGTGCCCGGCGTGGGCGCTTTCGGCGCATGCATGGAAGGACTCAAGTCGGTGGGCGGAGACACCGTGATCAAGGATCGTCTGCGTGCCGGGCGACCGGTGCTCGGCGTGTGCGTGGGCGAGCAGATCATGTTCGAACGCGGTATGGAACACGGCACCGGCACTCCGGGCCTTGGCCTGATCAAGGGCGACGTGGAACTGCTTGACGCCGATGTGGTGCCTCACATGGGATGGGACACCGTCGAGGCGCCGGAAGGTTCCGTGCTCATGAAGGGTGTGGAAGGTGAACGTTTCTATTTCGTACATTCCTTCGCCGCGATGAGTGCCGCTCCCGCCGACACGTCCGGCGACCAGCTTGATTTCGGTGACGCCGAGGAGCGCGTGACCTGGTGCACGTACGGACGTAGCCGTTTCGTGGCGGCCTACGAGCGTGGTCCGCTGTTCGCCACGCAGTTCCACCCTGAAAAATCCGCCGAAGCGGGCTCGCAGCTGCTGCGCAATTGGATTGCGACGTTCTGATGGTGCGAGATCGCCGATGATTGTTTCGACGATGCTTTGACATATACGCTTTTAAAACGACCACTTGGTACATTTATTTGCGATTGCCGTTTAGTGGCGGTCGGTTGATCACAGAGAGGTACAGACATGTCTTTGACATTGCTTCCCGCAGTCGATGTTCGTGATGGCAAGGCCGTTCGCTTGCGCCAAGGCGAATCCGGTTCGGAAACCGATTACGGTTCGCCGCTGGAGGCTGCCCGCACGTGGGTCGAGTCCGGTGCGGAATGGATTCATCTGGTCGACCTTGACGCGGCATTCGGCACGGGCAACAACCGTGACCAGCTGCGCGCCATCGTCAAGGAGCTTGGCGACAAGGTCAATATCGAAATGTCCGGTGGCGTGCGCGACGACGCATCCCTCGACGCAGCTTTGGAAGCAGGCGCCGCCCGTGTGAACATTGGCACGGCAGCGCTTGAGAATCCGGATTGGACCGCTTCCGTCATCAAGAAGTACGGCGATCGCGTGGCCGTTGGCCTTGACGTGCGCGGCCACACCCTCGCAGCCCGCGGATGGGTGAAGGAAGGCGGCGATCTGTTCGAAACCATGGCGTTCCTGGATTCCGTTGGCTGCTCTCGTTACGTGGTCACCGACGTGGCTCGCGACGGCATGATGAGCGGTCCGAACATCGATCTGCTGCGTGAGGTTGCGGAACGCACTGATGCGAAGGTCACCGCGTCCGGTGGCATTTCCAAGCTCGATGACCTGCGCGCCATCAAGGAACTTGCCGATCTGGGCGTGGATTCCGCGATTCTCGGCAAATCGCTGTATGCGCGCGCCTTCACTTTGGAAGAGGCGCTTGAAGTCGCACGTTGAGCATTGTTCGCAAACCCATGACGATACGGCCGTCCACAACGTGGACGGTCTCGTCATATTCGGCGCGTGTTAACGACTTTCGTAACATGCGCATGGAACGATGGGGCACTATGGATAAACAGCAAGAGTTTGCTTTGCGCACAGTCGAAGAACGCGACGTGCGCTTCATTCGTTTGTGGTTCACGGATGTGTTGGGAACGCTGAAGTCCGTGGCTATCGCACCGGCTGAATTGGAAGCTGCGTTCGAGGAAGGGCTCGGATTCGACGGTTCCGCAGTGGAAGGCCTCACCCGTGTGTCCGAAGACGATATGATCGTCAAGCCCGACCCGTCGACATTCCAGATTCTGCCGTGGCGTGGAGGCCCGCAAGGCACCGCGCGCATGTTCTGCGACGTGCTTACCCCTGATGGCGAGCCGTCGTTGGGCGATCCGCGTCATGTGCTGAAGCAGGCTCTGTCGAAAGCCAAGGAAAAAGGCTTCACCTTCTACGTGCATCCGGAAATCGAATTCTATCTGTTCGAAAGACAGGATGATTGGTCCCAGACGCCAACCCCAATCGATGAGGGCGGCTATTTCGACCATGTGCCGCGCAGCCCAGGCATGGACTTCCGCCGTGCCACCGTCAACATGCTCGAACAGATGGGCATTTCGGTGGAATACTCGCATCATGAGGCGGGTCCAGGCCAGAACGAGATCGATCTGCGTTATGCGGACGCGCTCACCACGGCCGACAACATCATGACCTTCCGTACCGTCGTCAAAGAGATTTCGCTGGAGCGCGGCATTCACGCCAGCTTCATGCCGAAGCCGCTTTCCGACGCTCCAGGTTCCGGCATGCATACCCACTTGAGCCTGTTCGAAGGCGACGCCAACGCGTTCTACGAGGCGGGCCAGGAATTCAACATGTCCGTCACCGCACGACAGTTCGCGGCCGGCATCCTGTACCACGCGGCTGAAATCTGCGCGGTCACTGACCAGTACGTCAACTCCCTACAAGCGCCTGTGGGGCGGCAACGAGGCTCCGAGCTACATCTGCTGGGGCCACAACAACCGTTCCGCGCTGCTGCGCATTCCGCAGTACAAGCCAGGCAAGGGCAATTCCGCCCGCATGGAATTCCGTGCGCTCGACCCGGTCGCCAACCCATACCTCGCATATTCGGTGCTCTTGGCAGCAGGCCTTGACGGCATCGACAAGCAGATGCAGTTGGGCGAGCCGACCAGCGACGACGTGTGGGAGCTTACCGATGCGGAACGTCAGGCCATGGGCATCCAGCCATTGCCGGAGTCTCTTGACGAGGCGTTGAAGGTTATGGAGAAGTCAGACTTCGTGGCCAGCGTGCTCGGCGAGCACGCCTTCGAATACTTCCTGCGCAACAAGCGTCAGGAATGGGAGGAATACCGCAAGCAGGTCACTCCGTTCGAACTGAAGAAGTACCTGCCGAAGCTGTAAGCGAACCGTAATCGTTTCATCAAAGACCGTTGTTGCAATCATGAGAAAACTGATTGCAACAACGGTCTTTTGCTTTCCGAATGATTATTTGAATCTTCTTTTGATGTTTCTGCAAGTATCGGATTAAAGTTCCAATGACTCAATTGACCGTAAATTAACGGTTTTGCGAAGAATCTCATCACCATAGTCAGAAAATATGAATGTCACAGGCGAGTTGCTTTGCGTTTCAAAAGCGACTGTCGTCGTCATTTTCACGCCGGGAGTGACCTTGCGTGTTGTGGAATAGCTATCATCGTCAAGATACGTGCTATGCAACTCAGTGCCGTCTTGGGTCGCGGAAACATCCATATAGTTCAGGAAAGCCCGGTATTTGCTTCCATTTTCGACATACCAGGATATGCGTGCGAACGCTATGTCATGATCGGCATATGAGGGGCTTGTCTTCTCAATGGAGTCTACGCGGAAATGCAGGGTGCTTTCGTCATAATCGGTTACGGATCCGTCTTCGTCGAAATTCGAAGCGTCCACTTGCTCGGGCTGAGGGACGGCCGCATAATCAATATGTTTCAAGGATCCTTCTATGTCGACTTCGTCAAAGGAAAACGCGGCGCGAACAACATTATGCTGCGAATAATTCATCAGCTGAACCACAACTGGTGAATTGGTGTCCGTAAGAACGAAACTGCTGGTGGTCTGCGAGCTTTTCTCCGGTTTCATTTCGGCGCCGGAGAACTCCGTGCGGTCGGAATCCTCGTTGGAAGTGAATGCAGGGGCAAGCTCGATGCCGTTTTGCATGACCATCAGATCTGCGACGGCATGAGGATACATCGTTTTCTTGCCGATGTTCGTGCAGGTGAGCAAAACCGTGAGCGTGGCGTCGCCGTTCAAATCCTCCGGACCTGTCTGCACGCCTTCGATGTTCACTTCCAATGCTTTTCCTCCGGTGGAGTAGAGCTTTCCAACGTCTTCGCTGACGGTTTCCTGTGTGGACAGCTCCTCGAACTGGCTTGTGGATCCATCGAAATCGGAGATGATGTTTGACATGCTGTCAGAAAGCATTCCGCCAATCGACGCTATTACAGCGATGATGATAACGATCTCCAAAACGGTGACGAAGCCGTTTTTATGGCGGCGTTGCTTCTTGTCGGAAGTGGATTGGAACTCGCGTGTGGCTCGTTCCGTTTGTATGCGCGGCGGATTATAGGGCTGCGATGGGCGTCCTTGCGGGTTCTGCGGGTTTTGCTGATTTTGCCGCAACGCCTGTTGCAAGCTTTGCTGCATGGACTGGGCATACCGCATGGTTTGCGTGGACCAGTCGTTCAACATGGTTTGGAGCGTGTCTCCTCGTGTGGACTGATCGCCTTGCGCCTGTTGAGATCTACCGTCTTGCTTGGATCGGGTGTTTTGTGGGGCCTGCCTGTCGCGCGATGCCTGATCGCTCTGCGCGGGTTTCACATATCGCCGCTGGACATAGGATTCACGCCGCGCATGGTCACGGTTCACCTGATTAGACAGGCGTTCGGCGTTGCTGCTGGGATCGATGTAATCGGAACCCTTGAATGGGTCGATATAGTCGTTGTTGTTGAGTAGGCCCATGAAAGGCTCCTTCTGGTCAGTCCCTTCCATGAGCAATTGTATCGAAAAATCAGCCTCGAGGAGAGCCGAACATCGAATTGTAGATGATTGCGAAATTACGATTGCCGTAAGTCGAACAGGCGTCGCCTTCGCCGACTCCCGCATCCAATGCGGCTGCATTCGGCTGATAAGGCGTGTAAATGTACAGTAGTGCGGTCGCCTTGTTTTCGATGTACACGTTACTGCCGCCGCAGCTGGCGTCCGGATTGTATTGAATATAGTTGAGCGTGCCCGCATGGTATCCGTAGCGATCCTCATGTTGTACGTAATACTGGTAGCGTTTTGCTGCGCCATACACCTGTTTGAAGAAACCCGCATATTCCGGGTCACAGTTCGCGTCGTCCGGGCAGCTTAATCCCATGGCCGACTTGAATTGGAAGTCGCTTGGATCGGTGGCGGTAAGCAGATGCTGCTCCTTTTGCAGCACGGTGAGCAACACTTTTTGACTGATGCCGCACGCCTTTCCCGACTTGTAGATGATCGCCGCGGCGCTTTCGTTCGGCTTTCCCTCATATGCTTCGCAGTATTCGTTGGCAGGTTGCGATTCGGTGCTAAACGTCATGGATTTCAAGCATTTCTCACCGCTGCATGCGGCACCCTGTTTTTCGATGATGGCGTTCACCTGCTGCTCGCTCAACGCGTTCCCGTTGAAGAACAGACCATCTGCAATGATGTTGCCCGGATTGAAATCGTATTGCGTCTGCAATTGTTCCTGCGATGCGACCGCTTCATCCACTTGCACACGCCAACCGACGAATCGCACCAATCCAACGATCAACGCGAGCGCGACGATACTGGCTATCAGTGTTTCGCCGACTATGAGGATGTCGTTTTGGGGTGTTTGCTTTTTTCCAGGCGTTACGGAGTTTGGTGAGGCTTGGCTGCTTGTTTTTCTTGGGTTTGCGGTTGTTTTTTGCTGTGGTGGTTGTTTTGCGTGTCATCGCGCGTCATTGTATCGCGTTTGGCTTATCGTTTGTTTGACGATTGATTCGTCAATCGATTGACGTGAGAAGCTTTAATGACAATGCGAGTTTGGCAAGGCGTGGGGAGTTCGAGGGGCTATGGAGGAGAAGTGTATGGCGAAGAGTGATGTGGCGAAGGAACGGTTTTTCAATCTGCCTGTGATGGTGCTGATCTCGCTGAGTTTCATGCTGGGCATGAGCGAGTTCATTGTCGTTGGCGTTCTGCCGGATATCGCGGCTGGCTTGAAGGTGTCGGAGGTGACGGTCGGCAATCTTGTGTCGCTGTTCGCGTTCGTGTATGCGCCGGTCACGCCGCTCGGATCGGCGCTGTCGGCTCGTTTTCCGCGTTTTGCCACGCATCTGACGCTGGTTGGGGTGTTTCTTATCGGCAACGTGTTGTGCGCGTTCGCGTCGAATTATGGCGTGCTCGTGGTGGCGCGAATTCTCATCGCGCTGGTGTCCGGCACTCTGGTGGCCATTGCCATGACGTACGCGCCCGATGTAACAACTGAACAGTACCGCACGAAGTTCATCGCATGGGTGTTTTCCGGCTTCTCCATCGCATCCGTGGTGGGCGTGCCGGTTGGCACGTGGGTTGCGAACACGTTCGGCTGGCGTTGGGCGTTCCATTTGGTGAACGTGCTCACAGTGGTGCTTATTGTGCTCATGGTGATGGTGCTGCCGCGCAACAGCCGTATTGTGAAGATTGGTTTTCTGCCGCAGTTCCGCCTGTTTTTCGACCGTCGTATTCAGTTGGGCGTGCTTGCCGTGGTGTTTGGCGCGGCGGCAACTTACGTGTTCTACACGTATCTGACGCCGATCATGCGAGACGAAGTGCATGTTCCCGAACAGTATTTAAGCGTCGGTCTGGTGATTTTCGGCGCGGCCTGCCTGTGGAGCAACCTGTATGGCGGCAAGCTTGCCGACCGTGGCAGGGGAGTGGAACCACTGACGCATATTCGTCCGATCTACTGCGCGCACGCCGTGCTCATGGCATCGCTGATCGTAACGCATTGGGTGCCGGTGTATGGTGCGTTGCTGCTGGTGGTGCTTGGCATGTTCATGTATCTGCAGAATTCCGCCTCGCAGGTGCTATATATGGATGTTGCCTCTCAGTCGCATCCGGGATCGCTGAATCTGGCC
>ENA-OQKG01000048-OQKG01000048.1-human-gut-metagenome-genome-assembly--contig:-NODE-48-length-15149-cov-2.468180_pt1 | contig 15149 bp, 21 predicted proteins | sample MGYA00242649_ERZ504799 | MGnify/ENA primary metagenome ERZ504799 (study PRJEB26092, sample SAMD00036428) | human gut metagenome | host: Homo sapiens | study: EMG produced TPA metagenomics assembly of... | reverse complement strand
AGCGAGTTCGAGCCTCGTCGGCCGCTCCATAACGGAGCAGCAACGGTTGCTCCAATATGGCCCGGTAGCTCAGTTGGTTAGAGCACCAGCCTGTCACGCTGGGGGTCGTCGGTTCGAGCCCGATCCGGGTCGCCACCAAGAAAGCGCAAGCTTTCACCTACTTTGAAACTTGTTTCAGGGCATCCAGAAACCTGATGGGTCGTCAGGTAAACTGCTACCGAATATGCGGCCGTAGCTCATCTGGTAGAGCGCCACCTTGCCAAGGTGGAGGTAGCGAGTTCGAGCCTCGTCGGCCGCTCCAACAGGAGTGGAAATTCACTCCTAAATATGGTGACGTGGCCAAGTGGTAAGGCAAGGGTCTGCAAAACCCTCATCCACCAGTTCAAATCTGGTCGTCACCTCCAAAAGATTCCCCGGAAGCTTGGCTTAACAGTGATAAGGAACTAATTCACTTATCAACTGTTAGCTGACGGATTTCGGGTGCATACAGAACTCCCGTCTGATTCCTAACAGGAATTGGGCGGGAGTTTTTCTTTTCAAAATATGTATATCGGAGGTTAATACCATGAAAAATATGATTTCTTGTGAATTTAACATCGACACCGCCTGCGTGGAGCTTTGCTTCGCTGATGGCAGCATGATTTCAATAGACTGTACCGCCGTGGAGAATGAGGTTGCCGATAATATGTATCAGCGGTCAGAATTGGACTATCTGATCTACAATGATCCGATTGGATATGCAGACTTGATATTGAACGGTGATCCCGAAATTTATCTAAAAACTGTAACTGAATGTAAACCCTTAGATTAAAACTCAGCCCTCTGCCTTTTTCATTGGCAGAGGGCCGTTTTTTTGCTTAACAGTTATTGAGCATCCCTTAATTGCTCTACAACGCTGCATTTCGCTGCGTTGTCATACATCATGCAGGGGATCAGCCACCCCAGCAGAAGAAATACCGGAATTGTCAGCAGGACAGGCAGAATGGTGAATCGATACTCAAAGAACCAGAACATACTGCCCAGCATTTTTCCCGCAAGAGGTCCCATCACCAGCGACAGCATAAAGGCCGCCGCTACGGAAGACATTGCGTAAAACACCCCCTCATAGATCAGCATGGTTTTGAGCTGCCGGTTCGTCATTCCTACAGCCTGAAGCACAGCAAATTCACGGCGGCGGGAAAGAATACCGGTCATCATGGCGTTGAAAAAATTCAAGAGTCCCACCAGCCCAATGATAGCACAGAGGATACCACCTATCAGAAGGAACATCTGCCGGAACTGAGCAAATTCAGAGCGAGCCGTGGCCTTGCTTTCATACATCAAGGGCGAAAACTCACCGGCAGTGAGCTTCGATAGATATTGCTCTGCTTCGGCCTCGTCAACTTCGTCCACTGTGTCGAACAGGTAGAGCATCGGAATGGCCGCACCACCACTGTCCCGCTGAGCAGTGTCCACAGACAAAACTGCATTATATCCAATACCACCATAACGATAACTCATGGAATAGGGAACCTCTACCAAGGCGCAGACCGTGTACTCTACATCTCTGGCTCCATACAGTTTTTCCTGAAAGTACTCCTCCGGTGTATCCTCGGTGCAGAGTTCCCCGGTGCGGCTGTCGATATATTTCACATCGTCCGCATAGGTAGCCGTGATTGTGTCTCCCACCTTGGGGTAGTATTCAGGATTGGGCAGATTGCCGTAGTCATCTAAGGAACCGCAATGGCAATAGAGTGATTATCCGACTCCAACATAGGAGAAATATCTCCGTCGAACACTTGCAGCTTGTCAAACAGGCTGTTGTCCAGAGCCTCGATCCTGGTATCTCCCATCACCATATTGCCTCGGTGCTCCAGACGGCTCATATGGCTGTCCAACTGCTCGGCGCTTTCGTACCTTGCATAGTCCTGTCGCAGAGCATCCTCCGTCATCCACAGGTAGGCGGGTTTTCGCACAGCATATCCCGTGCCGGAAAGACTGGCCTTTGTGTTTGCGGAGATATCCTCTATTTGCTCCTGGGTGATAAATTCATCTGCACTCGAGTTATAACGAAAATAGTCGGGAGTGCTGACGATAAAATCGGCGCAGGTCATGGTGGATACATACTTCTCCATGCTGAAGCCGCCCACAAAGGCACACAGCGCATTGAACAGTGTCACCGACAGTGCCAGAGACACCACCACCAGCACCGTTTTTTTTCTTGTTCGTCCCAGATTGGCAAAGGCCATCTGATGGAGCTTGGCTCCCCGGGTGCTGCGCTGTTTTTTCTTAGTCTGTATCGCATCCGTATATTTGGTAGCCTCTACCGGAGAGACCTTGGCTGCCATTTTTCCGGGCTTGGAACAGGACAAGAAGCACCGTCAACAGGGCAAACAGCATAGAACCAAGGAAGATCACAGGCGATGTGCTGATGGTGGTGATGCCTGCATCCAACTGGGTGGAGCGCAAGACAACAGGAACCAAAACGGCGCCAATGCCGTAGCCCAGCAGCAGCCCCGCCGGAATACCGATCAGACAAAGCAGAAGTGCCTGCTGGCGAATGATGCGTTTGAGCTGCCGGGGCGTTGTGCCAATGGTTTTCAGAAGCCCGTAAAACCGGATATCTCCCGCAACAGAGATCTGGAAAATGTTATAGATGATAAGATACCCGGTGAAAATCACCAGCAGCAAAAAAGCTGCTATGGCGATCACAAGTTCCGGATCGAGCTGCGACTCCAGCTGGGATGAGGTATATCCCCAATTGACGCCGATCCGGACGCTGTTGGGATCGGTATAGCTGTCCCATGTGTAGCCAAGATCGGTATCCACCTGCTCCATCTGCCCTTGAATGTTTGTGCCGGAGGCCAGCATGACATTCAAATCGGTGCGGAAAGGCTGTAAACCTGTTTTCACTGCCTGCGCTTCGATGTCATCTGCGTAATCACGGCTGATGTTGATGTAATGAACAGGCATTAGTTCATCATAGTCCCAATAGCCTACCAGCGTAAAGGCATCTGTTACAGTAAAGGCGGTTTGATCCTTGTCCGTAATGGAATAGGAAACCGTGACCTTTGCGCCCAGCTCCGGCGTTACGCCAAGCAGCTGCAACGCTGCCGTATCCATGGCTACCTCTTTGCCGCTTTCGGGCATCCGTCCGGTAGTAGGGGTTGCATAGCTCCATTTAGTACAGTTGGCATCCATGTAGCTGATCTCTGCCGGTATTTTGGCAAAGACCCCCTCCGCAGTGATACCGATTACCATCCGTGCCCCCGTAGCCTTCACCTTTGGGTGGGCAGCGATGCGTTCCGCCTGCTCGGGGGAAACATCCTTAAAGGTGCCATGCGCATAGCCGCCTACCTGCCGAAACTGGTAGGTTTCATAGCTGGCGTTCAGTGACAAGACAATGGTGAACATGGAAGTAAATAGCAGCGTTGTCAGCGCAATGGCAAAAATAGCGATCAGATTGCGGCGACGGTTCGCATAAAGAGATTTTAAGCTGAGCTTTCGAATACATTTTCTGTTTTTGACATTCATCGTAGCCACCTCCCGTTAGTTCTGGGAGACGATCCGACCATCTTCGATACGGATAATGCGGTCTGCCATCTGCGCAATTTCTTCGTTGTGAGTGATCATTACGATTGTCTGGGCGAACTTTTGACTGGTGACTTTCAAAAGGCTCAATACATCCTGGCTGGTTTTGGAATCCAGATTACCGGTGGGTTCATCTGCCAGAATGATAGCGGGTGCTGCCGCCAGCGCACGGGCAATGGCTACTCGCTGCTGTTGACCGCCAGAGAGCTGATTGGGCAGCGCATCCAGACGGTCGCTCAGTCCAAGCGTCTGTACAATCTGCTGCACAAAAGCCTTGTTTACCTTTCCGCCATCCAGTTCAGTGGGTAGAATGATATTTTCATATACATTCAGCACCGGAACAAGATTGTAGCTCTGAAATACAAAGCCGATTTTCCTGCGGCGGAAGATGGTCAGCGCTTCCTCCTTCAGGGAGAAAATATCCTGTCCGTCCACCATGACCGTGCCGCTTGTAGGGCGATCCAGCCCGCCCAGCATGTGCAGCAGCGTGGATTTGCCGGAGCCGGATGTGCCGACAATTGCAACAAATTCGCCCTTCTTTACACTTAAATCAACTCCATCCAATGCATGAACTGCGTTTTCACCGGAGCCGTAAATCTTCGTCAGGTCATTTGCCTGTAAAATATTCATAAACTCGTACCTCCATTAAAAAATCTGTATGCAGGGTTTTATGTTCCTGCATACAGATCATATCACACAATTCTTTCCACAATCTTTCAAGACGGAGTTCAATTCTAACAGTTTTGTAAGATTTCAGCTTGTCTCGGAAGAAATACAGAAAAAGTGGAGCCTTTTCCCGGTTCCGAGGTCAGTTTGATGTACCCACCCTCCCCGGAAATAATCTCCCGTGCCAGATACAGGCCGATGCCCACGCCCTCATTTTCCCGGACGGCTTCCGAACGATAGAAGCGGGAGAAGATCTTCGGCTGTTCAGATTCTTCAATACCGATGCCCGTGTCCGTCACATCAATACGGGTAAAGAGTTCATATTCTGCTGCGGAAATCGTCATGCTGCCGGAGGGCGTGTATTTGATAGCGTTGTCCACCAAATTGCCCAAGGCTTCTGTTGTCCATTTGGGGTCGCAGCAGGCAGAAGAAGTTGTTTCAGAGATTTGCAGTACCAATCCCTTTTGTTTTTGTCTTGGAACCATACTGAGCCGCAATACCGTCCAGCATCGGTTGAACAGACTCCTGCCTGGGTGATAGGGTCAAAATCCCATTTTCCAGCCGGGACAACTTCACCAGAGAATCAATTAAGAAACGCAGTTTCTCTGTCTGCTGATGGATGGCTTCCACATTGGAGTGCATATCCCCGGGCAATTCTTCCTCTGCAATCAATTCGCTGTAAAGCAGAAGATTGGCAATGGGCGTCTTGGTCTGGTGGGAAATATCGGCAATCAGCGTTTTGATTTTTATCTTTCTCGATGGTCACATTCCGGGCGGAAATAGCGGAGGAGGATAGATAGTGGGCAAATTTGGTTTCCAGAGCCGATAAGCGGCTTTCATCAAAATTTGTTTCGGAGTAAGTACCCTCGACGGCAGCATCCAGCATCTGATCGATTGTGTCCATCGTCTTTTTGGTTCGGCGGTAGTTTGCATAAATTGCAAGTGCCGCAGCCAGAACGCAGGAAAATTCCAATATTACAATCCAATTATCCATGCTTCTTTCCCCACATATAGCCGATGCCGTAGACCGTCTGGATATAGTTCTGCGCTCCCAGCTTATCCCGAAGCCGTTTGACAGTCACAGACAGGGCATTTTCATCTACATACTCCGCTCCATCCGTCCAGATGCGGTCGATCAGATCGCCACGGCTCATAGCGTTGCCCTGATTTTCCACCAGCAGACGAAGGAGCTTTTGTTCTGTTTTGCTGAGTTCTACGTTGGCACCGTCTGCGGAAAACTGCATCTGGTCAAAGTCAAATACAAAACGGTCAATTTGAAAAGTCTTTGCAGGGACAGAAACCGCATTTTTTCGTAGCTGCGTATTGACCCTCGCCCGCAAAAACCGACAGAGAAAAGGGCTTCGTGATGTAATCATCTGCACCCTGTTCCAGCCCAACTACAATATCCATATCGGTATCATTGGCAGTCAGCAAAATCACCGGGCGCACCGGGGCGGCGGCTTTCAGCTCTTGCAAAAAATCCAGCCCACTGCCGTCCGGCAGATTGATGTCCAGAAGCACCAGTAATACGCTGCCGCAAGCTAACTGTTCCCGTGCGGTCTTCAAATTCAGGCAGGAAACGACTTGGCGGTTTTCAGACTTCAAAGCACGGCATAATCCTTGATTTAAGCCTGTATCATCTTCTATGATTAAAATTTGTTCCATTTAATTCTCCAATCTATACTATTTTTCGCTCAATACCACCAAGGCAATTCCAACCAGAAGTTATCCAGAGCCAGCTTTTCCGTGGACTTTGCCCTGCTCTCTGACAGGTGGAAGTGCTTCGCTGTTTCGTTCAAGGGATGGAGTACATCGTCCTCAAAGCCAAAACGATACCAAAGGTAAGCTTTATCTCGTTCCTCAATCATTTGCAGAGCTGTATGGATTTCTTCGTGAGTTTCCTTGGCGATGAAAATCTGTTCCGGGTTCTGTATTCTGGAATCGGCTATAAATTCATGCCGTCCCTTGTTTTCGCCCTTTTTGACCTCATCCAGACGGATAATACAGTCCAGATTTTTGGCTTCAAAGGTGGGATTCTGCCTGCGGATGTAGTCCAGCATGGCGTTATGAATAGCCGGGGCAGCATAGGTCAGAAACTTGTTCCCGTAGTCGGGTTGAAAGCTGCTTATGCAGCCCAGAAGCCCCAAGGAACCCTCCTGCACCAAATCGTTCAGTTCAATGCCGAGGGCAGCGTTCAGCTCCCGCTGTGCGCTCCATATTTCATATGCCGTCTTTCGGATGAATCGCAGATTGTTCTCTACAAGGGCATTTTCCGCCCATTTGTCGCCGCCCTGCGCCGCAATACAGAGTTCTTCGTTATTCTGTGGTGTCATCGCTTTGTCCCTGTGATTCCGGCTGTTGCAGAGTCGTTTTCAAAAGGTCAACCAATGACTGGTTGAAGTTCAGCAATGCTTCCTGATTGACATAATCCATACCGGAAACACTGCCCGTGACGGCATCTGCAACAGCTTCCGGCGTAATGGTCGGAACGGGCGTATCCTGTCCCTTGGTCAGCTCGGTAAACATCCTCTCAGTGGTTTCCTTGCTGATTGCCTTGGCTGCGGCCAAATCGCTGCCTGCTTCTTTCTTGATTTCCTTAACCACCGTCATAAAGGTGTTTTGAATCGTGGTCTGGTCTGCCTGATAAGCGGGAATTTTCATGGCATTAGCGGTTCGGGCTGCCTGTACTGCTTCGGGAGCTTGGTTCTGTCCCAACAGCAGAGAGCCAACGGTAGCAAACATCTGGTTTTGTGCGGCATATCCTCTTGCAAGGGTATCATCCATATACTGTGCAATCATATAAGTAACCATGGCAAAGCGGGGATTTTCCAGCAGACGGTTGACTACATCATTGTTGACCTTTCCGGTATAAAGATTCTTTGCAGCTTCAACAGATAATCCCAGTTCTGAAATATCGTAGTTCTTTTTATCCGGGATTACGGTCGTACCCAAGATAAAGTCCGTGGACACATTGAACACTCTGGCGATGCGGATAACGCTTTCTTCGCTCAGCTTTTCGGTCTTTCCGCTAAGGAAGCGGCTGATGGTGCTTTCATTCACATCAATCCGAAGTGCCAGCTCTCGCTGGGTCATCTTGCGTTCTCTCATCACATCAACGATTCTTTTTCGGACATCGGCGGGTAAATAAGTATCTGCCATTATGCTTCCTCCTCTCTGTCAGCTTTCAGTTTGATATATTTTCCGCTTTTTGATGCGGGCATCTGTCGGCTTTTCAGCGTCCTCCGGGATGATCCAGCGGCTTCCTGCCCGCTGTGCGCCCGGTATTCGGTCATTGTTGCAGAGAATACCAACTCTCCGGGGAGAAATGCCCCATTTTTCGGCAACTTCAAATGTAGACAGGTATTTCATATCTGCATCGTCCCTCCTGGTTCATAGTAACTTTAATTATATTCTATTTACGGAACAATATCAACCAATATTGTGTGAACACTGCCGTCCCAAAACTTGCAAAAATGCAAGTTTTCGGGGCGGCTTTTTGCTTTGCTTGCGGATGTGCCTGATTTTTCGGTTGAAAGCGTTTTTCTGCGTATATTCAGGCAGATGAAAAAATCATCGAGAAAAATCAAGGAGGTTATGCAAATGAACATTTTTGAAACAGTCAAGGCGGCGGTCACGGTTAGGCAAGCCGCCGAACACTACGGGCTGAAAATCAATCGCTCCGGGATGATTTGCTGCCCTTTCCACGATGACAGACACCCCAGCTTGAAGCTGAACGAGGATTACTTCTATTGCTTCGGTTGCGGTACTGCCGGGGATGTGGTGGACTTCACAGCAAGGCTGTTTGACATGTCCGCTTATGAAGCAGCGCAGAGACTTGCTGTGGACTTCGGGCTGGACAGGCCGCCGTCCGTGGTAGCACAGGTCAGAAAGCCCCGTCCCCGTGTAAACCAGTTGAAGCAGGACGAGCTTTTCTGCCTGAATGTGCTGTCCGGGTATCTTCATCTTTTGGAGGACTGGAAAGAGCGGTATGCTCCCGAAGCACCGGAAGACGAACTTGATGAGAGGTTCGTGGAAGCCTGTCACGAGCTGGGCTATGTGGAGTATCTGACCGATTTGCTCATTATGAGCGACTACGAAGAAAGGACTGATACGGTCAAGGAACTTTTGACAGATGGAACGATTGCAAAAATGCAAGAACGACTGGACAAGCAGGAAAAGGAGGTGCGCTGCCATGTCAGAGAACAGGAAATTGCCTGATACGAATATGCCGATTTGGTTTGACGGCAAAGCAATCAACGAAGTCATTTTCTGTGAAGAATTTCTCAGGGACTATCCCATGATTACGGTAAATGGAACTTTCTTCACTGTCAATGGCATTGTGAACGATGAAAACAGGCTGAAAAAAGAAATCTATGACCGTATCAAGCTCTATGTGACCAGCAACATTGCAAAGAGGGTCACAAATCTGCTGGATGTAATGCGAATGGAGTGCTGTGCCGATGATCTTCTCCTGTACCAAGACCGTATTCATGTGGCAAACGGCACCTATCATTTGGATGGCACATTCAGTGCGGAAAAAGATTACTGCCGCAATCGCTTGCCCGTTTCCTATCAACCAGATGCTCCGCAGCCTGTGACATGGCTGCATTTTTTGTCCCAGCTTTTGGAGCCAGAGGACATTTTGACCTTGCAGGAATTTATTGGCTATTGCTTCATTCCCTCAACCAAGGGTCAGAAGATGCTCATGCTCACCGGAAAGGGCGGCGAAGGAAAGAGCCGGATCGGTGTTGTTCTTCGTGCGCTGCTGGGTGTCAACATGAAAACCGGAAGTGTGGCAAAGGTGGAGACAAGCAACTTTGCCCGTGCCGATCTGGAACATGAGCTTTTGATGCTGGACGATGATATGAAGCTGGAAGCACTGCCCCAGACCAACAATATCAAAGCAATTATCACCGCAGAGCTACCTATGGATTTGGAGAGAAAGAGACAGCAAAGCTATCAGGGAGATTTATATGTGCGGTTCATCGGGCTTGGGAACGGTGTCCTGCAAGCTCTCCATGACCGGAGTGTGGGCTTCTTCCGCAGACAGATCATTTTGACCACCAAGGAAAAAGACCCGAACAGAAAAGACGATCCCTATATTGCGGAAAAAATGGCTGCCGAAGCGGAGGGTATCTTCCTCTGGGCATTGGAGGGGCTGCACCGTCTAATTGCAAATAATTTCCGATTTACCCTGAGCCAGTCGGCTTTGGACAATCTGAACGATGCCGTTTCAGACGGAAACAACATCATTGATTTTCTGGCTTCTGAGGGCTATATCCGCTTCCGTGCAGATTATGAAGCAAGCTCCAAAAATCTGTACGCTGTTTACAAGCAGTGGTGTGATGATAACGCCTTGAACAGCCTTTCCCAAAAGAGCTTCTGCTCGTTTCTAAAGCAGAATGAAAGCCGATACAACCTTGAATACACCAACAAGGTCAACATTGGCGGCGGACGATTTGCCAGAGGGTTTGTGGGCATCGAACTTCTGCAAAGACCGTTTCTATGAAAGCGGTAGTAACTCAGAAGTACGTGTACCATCCGTACCGGATGGAGCCGATTGTCAAGCGTGCACTTGGTACACGTACTTTTCGCTTACTATCGTTTTTCCGCCTTAGAAACATCCGCACCCCTCTTTTTGAGGGCTGGAAAATCAATGGTAATGGAAACGGCGAAGTTTTTAACCGTAGGGCGAAATCATTTTGCGAAACAGTGCTTCTCTGGACAGTGAACAGTCTTTACGAAATAATGGCGGTTTTCGCTGTTTCAGACCAAAGCACAAAAAGCAGTAAACTGGGATAGGGTCACTTGCGGGCAGGACATCACAGGCGATATTTCTATCGCATTTTATGAAAGTCAAATATTACACGGAACAGCGAAGCGGACACGCCAATGGGCGCACCAGCTTCGCTTTTTTTACAACAAATTATGGAGGTTTTTCAATATGAGCAATGTACGAAACGAAATCAAGGCACAGATCGTCCGTGCCGGATTTACCATGCAGGATGTGGTGGACAAGCTGGCGGAGGATTATGGCTGGTCGGACAGCGTATCTAACCTTTCTGCAAAGCTCCAAAGAGAGAGCATCCGCTACAAAGAGGTCATCGAGCTTGCCGATGTGCTGGGCTATGACATCGTGTGGCAGAAACGGGGGGAGCGATGATGCGGCATATCTTATCCCCTCGCAGCTCCCGTCCCCATAGGAAGTGCCGCAGTGCTTCCTATGGACTGGCAGTGAATACAATCGGCAATGCTGCTGTTTGTTCGCTGCCGCTGCCTACAAGGGATTGTGGAACAATTCTGCTGGCAGACAGGCTGGACAAGAGAAAAAGGCAAAGGGCATTTTTCGAGCTGGACAGCAGAGGTCACCGCAGTGACCGCACTCCCCCTCCGGAGGAGCCCTCGGAGAGCCCACGGCACTTTGCAGCCAGTATGGATGAAAGTGTAATAGTGGGTTATTACACTTTGAAAAAGTGCCTCTCGCAAGCCCCTCATCCCTCACAAATCTTCTCGGAAAGGAGCATGCCCCATGGCAAGAAATGATGGAATTGACCGCACCGTTGCCGTAACCAGGATATGAAACCGCCGATGATCTGGCAAAGGTGCAGGAACACAACGAACGGGAAAAAGACAGTTACAGCAATCAGGACATCGTGCCGGATCGTTCTTCTCTGAACATTCATTTCAAAGAGCCGACAGCCGGTTACGAAGAAATGTTTACCCAGATGGAACAGGACAAGGTGATCTCCACCAGAGGGCTGAAAGCGGATGCCGTGAATACGGTGAGCTGGTATTCGATGTGAACTCCGCTTACTTCTACAATCACGGCGGCTATGAATTTGCCAAACAGTTTTATGCCGATGCCTATAAAGCCGCCGTGGAGGTGGTGGGCGGTGAACAGTATATTCTCTCTGCTGTCATGCACGCCGATGAGCGCAACCGGGCTATGTCGGAAGCTCTTGGCGAGGATGTGTACCACTACCACCTCCATGTGGTCTATATCCCGGTGGTTGAAAAACAGATCCTCTGGTCGAAGCGGTGCAAGGACGAAGCCCTCCGGGGGACAGTCAAGGAAACCATCATGCAGGTCAGCCGCAGTAAGAAATGGGAATCCAAACCTGTTCTTGACGGGAACGGCAATCCCATGCTGAATACAAAAGGCAAAAAGATTTTGAAGTCATCCTACAGTGTATTGCAGGATGACTTTTTCAATTTCATGCAAGCCGCCGGGTATACCGATGTGGAGCGTGGAGAGCGTGGCAGCACTGAGGAACATCTGACGGTAACACAGTTTAAGGTGCAAGCCGAAACCCAGCGTCTGGAAGCTGTGACCGCACAGGTGGAACAATCGGAACAGACCTTGGCTGACACCCAATCCGCCGTAGAAAAGCAGGAAAAGAAGCTGAAAGCTCTGCAAAAGGAAACCAAGACAGCAAAGACAGTGGCAATAACCGTGCAGGATATTGAAGCAATGGGTAAGAAAAATTCCTTTACCGGAAATGTCACCCTCACAGCAGACCAGTGCGATACCCTGAAACGCTACGCTGTCAACGGGATTATCTTTAATGCTGAGAATAGTCGCCTGAAAGAAAAACTGGATTCCGCTGTAAAATCCGCTTCCATCTGGAAACAGCGGCATGACGAACTGAACGAAAAATATAATGAACTGAAAGAAAAAGCCCAGCCCTATCTGGATGCGTTGGAAATCGCAGCAGAACGGGTCAGGACTTTTCTTTCTGCCATCCTCGCAAGGGGAAAAGAAACTCGTGAACACACAGCTCATGTCCGCAAGCACGGACGGGATATGGAAATTTAAGGAGGAAAATTTGATGATAAATATTGTAACAAAACTGAATAACATGATGCTGGATGGTACGCCACATCTGGAAATGGTAGAAGCCTGTTCCGGGATTGATTTGGAATCCTGCTTCGACCCTATCTTTGAACCGCCCATTGATTTTGTGGAGGAATGCCGGAAACGGCAGGAAGCGGCACAGTCGCCGTACCATTGTACCGTGGAACGCCTGATTGGAAATACGTGGTACACCATTGAAACTGTATGTGATGGAAATGAGCCGCTTACCGACAAGGTAAAACGGCTCATTTTTTCGGATAAGGGGGTGGCTTGTTAATGACACAGACACAAAATTATGATAATATATTATTATGCACACCGATTCTGTCAGCTGACCAAAACGCAAAAGGAGGACGTTATGGATCAGCAGAAAATTACCATCATCTATTGCCGCTTATCCGTGGAGGATATTAAGGAAAATTCCAAGGGCGGCAAGGCTGATGAATCAAATTCAATACAGAATCAGAGAGAGTTTTTAACCAGATACGCAAAAGAACATGGGTACACCAACCTGAAAATTCTGGTGGATGACGGTTATACCGGGACGAACTTCAATCGTCCCGGCGTACAGGAGGGCTTCGACCTCGTAAAGCAAGGCCTTGTCGGTTGCTGGCTGGTCAAAGACCTGAGCCGCTTCGGGCGTGATTATCTGACTGTCGGACAGTACACAGACATTATCTTCCCCAGCTATGATGTACGATTTATCGCCGTCAATGACGGGGTGGACAGTGAACGGGGCGACAGCGAGGGTATGGCTGCAATCCGCAATCTTTTCAATGAGTGGTATCCCCGTGATACCAGCAAGAAAGTCCGTGTCAGTCTCCACCAAAGGGGAACCAGCGGCAAGCACATGGGCAAGCCGCCCTACGGCTACCGTTGTGACCCGGCGGACAAGGATCATTGGATTTTGGATGAAGATGCGGCTCCTATCGTCAAATATATCTTTGACCTGACCGTTTCGGGAAAGGGACCGGATGCCATAGCCAGAATTTTGGAAAACCAAAAAATCCTGACAGCAAAAGCTCTGTATGCCCAGCGCAAGGGGAAAGCAATGCCGGAAAGACCATATCATTGGGCTGGACAATCCGTTGCAGGTATTCTGGAACGGATGGAATACACAGGCTGTACCTGTAATTCAAGACCTATTCCAAATCCTACAAGCTGAAACAGCGGATTCCCAAATTCCCCGGAGGATATGTTCATCCTGCCGGATACGCAGGATGCCATCGTATCACAGGCACAGTGGGACAGGGTGCAGGAGCTTCGCAAAAACAAACGCCGCCCCGCAAAAGCGGAACGGCAGGGCTTCTTCTCCGGGCTTCTGTTCTGCCCTGACTGTGGAAACAAGCTGCACTTTGCCACTTGCAAGAGCTTTGAGGGCAAGCAAGACCATTATGTTTGTTCCAGCTACAAAAGTGGTCGTGGAATGTGCAGCGCACACTATATTCGTGAAGATGTGCTTCGTGAGATGGTTCTGGAACGAATCCGGGCAGTCAACGAGTATATCCGAAACGATGTGGAGGGCTTTCAAGAGGAATGGCTGCACTGCCGCCGTGCCGATCAGGAGCAGAGTATCCGGGACGATAAGAAGCGAGTGGAACAGGCAAAGAAGCGCCTTGCCGACCTTGATATTATCATTTCCCGGCTCTATGAGGATTTTGTTCTTGGAAATCTCGGTCAGGAACGGTACAAGAAAATGTCCGCTGACTATGAAGCGGAACAGGAACGGTTAAAACTCGAAATTGAAGTGACCGAAGAATGGGTGGAACAGCAGAATGAAATGAATGATGGTCTGGATGCCTTTATTGCCCTGACGAAAAAGTATGTGGACGTGACCGAACTGACACCGACGATTGTAAATGAGTATATCAAGAAAATCGAGGTGTTTGCTCCTGACAAGTCCAGCGGCAAGCGGCGGCAGAAAATCAAGATTTACTTCAACTTCGTTGACGAGGTTGACATTCCTGTTTTCAGCGAACCCAGTATTGCAGAATCAACCTACGGACGCAGAAAAACGGCGTGACCTTTCGGTCACACCGTCTTCTGTCCCTGTTCGTAGCCAAATAGTTACTTGTCACTATTAAGCCTTCGGCTTCCGGGATTTTTTTGTTTTGCGTTGTTCCCTATCAGCCTCCTCGCCCTCTCCGTCACCTACGGTGACAGACTCCCCCGGAGCGGGGGAAGTCTTTCCTCAAAGGGAGAGCCTCTGGCGAAACCGGTCACTTTGCAGTTAAGCCGAAAAGTCTGCCGCAGTGCCGCACTTTCGCAGAAAGCGGCACTGCAAATGCCGTCTACCTTTACGCCCCCTCCAGTGAAAATGCAATGCCGGAGCTTCCGCGGACGCTCCGGCATTGCTCTCTTAAAAATTATTCTTCCGCTGAATACGGCCGGAGCAAGGCGTAGGCCATTCCAGATCGTCCCCCTCAGAACTTCAGCCGCATCTGGTACCACACCACGCCCCCGTGGGTGGAGCCGGAAACGCCCTCGTTCACAAAGCCGAACTTTGCATAGTAGTGCACCAGGGCCTCCTTGCAGGTCAGTACCAGCCCCTTCCGGCCTTGGGCCCGGGCGTCGGCAATGGCCTGCTGCAGCAGCTGCCCGGCGTACCCCTGTCTGCGGCAGGCCGGGATGGTGTTTACCCCAAAGATCATCTGCCAGGCACCATTCTCCCGGTGGAGGGAGGCGTCGGCGTACATCTCATCGGTCAGGTCCGGCCAGTCGGTGCAAAAGCCGTCCACAAAGGCCAGCAGCCTTTCCCCCTCCCACAGCAGCCAAAAATGATCGCCGTACTGCTGCAGCCGCTCGGCAAACTCCTCTGCCGTAGCCGCCTCTGCCGCCGGGAAGCAGGCCGCCTCCACCGCTGCAATGGCCTCCAAGTCCTTTAAGGTCCCCTTACGGATCTCCATAAATATTCTCCCCTCTTTTTCTTCCGAGTGTACCACAGTTCCTGCCCAAAGGCAAAGGTCCTGCCGGTTTTTCCTTTTGGGCCATTTGCATCCGCTGCCGCTCCGTGTTACAATGGCTATATTGCATCCAGGAAAGGAGCTGACACGCCATG
>ENA-OQKG01000047-OQKG01000047.1-human-gut-metagenome-genome-assembly--contig:-NODE-47-length-15206-cov-2.654685_pt1 | contig 15206 bp, 14 predicted proteins | sample MGYA00242649_ERZ504799 | MGnify/ENA primary metagenome ERZ504799 (study PRJEB26092, sample SAMD00036428) | human gut metagenome | host: Homo sapiens | study: EMG produced TPA metagenomics assembly of... | reverse complement strand
CCGGCGCCCGCGGCAAGCGCACGCCGTTGCCAGGCAAGACCTTCGGCGAGCCAAGGATGACATCGACAAGCAGAACGAAGCACGTTCGCGGGAATGACCGCGTGAGGGGAACGACCATGAGCGAAATCACAACCACGAAATTGTCCTGCAGTCAAGGCGACGCAGGTTCATAAGGCCTTCGGCAATCTGCATGTGCTCAAAGGCATCGACATGACCGTCATGCCGGGCACCGTCACCGTGATCCTCGGTCCGTCCGGCTCCGGCAAATCCACGTTCCTGCGTCTGATCAACCAGCTGGAGACCCTGACCGGCGGCGAGATCGACGTCGACGGCGAGATGATCGGCTACAAATACGTCGACAAGGGCGGCGAACGCGTGCTGCAGACCCTGAACGACAAGGAAGTGGCCGAACAGCGTTCCAAACTGGGCATGGTGTTCCAGCGCTTCAACCTGTTCCCGCACATGACGGCTCTTGAAAACGTCATGGAGGCTCCGGTCCACGTCAAGCACATGGACAAGAAGGAAGCTCGCAAGCTCGCCATCGAGGAGCTGAACCGCGTCGGCATGGGGGAGCGCCTCGATTATTATCCGGCGCAGCTTTCCGGCGGTCAGCAGCAGCGCGTGGCCATCGCACGCGCGCTTGCCATGAAGCCGGAGATCATGCTGTTTGACGAGCCGACATCCGCGCTTGATCCGGAACTGGTCGGCGAAGTGCTCAACGTCATGCTCGACCTCGCCAAGGAAGGCATGACCATGGTGGTCGTCACCCATGAGATCGGGTTCGCCCGCGAGGTCGCCGACCAGATCGTCTTCATGGACGGTGGTGTGGTCGTCGAACAAGGCGGTCCGGAAATCATCGACCATCCGAAGGAGTCGAGGTTTAAGGACTTCTTGCAGCACGTCCTGTAGCAAGTAAGGCAGTCGTACTGCCGTAAATTCCCAATCCACTGACGTCAAGCGTCCGCAGACGTCCGGTGGGTTGGGTTTTCTTTTTGCTGCCGACGATGGGCGCGTTGCGTGCGCCACTGGTTCGCACGATTTCCCTGGGGGAGTGGGATTTCGCATATATGGCAAAGATTTGTAAGGACGCGCGGCTTGGTTTCATGATTGACATCCTTACCCGATAGGCTAAGGAGCTATGTGTGGAATCGTAGGATATGCAGGAAATGTTCGGACCGCGTGCGGCAAACCCTTGGAGGTCTGCCTCCAGGGTCTTCAGCGATTGGAATACCGTGGATATGATTCGGCCGGCGTGGCGTTGACCGCGCCCGGCATGGACCATGTGGCGGTGCGTAAGAAGGCCGGCCGTCTCGCCAACCTGGTGCAGGACATCGAACGCGATCCGATGCCGGAAGCCACCGTGGGCATCGGCCACACCCGTTGGGCCACCAACGGCGTGCCGAACGACACCAACGCGCATCCGCACACCTCGCGTGACGGCAAAGTGGCCATCATCCACAACGGCATCATCGAAAACGCGTCCCAGCTGCGTCTCGACCTGCAGACGGAGGGCTATCGTTTCGTCTCCGAAACTGATACCGAGGTCGCGGCGAAGCTGCTGGGCAAAATCAGCGACAAGATCATCGAGGAAACCGGTAAGCCTGACCTGTTCAAGGCCATCCGCCGTCTGGCCCGCATGCTGGAAGGCGCGTTCACCATCCTCGCCACGGACGTGCGACAGCCGGACATCGTGGTTGGCGCCCGTCACGATTCGCCGCTGGTGGTCGGTCTTGGCGAAGGCGAGAACTTCCTCGGCTCCGACGTGGCCGCGTTCGTGGCCTACACCAAGCGCGCCATGGAAATCGACCAGGATCAGGCCGTGATGGTGTCCGCAGACAAGGTCGTCGTCTCCGACTTCATGGGCAACATCGTGGAACATCCGAAGACCTACACCGTGGATTGGGATGCCTCGGCTACCGAAAAAGGCGGCTGGGACTCCTTCATGGACAAGGAGATCCACGAGGATCCGGCCGCCGTGCAGCGCACCCTGCTGGGGCGTCTCGACGAGAACGGCAACATCAACCTCGATGAGGTGCGCATCGACGAGCATGATTTCAAAGCCATCGACAAGATCATCGTCATCGCCTGCGGCACGGCCGCGTACGCGGGCATGGTGGCCAAATACGCCATCGAGCATTGGGTGCGCATTCCGGTAGAAGTGGAACTCGCCCACGAATTCCGCTACCGTGACCCGATCCTCACCCCCCGAACGTTGGTGGTGGCCATTTCGCAGTCCGGCGAGACCATGGACACGCTGATGGCGTTGCGCCACGCGCGTGAACAGGGCTCCAAGGTATTGGCCATCTGCAACACGCAGGGCGCGTCCATCCCACGCGAATCCGACGCGGTGCTCTACACCCACGCCGGTCCGGAAGTGGCGGTCGCCTCCACCAAGGCGTTCGTGGCGCAGATCACCGCCGCATACGTGCTCGGCCTGTATCTGGCCCAAGTCAAGGGTGCCATGTATCGAGACGAAATCGCCCAGACTTTGGAATCTCTGAAGGACATGCCCCGCAAGATCCAGTGGGTCCTCGACACCCAGACCAAGACCGTGCAGGAGGCCGCCAAGCAGATGGTGGACGCGAAGTCCTTCCTGTTCCTCGGACGTCATGTGGGGTATCCGGTCGCCATGGAAGGCGCGCTGAAGCTCAAGGAGATCGCCTACACCTTCACCGAGGGCTTCGCCGCGGGAGAGCTCAAGCATGGTCCGATCGCGCTGGTCGACGAGGGCGAGCCGGTCGTGTTCATCGTGCCGCCCGCGCGCGGACGCAACGTGCTGCACGCCAAAGTCATCTCCGGTATCGAGGAGGTCAAGGCCCGCGGCGCCTACATCATCGCCGTGGCCGAGGAGAACGATCCGGATGTGGAGCGTTACGCCGACGTGGTGTTCTGGCGTCCCGCATGCCCGACGCTGATGAGCCCGCTGGTGGACGTGGTGCCGCTGCAGCTGTTCGCCATGGACATGGCCAAGCTCAAGAACTACGACGTGGACAAGCCGCGCAACCTCGCCAAGTCAGTCACCGTTGAGTGACGAACGCAGGCACCGTTACGTGCTCGAGGAACCTCATATTCCCTTCGAATATGAGGTTCTGTACGAGGACGAGAACATCATCGTCATCGACAAGCCGCATTTCCTCGCCACCACGCCACGCGGCATGTGGTATCGCGAAACCGCGCTGGTCCGGTTGTGCGAGCGGTACGACGAGCCGAACATCACGCCGGCGCACCGTTTGGACCGACTGACCGCAGGCGTCGTCGTGTTCGTACGTAATCCGTCTGCGCGAGGCGCGTACCAGATGCTGTTCCAAAATTAAGCAAAACCGTCAAAACCTACGAATGCCTGGCACCGCTCGCCCCGACGCAGCGGCCGCGATATGGAACGGCGGTGCGCATCGACCGGCACCTGCCGTTTCCGCTGGTACGCAGGTCGCATATCAACAAGGATCGCGGACGATTGCAGGCGTACGAAAGCGCCGACGTGCCCAACGCGGAAACGCTGATCGAACGGGGAAGCGGCATCCGCTTCGTTGCCGGCAGACCGTACGTGAATTACACGCTGCATCCGAAAACCGGCAAGACGCACCAGTTGCGCGTGCATATGAATTCGCTCGGACTGGCGATATTGGGCGATGATTTCTACCCGGACATCGTGCAGCGCGCGTACGACGACTTCTCGCAACCCTTGGAATTGGTGGCGCGCGAACTGCGATTCGATGACCCGCTCAACGGCGAGCCACGTCGATTCGTATCGCACGTGCCGTTGGGCGCGGGCTTATAGAAACCTACGATTTTGGACATTCCCCTATCTCGTCCGACACGCCCGATTATCATGGCGTTCTGTTGACTTGCCGGAGCGTTTCCGGCATCACGAGAGTAAGAGAGAACCATGGGTAAAATCTCGAAAGCCGTCCGCGGCATCGCCGACATCTACAACGGCGCATCGCTGATCGTCCGTATCATCGTCGGCCTGATCATCGGCACCGTGCTGGCATTGACCATGCCCCACGTGACCTGGATCGGCGAATTCGGCACCCTGTTCGTGGCCGCGTTGAAGGCCGTGGCACCGATTCTGGTGTTCGTACTGGTGGCCAGCGCCCTTGCGCAGGGCACGTCGAAACTCGACCGCCGTTTCGGCACCGTGCTGTTCCTGTACCTGTTCACCACGTTCCTGGCAGCGGTCGTGGCCGTGCTGACCTCCCGTCTATTCCCGCAGACCCTGTCCTTGGGCAAGGCCGCCAAAGCCGACGTGGTGCCGCAAGGCCTTTCCGAAGTCATCCAGACGCTGCTGACCAACATCGTGGCCAATCCGATCCAGGCCATCATCGACGGCAACTACATCTGCATCCTGATGTGGGCCTGCCTGTTCGGACTCGCCATGAAGTCCATCGCCAACGAAAGCTCCAAAGCGTTCATGGCCAACGTGGCCGACGCCGTGTCCCAGGTGATCCGCTGGGTCATCAACCTCGCCCCGTTCGGCATCATGGGCCTCGTGTTCACCAACGTGGCCGACAACGGCCTGTCCGCGTTCACCAAGTACGGCAGCCTGCTGCTCCTGCTCGTCGGCACCATGCTGCTCATGGTGCTCGTGTTCGGCCCGCTCGTCATCTTCATCTTCCTGCGCCGCAACCCGTACCCGCTGGTCTACCGCTGCTTCAAGGAATCCGGCCTGACCGCGTTCTTCACCCGCTCCTCCGCTGCGAACATCCCCGTCAACATGCAGCTGTGCGAGAAGCTCGGGCTTGACAAGGACATGTACTCCGTGTCCATTCCGCTGGGCGCCACCATCAACATGAACGGCGCGGCCATCACCATCACCATCATGGCCATGGCTGCCGCCAACACGCTCGGCATCCAGATCTCCCTGCCGGCGGCCATCCTGCTGTCCGTGGTCTCCGCGCTCGGCGCATGCGGCGCGTCCGGCGTGGCAGGCGGCTCGCTGCTGCTCATCCCGATGGCCTGCTCGCTGTTCGGCATCAGCAATGACATCGCCATGCAGGTGGTGGGCGTTGGCTTCATCATCGGCGTCATCCAGGATTCCGTGGAAACCTGCCTGAACTCCGCGTCCGATGTGGAGTTCGCGGCCACCGCCGAATACCATGCCTGGCTCAAGCAGGGCCGTCAGCTGCCGGCCTTCATGTATTCCAAGAAGGAACGCGCCAAGCTCGGCATCGAAGCTTGATTGCGTACCGGCTTAGCCGCCGATGCGATATCGCAGGGAACCGCTTTGGAAGTTCGCTTCCGGAGCGGTTCTTCCGCATTCGGCGTATTTGGGTGGATATGGGGAGCCTTTCCAGGCTTGTGCGTGGCTTCCGCATGACCCGTATAATCTTATGGTGGTAATCGCAGGCGAAATACAAAACGGAGGTCCGTGGGCGTGGTGCTGAAATCGGCGAAACTGGTGAAGCAGCTCACCGCCATCTGCTGCGCGGGCGTCATGGCGGCCAGCGCCGCCGCATGCGGGGCCAATACGGACACACGCACACAGATCACCGTATGGTCGTGGGAGCCGAGCATGAAACAGGTCATCGCCGGCTTCGAAAAAGACAATCCCGACATCCACGTGGTTTGGAAGAACACCAGCGGTTACGACAAACTCAACAACGCCATCCAAGACGGTTATGGCATTCCCGACGTGGTGCAGCTGGAATATTACGCATTGCGCCAGTACGCGGTCAGCAGCCAGCTCGTGCCCATCACCGGCAGAACCGAAGGCTATGCCGATTTCTACACGCCCGGCACCTGGGCGTCGGTGCAGCTCAACGGACGGGTGTACGGGCTTCCCATGGACTCCGGCCCGATGGCCTTCTTCTATAACAACAGCGTGTTCGAACAGGTTGGTGTGGACGCGTCCAAGATCCGCACATGGGACGACTACTACGAGGCCGCCAAAAAAACTCAAGAAAATCGGCGTGTACATCACCGCCGATTCCGGCGACGCCAGCTTCTACGACACGATGATCTGGCTCGCCGGCGGACGCCCGTTCTCCACGTCCAACGATGGCAAGAACGTGACCATCAGACTCACCGAAGATAAAGGCACCCGCGAATTCACCGAATTCTGGCAGAAGATGATCGATGAGGGTTTGGTGGCAACAAACCTCACGTCATGGTCGGATCGATGGAAATCGGCCGTGGGACAAGGCAAAGTCGCCTCGCTGTTCTCCGGCGCATGGCTGCCTTCGCTGCTCATGTCCGACATTCCCGGCGCGGCCGGCCTGTGGCGCGTGGCCCAGATGCCGACGCCCGACGGCAAGGCCACCACATCGGAAAACGGCGGTTCGGCCCTTGCCGTGCTGCAACGTTCCCGCAAACCCGAAGCCTCATACCGTTTCATCGAATACGCCTGCCACAATGCCAAAGGCATCACAACCCGCGTGGATGGCGGCGCGTTCCCAGCCGACAAAAACACCCTATCCAATTCGAAATTCCTCAGCAAGACCACGGTGACCGACGACCGTGGCATCGAAGTGCCCTATTTCGGCGGGCAGGAATACAACCGCGTGCTGTCCCAGGCCGCGGAGAACGTGTCGACCGGATACCAGTATCTGCCGTTCGAAGTGTATGCGCGCAGCGACTTCCGGTCCACGGTGGGCAAGGCCTACAAATGGTCGAGCCTGCTGCGCAAAGAGCAGAACAGGCTCAACATCATCGCCGCAGGCGGTCAGGTCTCCGACACCTCCAACATCGGCGATGCGTTGAAGAACACCGAATCGTCCGACCGCATCAAACTTAAGGGCGGCATAGCCCTATGGCAGAAGGACCTGAAAGAATACGGAGCCAACCAGGGCTTCACCATCCAATAGCGTCTGTGTAATTGGTTTAATCGATTGCGGCCTGCGGATAGCGCATTATCCGCAGGCCGTCGGTTTTCAGATTGCCGGGCTATGATCGCCGGTTCGCGTCGCTGGCTCTTGAATCAGCGGACGTTTCGGTCGTAGATGTGCCGCATGCCCTTGAAAATCAGGTCCGGATCGTAAATGTCGATCATGTTCGTGTCGTCGGCGAACACGCGGCTCAATCCGCCCGTCGCCACCACACGGAAATCCTCGTCGATCTCCTTATGGAACTGCGCGATCGTGCGTTCGATGCCGCCGAGGAAGTTGTAGTACAAGCCCGCCTGCATGGCCGGTTTCGTGGACTTCGCCAGAATCGACTTCGGACGGGTGATCTCCACTTCCGGCAGCTGCGCCGTCCCTTCCCACAGTGCGGCCGCGGCGGTGCGGATACCGGTGGTGATCAGTCCGGAAATCACCGACGCGTCCGCGGTGACGTAGTTGAACGTGGTGGCCGTGCCGAAATCAGCCACCAGAATCGGCCCGCCATACTCGTAATACGCGCCCGCGCAGTCGGCGATGCAGTCCGCGCCCATGTTCTGCGGATTGTCCATGCGGATGTTGAGTCCCGTTTTGATGCCCGGTCCCACGATCATCGGATCGATGTCGAGGAACTTCACGATGCTCGCACGGAACGAATGCATGACCTTCGGCACCACGGACGAAATGATCACATCATCGACATCCGCCGGCTTGTAGCCGCTCAAAGCCAGGAACTGCGTGATCATCAGCCCGTATTCGTCGGACGTGTGGTTCGCCTTCGTGGTGATGCGGTACGTGCCCGCGATGCGCCCATCGTCGATGAAACCGATCACGACGTTCGTGTTGCCGATATCCACAGCCATCAGAAGCATGTTGCGTTCTCCTTCGCGTTTTGCGGAAGTTCCGTTGAAATATTGCGATTATTGCGATTGATACGGTTATTGCGATTCGAAAATGCTGCGGTTAGCGCCGTTCGCCGTCCGCACGCATGGCTGCGAGCTTGACAAGAATACGTTTCGCAAGTGCGTCCTTGCCCATCTTGCTCCATCGTTCGATGCTTGGCCTGTCTGCGGTTTCGCCCGGCGTCAGCACCGTCACCACGTTCGTGTCCGCTGCGAAACCGGCGCCGGGGGTGCGCAGATTGTTGGCCACCAGCATGTCGCAATGCTTGCCGTTAAGCTTCTTCGCCGCGTTGGCCTCAAGGTCGCGCGTCTCCATGGCGAATCCGCACAATGTCTGGTCCGGCCGCTTATGCTCGCCGGCCCAAGCCAGAATATCCGGATTCGACGTGAGCTCGAGCTCGATGCCGCTGCGCCCGTTCTTCTTGATCTTGTCCCGGGCCTGCTCGACCGTACGGAAATCGCCGACGGCCGCGGCCATGACGGTGATGTCCGTGTCCGAGAAACGGCTCGTCACCACATCGAACATATCCCGTGCGGTCGTGACATCGACCACATCCACGCCATACGGGGCGTCCAACGCCACCGGACCGGACACAAGCGTCACCTGCGCGCCCAGATCGCGTGCCTGTTCGGCCAAGGCATACCCCATCTTGCCGGTGGAATGGTTGGTGAGGAACCGCACCGGATCAAGCGGCTCCTGCGTCGGGCCGGCGGTGACGAGCACGGCAAGTCCCTTAAGCGGCAGCTCACTTTCCGGACGATTCGCAAGCAGCAGCGCTTCCACCGCCGTTTCGATGCGTGCCGGCTCCTCCATACGTCCCTTGCCGGCGTCGCCGCAGGCCAGCATGCCGCTTTCCGGCTCCACAATCGTCCAACCGAGCTCACGGCAGGTATTGAGATTGCGTTGCGTCACGGCGTTTTCATACATATGCACGTTCATGGCGGGGCACAGGATCTTCGGTCCCTTGTCGTACGCGAGTATGGTGCTGGTCAGCTGGTCATCGGCGATGCCGCAGGCGATTTTCGCGATGATATCGGCGCTCGCCGGAGCGACTGCCAGCAGATTCGCCCACTTCGCGTCGGCCACGTGGCTGATCTGCAGCGGACCGTCCGGTCCGGGTGCCACGTCGGCCGTAGCGCCGGGACGATGTCCGGCGGCGAACATGGACGTGCGTGTCGGCGTGTGGGTGAGGGAACTGAACGTCAGGGGAGTGACGAACTCCTGTGCGGCGGCGGTCATCACCACACGCACCTCATGCCCCTGCTTGCTCCAATCGGAGGCGAGATGGCAGGCCTTGAACGCGGCGATGCTGCCGGTGACCCCCAAAAGAATATGCGCCATGGATCAACCGTCCTTCTCGTTGTGACCTGCCGCGACTGCGTCAAGTATATAACCGGGCCGAAGCCTCCGCGCGCTTTGCGGGCGAATCCGAACGGGCCGCGGGTATGGCGGACGGTAGAATCAGGCCGTGGTGATCGACCTCACGCAGGCGGTCAACCGCAATCACAACACATAATCGAAAATACGAAGAGGAGAAATCCCATGTCGTCACCTACCGGTGCGCACGGCGAAGCCGACGCAACCAAACAGGAGAACGAACAGCAGCCGCAGTCCACGGCAAGCACCGACGCCACACTGAACGCGCGTGCGAAATCGTCGAACGGCGCGAAATCGCAAGGCCCGAAGAAGTGGCTTATCGCGTTGATCGCCATCATCGCCGCCGTCGCGGTGATCGTCGCCATTGCAGTGACGCGCGGCAAAAACGATGACGCGAACACTTCCGGCGTAACTAAAGCCGACACCGTCACCATCGGGCTCAAACTCGCCCCGGTCAGTCTCGACATCCGCCACCAGTCCGGATCGGCCATCGAACAGGTGCTGATCGGCAACGTCTACGAAGCGCTGCTGTCGCGCGACTCCGACAACAAAGTGCAGCCGGGCCTCGCGAAATCCTGGGACATTTCCAAGGACGGCAAGACCTACACCTTCCATCTCAACCAGAACATGACCTTCTCCAACGGCGACAAGCTCGACGCTGACGACGTGGCCTGGTCCATCAACCAGCTCAAGGAGAAGCAGTACTACAACGCCAACCAGGTGGCCAGCCTCGACAAGGCCGAAGCGGTGGACGCCAACACGGTCAAGCTCACCCTTTCCACCCCGACTCCAACCTGCTGTGGTATCTGACCGGACGTCCTGGCCTCGTGTTCGACAAAAACGCCAAATACAACGCGAAACCGAAGCGGTCGGCTCCGGCCCGTATACCGTCGAATCCTTCGACTCGCCAGCAAAATGGTGCTCAAAGCCAATCCGAAATATTGGGAACCGCGCACAAGCCGGCCACCCAGAACGTGGTGATCCGCTTCCTCACCGACGACAACGCAGCCGTCAACGCGCTGAAAAGCGGTGACGTCGACGTGCTTTCCCCGGTGAACGCCACGCTCGCCAAATCATTGGATGCCAGCACATACACGGTGTCCGCGGCCGACGGCAGCGACAAGTTCGTCCTCGCCTTCAACTGCACGAACGCCAAACTCAAGGACAAGCGCGTCCGTCAGGCCATCCGCTACGCCATCAACCACAAGGAGATTATCGCCTCCCGAGGCAACGTCGACTACGCGCTCGGCGGTCCGATCCCGTCCGTCGACCCCGGTTACGAGGACCTGACCGGCCTGTACCCGTACAACGTGGACAAGGCCAAGGAACTCATGAAGGAAGCCGGTTATACCACCGACAAGCCGTTGCGGCTCACCCTCACCTACGCCAATACGTACGGCACCGAACTGGGCGACCAGCTTAAAAGCCAGCTCGCCAAAATCGGCATCGATTTGAAGATCGACTATGTGGAATTCTCCACATGGCTGCAGAACGTGCACGCCAACGGCGACTACGAGCTGTCATTGGTGGACCACGCCGAAAGCCACGACTTTTACAAGTGGACCACGCCGGACTACTACTACCATTACGACGGCAAGCAGGCGCAGGAACTGTACGCCAAGGCTTTGGAAGCCACCGACGAGGCCGACAGCGCGAAATACCTGAAGCAGGCGGCGAAGGCCGTAAGCGAGGACGCGCCGGCGGACTGGCTGTTCGGCTACCGCGTGACGGTGGCCGTCGACAAGCACGTGCAGGGCTTCCCCAGCAAGCTCAGCCAGACGGTGCTGCCGTTGTGGCAGATCTCCAAGAATAAGTAAGGGAACGGTATTTCCATGCGATTCGTGGGAAAGCGGCTGGCGCTGTTCGTAGCGGCTTTGGTGGGCCTGTCCGCGCTGGTGTTCGTGATGCTGCGCGTATTGCCGGGAGACGTCGCCGCGGTCATCGCCGGCACGAACGCCACCCCCGAACGCATTGCGTCGCTGCGCGCCGAATTCGGCTTGGACAAGCCGCTCGTCGCACAATATGGCGATTGGATGGCGGGCCTGCTGCATGGCGACCTCGGCGTGTCCACAGTCGGCGGACGGCCGGTCGCGCGGCAGATCGCCATGCGCGCCGCCGTAACGTTCCCTCTGATTGTGCTGAGCCTGCTGATCGCGCTGGCGATCGGCCTGCCGCTTGGCTGCGCGGCCGTCCTGACACGCAATCCGCGGCTGCGCGGCCTGTTCCACGGCATTGCGATCGTGGGCGGCGCGGTGCCCGCATTGTGGGGCGGCCTACTGCTGATCCTGCTGTTCTCCCGTGGCACGGGACTGTTGGGATTGCTGCCCGCGCAAGGCTTCCCCGACACCGGCTGGGCCACGCCGGGAAAGGCCCTGTCCTGTCTGCTGATGCCGGCGCTCACCACCGGCATCACAGCCGGCGCGTCCATCATGCGCTACACGCGTGCCGCAGTGGGGGATATGGCCTCATCGCAGGCGGTGGACATGGCCATGGCCTGCGGCATGACCCGCAAACAGGCGGTATTGCGCGTGGCGTTGCGTCTGGCCACTGCGCAACTGGTGTCGGTGGTCGGCCTGACCTTCGCGCAAATGATCACCGGCGTGATGGTGGTGGAAAACCTGTTCGCCCTGCCGGGTCTTGGCGCCATGCTGGTCACCGACGTCGGCAACCGCGACCTGATCGCAGTGCAAAGCGAACTGTTCCTGCTGGCTGCGTTCTTCCTGCTGCTGGGTCTCGTGGTCGATCTGACGCACCGCGCGCTCGACCCGCGGTTGAAGCATTCCGGCGTCGTTTCGGGAAAGACGGAAGCATGAACGCATCGAAACCCGCACCATCCTCGCAATCAGCGTCGTCCGCGCAAACTACGTCGAGACCCATGCGATCCGTCATCGACGTGACATCCACTGCCACCATGAAAACCGTGCTTTCGACCATCTGGGCCAAGGCCGGCGGCAAATACGCGCTGATCGTCATCGGAGCATGGCTGCTCGTATCCGCCCTGTCCCTCGTATGGACGCCGTATTCGCTGCTCGACACCAACGGATTCAACGCGTGGGCCTCCCCGTCCGCAGCGCACCCGTTGGGCGCCGACGGCACCGGTGCCGACGTGCTGAGCTGGCTGATGGCCGGCTCCCGCACGAATCTCATGATCGCCGTGCTCACCGTCATCGTCGCCGCCGCGATCGGACTGCTGCTGGTCGCAGCCATGGTATCGCGTTCCGGTGCGCTCGCGTCCACATCGGTGGTGATGGCCGACGCGCTGATCTCCATTCCGACGGTGCTCATCGCATTGATTCTTTCCGTGCCGTTCGGCGCGTCCGCCGCGGTGGTCATCGCCGCCTGCGGTTGCGCGTACGGGCTGAACCTGGCACGCATCCTACGGCCCTCCGCACTGCTCGCCGCACGTTCGGCATACGTCGAATCGGCATTATGGTCGGGGGCAAGCTCCGTCCGCGTGTTCTTCACGCATATCGTGCCGAACACGCTGCCGGTATTGTGCGTGCAGCTGTCCATGAGCGCCGGCACCTCGCTGCTGGCGGAAGCGGGACTCACGTATCTGGGCGTCGGCGTCGGAGCCGTCGTGCCCAGTTGGGGGCATTCGCTGTCCACGTCCGTGAAATTCATCAGCATCTATCCCATGGCCGTCCTATGGCCCGGCCTGGTCGTCACCATGGTGGTGGTCGCGTTGAACCTGTTCGGCGACGCGTTGCGCGACGCGCTCGATCCGCTAACCAATCCCGCGTTGAGGGAGGCCGCATGAGCGCCGTCATACGTCATCTGAACATCGCCATCAACGGCAAGCCGATCGTCGATGATGTCGATTTGGACATCGCCGACGGCGAACGTGTCGGCTTGGTCGGCTCGTCCGGTTCCGCAAATCGATGATCGCCCGCGCCATCGATGGGCCTGCTGCCGGCTACCGCACAGGTGACGGGCAGCGTCGAATTGGGTGGTACGCAGATTGTCGGCGCGTCGGACGCAGCGGTCGCCGACCTGCGTGGACGGTACGTGGGCATGGTGTTCCAGAATCCGTCCGCCGCGTTGAATCCGGTGATGACCGTGGCGCAGCAGGTCGGTCTTCCGCTGTACCTGCATTACGATCTGTCGCTCGCCGAACGGTCGGAACGCGTCACAGCGGTGCTTGCCAAGGTCGGCCTCGGCGAGGACGTGCTGGCGAAATACCCGCATGAACTGTCGGGCGGCCAACGCCAACGCGTCGGCATCGCCACGGCGCTCGTCACCTCGCCACGGCTGATCATCGCCGACGAACCGACCACCGCATTGGATTCGATCACGCAACGGCAGATCGTGGACCTGCTCACGTCGCTGGTGGACGAGTCGGGCGCGTCGATGCTGTTCATCACGCACGATTTCGCGGTGCTGAACAGGGCCACCACGCGCTGTTACGTGCTTGAAAACGGGCGGATTGAGGAATCCGGCGATACGACCGCGCTTCTGGACCATCCGCACACCGACGCGGGACACAGGCTGGTCCAGTCGGCACGCGCATTGTCGTTGCACGCAGGGCAGGATGTCGGGCAGAAACCCGTGCGGAATCCCATGCACAAGGAGGTGGACCATGACTGACACAGATGAGGACATGGTGCTGTGCGGCCGCGGCCTCGACAAATGGTATGGCGCGAAACATGAGCGCCGTCAGGTGCTGTTCGGCGTGGATGTGGACGTGCGTGCGGGGAGTGCCTCGCCATGATCGGCGGCTCCGGATCGGGCAAGACCACGCTGACCCGCGTGCTGCTGGGACTTGAATCCGCGGACGGCGGCAGCGTCGAATACTGCGGCGAGCCGGTTCGTGGCGATGTGGCGCGCAAGTTGCGCATGCAGTCCGGATTGGTGTTCCAAAGCCCGTTCGATTCGTTGGATCCGCGATGGCGCATCGGCCGATCCATAGGCGAGCCATTGCGAATGCATCATCCGGATTGGCCACGGGAACGCGTCGCGGAACGCGTGGCCGAAGTGCTGGAAATGGTGAGCCTCGATCCGGAAACGTATCTCAACCGTTTCCCCGTCGACCTGTCCGGCGGGCAGGCGCAGCGCGCGGCGATCGCCCGCGCCATCGTGGACGGGCCGAAGGTGTTGCTCGCCGACGAGCCGATGAGCGCCATCGACGTGGCCGCAAGAGTCCGGATCCTTGAATCCTTCGAAGCCATCCGCAACGCTGAACCCGATATGGCGATCATCATGGTGTCCCACGATCTGGGCGTGGTGCAACACATCGCGGACCGCATTTTGGTCCTGCATGACGGGCGCGCGGTCGAAGTCGGCCCGACGGACCAGGTGCTGGGCCATCCGCGGGATGAATACACGAAACGCCTGGTGGAAGCCGCTTCGCTGTAATTTCGCCATCTCCTGCCGCACATGGCGTCAAACGATTGACGTCGTTATGTGCCGGACGTCGGGCGTTCCATATCGTGGACGGGCGCGACATGCCGGTGTCCACGTCCGTGCTATCGTGTGAGTCATGTTCAATTTCTCATGTTGTTGCTGTCGCTGACCAACCGCCCGAGGGGCGCGTGGTTCATCGACGCATAGCTTGAGATAGGACATTCCAACAAGCGGTCGCGCATATCGCAGGCCGTATGCGAATCGCCAAACGATCATTCGAAATAGCGCATCAGCCGAGGTTGGCGCACGCGACGCACGCGAATGAGCAAGGCAGCATCGCAACAGGTCCCGTTTCAACAACTGCACGCGACGGACGCGAGCTTCTCGAACATACGAAACCAAAACCATTCGAAAAGCCCACGAACCGCACCGTGCAAAGGAAACGTCATGACCATCCACAATTCCCTGTCCGAACTCATCGGCAACACCCGCTCGTCAAACTCAACCACGTGACCGACGGCATCAAAGCCACCATCGCGGTGAAGGTCGAATACCTGAAACCCGGGCGGCTCGTCCAAGGACCGCATCGCCGAACGCATCATCGACGCGGCCGAAACGCAGCGGCGAACTGAAGCCCGGCGGTGTGATCGTGGAACCGACCTCCGGCAACACCGGCGTCGGACTCGCGCTCGTGGCTTTGCAGCGCGGATACCGTGCGATCTTCACCCTGCCGGACAAAGGTTTCCGAAGCCAAGCGTGCGGTGCTGC
>ENA-OQKG01000043-OQKG01000043.1-human-gut-metagenome-genome-assembly--contig:-NODE-43-length-15614-cov-3.590108_pt1 | contig 15614 bp, 8 predicted proteins | sample MGYA00242649_ERZ504799 | MGnify/ENA primary metagenome ERZ504799 (study PRJEB26092, sample SAMD00036428) | human gut metagenome | host: Homo sapiens | study: EMG produced TPA metagenomics assembly of the... | reverse complement strand
GGTGGACTGCAGGTCGACCTTGAACAGGCCGCCTTCCTCGAGCTGGGCCTTGATGGCCGCATACTCGTCGGCGGAGGACTGGCCGTAGTGGTCCGGGTTGTACTGGAGCTTCAGGTCTACCGGGGTCTTCACACCGGCGGCTTCGAGGGTCTTCTTGGCCTTGGCCGCATCCGGCTTGCCGGAACCGTCGCCATAGGCTTCCTTCAGGGTGTCGTCGTGGCCGGACAGGCCATCCGGAATGAAGGAGTACAGCGGGGTGTAGGTGCTCTTGTAGACCTTGGTGGCCAGCTCGTTGCGGTCGATCAGGCTTGCAACGGCCTGACGCACGGCCTTGGCCTTGTCGGCGTTCGGCTCGCTGGACTTCTCGCCGTACGGCATGATCTTGAAGTTGAAGGCAAGGAAGCGCTCTTCGCCGCCCGGTCCCTTGACGACCTTGACCTTGTTGTCCTTGGACAGGTCCTCGACGTCAGTCGGGGTCATGGAGCGGTAGGCCACGTCGACCTGGCCCTGCTGCACGGCCATCTTCAGGTTGGAGGAATCGGCGAAGTACTTGACCTGCACAACGTCGTTCTTAGCTGGGGTCAAACCCTTGTAGGAAACGTTCTTGGCATATGCCAGGGCCTCGTTCACCTTGTAGGAGGTGAGCTTGTACGGGCCTGCGAAGGCGTTGTCCTTGACGATGGTGTTGGCATCGGTCAGCTTGTCGGCGGAGAAGGACTCTTCGTCGACGATCGGGCCGGCCGGGCTGGAGAGCACCTGCTTCAGGGTCACGTCGTCCTTGACCGCGGAGTGGAACACGACGGTAGTGTCATCCTTGGCCTCGACGGACTCGATGTTGGCCAGCAGGGAGGACGGACCGTTCTCGTCGTTGATCTTCTTGATACGGTCGAAGGAGAACTTGACGTCGGAGGCGGTCAGATCGTGGCCGTTCGCGAACTTCAGGCCCTTCTTGAGCTTGACGGTGAACTCGGTGCCGTCGGCGCTCCAGGTGCCGTCATCGGCGGCGATGTCCGGAGACAGCTCGGAAGTGTTGTAGTTCTGCGCGTACAGGAACGGGAACACCTGAATCTGCACGGCGTAGGAACCGTTGTCGTAGGAGCCAGCCGGATCAAGGCTGGTGATCTTATCGGTCGTGCCGACGGTGATGGTGTTGCCGGTTGCGGCGCCACCGTCCTTCACGCCGCCGCAGGCGGCCAGGGAAGCCAGAGCCGCGACAGAAGCCAGAGCGGCGATAACTTTCTTGCGATTCACTATGGAATCCTCTCTTTTCTATCCGAATCACCCATATGCAAGGCGATATAGTGACAAGAATCGGCGCGCAATGTTAACCGTACGTTTCATTGGAGGCCGTTTTACCCACCTACCTTATATTCGCCGTTTTCTGCTATGCATTAAAACGGCGAAATTCCAACGTTTTAACGACTAGTGAAAGAAAATAAGAAAAACCAGCCATTTTATGAGACGGACCCAGCCAAAGTCGCATTCAAGGTCTACGTCCTTCTTTTTCACTCATTGCTTTCGCACAGAGAGACCCAGATAAGCGCGCGACACGCGGCACAACACGAATTGCATTAATCAATTAACGGCGTTAATATATTAAGAAGTTCAACGAGGGTCCATGCACTGTCGCAAGGAGGTGAGCATGAGTAGGTACAGCGCCCAACAGTCATCGATCTCGGAAAACAACCGTTCCCGCATCCTGCAATACCTGTACCACAATGGCATCTGCTCACGCGCGCAGATCGCCAAAGCCATCAAGCTCACTCCGGCGGCAATCACCAAAATCACCGCGAAACTGCTGGCGCAGGGCATCATCGAAGAAACCGGCGACATGGACGGAGACAAGAACCGCCGTTCCATCGGTCTGAATCTCAATTGCGCCAAATACCACATCATCGGCGTGAAGTTCGCCCGCAGTCTGGTGCAAATCGCGGTCTTCGACCTCCAGTGCAACCGTATCTTCCTGTCCGACTTGCCTACCGTCAGCGAAGAGCACATCCCCGAAACGGTGGAGCGCATTCGAGATACCGTACGCCAGCTCATCAAGGACGACCCCAGCATCGTGGCCGTCGGCATGGCGGTTCCGGGGCCCTATTTAAAGGACGAAGGACGCACCGCTTTGGTCTCCTCCATGCAGGGCTGGAGGCAAATCAACTTCATCGACGAATTCAGCAACGCATTCAGCGTCCCCGTGTTCGTCGAACAGGACGCCCGCGCCGGCGCGCTGGCGCAGTTCCTGCTCAATCCGGAACTGTCGGAAGGTTCCCTCGCCTACTATCTGCTTGGCGAAGGCATCGGCCTCGGAGTCATCGACAACGGCACCATCTACTACGGCGAGCACGGCACCGCCACGGAAATCGGACACGTCTCCATCGACGTGAACGGCAAGCCATGCGACTGCGGCAATGTCGGATGCCTGGAACGCTACTGCTCCGCCAACGCCATCCACGAACAACTCAACGCCAACCCGAGCATCGTTCCCGGATGCGAGACGATGACGCATGCGCAGGCTTGCACAGCACTGTTCGCCAAGGCGAACGCGGGAGACGAGACCGCGACGCTTCTGATGCTCGATGTTGCCCGATACGTTGGGTACGGCGCGGTCACCATCATCAACGCTTTCAATCCGACACACATCGTTCTTGGAGACATCATCGCGCAAGCCGGCCAGCCGTTGCTCGACGAAGTCACACAAGTCGTGCGCGAACGCACGATCCCCGAAATCGGGCGCAACACCCGAATCACCCTGTCCGCCCTGCCCACCGACGCCACCGTTACCGGTGCCGCCGCCGTGGCGATAACCAATTTTCTGGAACATCCTTCGATGTTCTTCGACGTCGCATAGCACGCCGCCCACCAAAGAAAGGAACCACCCATGTCCAAGCCAATCGTCATCGCCCTCGGTGAAATCCTGTGGGATATGCTCCCCACCGGCAAGCGCGCCGGCGGCGCTCCCGTCAACTTCGCCTACCACGCGTCCCAGAACGGCGCGGAAAGCTACGCCATCAGCGCCGTCGGTAACGACGAGCTGGGCGCCGAGCTGCTCAACGATGCGCACAGGGCCGGCATCAACACGCTGGTGCAGACCAACGAATACCCGACCGGCACCGTCGCCGTGGCACTGACCAACGGCATTCCGGAATACACCATCGTGCAGAACGTAGCTTGGGACCACATCGGCTACACCGACGAACTCGCCGAGGCCGTGTCCAAGGCCGACGCCATCTGCTTCGGCACGCTGGGTCTGCGTTCCCAGGAATCGCATGACACCATCATCAAACTGCTCCAGCATGCCAAGGAAGGCGCGCTGAAGTTCTTCGACATCAACCTGCGCGCCAACTTCTACTCCAAGGAGCTGATCGAGGAGCTGCTGGGATACGCCAACATCTTCAAGATCAACGACGACGAGCTCATCATGATGCGTGAGATGTTCTCCATTCCGGAGGGCAACGACGAAGAGGCCTGCAAGTGGTTCATGGATCGCTTCGATCTGGAGTACACCATCCTGACCGGCGGCGCGACCTTCAGCACCATCATCGCCAAGGACGGCGAGACCTCCACTCTGCTGACCCCGCATGTCGAGGTGGCCGACACCGTCGGAGCCGGCGATTCCTTCTCCGGCTCCTTCACCGGCAAGATCCTGTCCGGTGCCTCCCTCAAGGAAGCGCATCGCGCGGCCGTGAACACCGCCGCCTACGTGTGCACCAAGGAAGGCGGCTGGCCGGCCTACCCGACCGAAGGCGTTCCGGATTACCTCGCCGCAGCAGCCAAGTAAGCGTATCTTCTCCTTTCATCATCACCGATTCCGCATGCCGTCAAATAACGGCATGCGGAATTTTTTTTACCGGTTTTACGAAGTTTCGTCGGTATGATGAATCGCCGATAGCATAATTTGGTTTGTCGGATAAACCGTGGTATCTTGAAATGTCTGGCTATAAAGCCGGAAGGTTTGATAATTCAATATTTGGGGATGATCGGTTTCGACGGTGACCTGTTCGTCGCAGGGAAGCGTGCCGAGAACGTAGGGTCCGCTCGTGGATGCCCCCTACAAAAGAATAAGTGCTAAATCTAACCGCACTGAGTTCGCTCTCGCTGCCTGAGCTTCGCGCCAGGATTAACCAGTGAGCAGCCGCTCCGTTCACTCCTTCTCGTCTTTGGAAGGATGCTGAGCGTCGTTTAGAAGACTTGCTTTGTCGACTGAGCCACAGGGCCGGCAAGGGACTTTTACTGTAGATATGCCCGCCATCAGTTGTCTGCGATATCGATGGGAGCAGAAAAACCGCCGCACGGCCAGCAGACTACGCACGTAGAAGACTGAGGGTTCGGTTATCGGACCGGGGTTCGATTCCCCGCATCTCCACGAGTTGAAAGCCGCCAGAAATGGCGGCTTTTCTTGTATTTCCAACGGTTTTCGAAGATTCCTGAGTTTACTCCAAATTACCCCCGATGTGCCGGATGTTCTAAAAAAATGTGGGCAAAAATCCCTCCTCCGGCTTGCTTAATCTCTTCCAAATTCCATCTGTCTACCACCCTAAACAGCATGCAAGGTACGTTTTTAGGTACTCCTCTTCACAAGACAACCTCGTCAAATCAACATACGAAAAATCCAGCTCTCCACCATCACAAATCATCAGAATCCCACCATCAAATTCCGCGTGTCGATTTGCATTAACCGCTTAAGTGGTTAACATAGTTAATACATCAACCTAGTTATCACGTCACAGCAGACGACGTCAAGGAAGGACTTGATCGATGACCTGCACTTACTCTCCCGAAGCCTACGTGTTCGGCTCCGAAGAAAACCATGCCCTGCTCGAGGCGGAAACCAACGAGCTCCTGCATTTCGGGCACAATTTCCCCGCCCCGCAGGGTGGCTCCTACTGGCTGGACGATACCGGCAATCCGGATCTGACCCAAAACATCCACACGTGGATCACCTGCCGCATGGCGCACGTGTATTCCTTGGGGTTCCTGCACGGCGAGCCGGGCGCCGCAGAACTGGTTGACAAGGCCATCGCCGGCCTGCGCGGTCCGCTGCATGACGATGAAAACGGCGGATGGTATCCGTCCATTTCCGCAGACGGCTCCACCCATGAAGCAGGCAAGGTCTGCTACGCCCACGCTTTCGTGATTCTTGCCGCCACTTCCGCCAAGCTTATCGGCCGCCCGGACGCGGACGAGCTGCTCGAAGAGGCTCTGGCAACCTACGACAAGCATTTCTGGGATGACGAGATCGGTCTGGCCGTCGATACTTGGAACACGGAATTCACCGAGCTTGACTCCTATCGCGGCATCAATGCCAATATGCACACCACCGAAGCATTCCTTGCCGTTGCCGATGTGACCGGAAACGAGGAATACCGCGAGCGCGCTGGTCGTATCATCGATCATGTGGTCGGATGGGCAGCCAACAATAACTGGCATATTCCTGAGCATTTCACCGCCGATTGGCAGCCGGATCTCGAATGCAACCATGACAAGCCGGATGACCAGTTCAAGCCGTACGGCGCCACTCCGGGCCATGGCATCGAGTGGGCACGTCTCATCACCCAGTATGCGTTGAGCTCCAAGCAGCGTTCCGAAGAAGGCAAGCAGCAGCTTATCGAAGCCGCCGAGAACCTGTTCGCTCAGGCACTTGCCGACGCCTGGAACGCCGAAGGCACCATCGGTTTGGCTTACACCACCGATTGGAACGGCAAGCCCGTTGTCACCGACCGCATGCACTGGACGCTTGCCGAATCCGTGAACACCTCGGCCACGCTGGCCACCGTCACCGGCAAGCAGGTGTACAAGGATTGGTATGCGACCTTCTGGAAGTACATTGACGAATACCTGATCGACCATAAGAACGGTTCTTGGTTCCACCAGCTGAACAAAGACAACGAGGTCATCGGTACCGTCTGGCCGGGCAAGTCCGACCTGTACCATGCCACGCAGTGCACGCTGATTCCGCGTCTCGATCCCGCGGTCTCCGTCGCTCCTGCGTTGAAGGCCAATCCGAACGCCTGACGGCCTCCAATAATCGAACTTCTCCTTCTCTCCTCCTATTCGCGAAGAACCCCGGTACCGCAAGGCAACCGGGGTTCTTCGTATATCAACGCGACTATTTGATGATTGGACGCAACGGCGCAGACACGTCGACGTTATGCTTGTCTCCGATCACATTCGGATCATTGATGATTTTATCGACGACAGCTTTCTTCAACTTGAGGCCGGATGAATCGCCCCATACGATCACACGGTCTCCCCCATTGATTTCCGTGGTGATGGAATCCTGGGTTTCGGCAGTCACCTTGGTGATGGAGTTGCGCATCGATTCCGGCAATGAGCTGAGGATCTTCAACGCCTCCTTGATGGAACGATTGCTCAGACTTGTTTCGACATCCTTCACTTCAATGACGGGAATTCCTTCCACGGAAGCTCCGCTGACGGAATTCAATATACGCCCCTTGCTGTCGACCGCGGTCATGCTGTCCTCGCCTGTCTTGAGCATCGCAGCAGGCTTTTGCGCCTTGATGGTCACTTCAAGGGAGTCGGGCAGTTTTTTCTTGGATTGCGCGGAAGTGACTCCCGGAATCTCCTTGATTTTCTTTTCCACGTCATTGTTCGACACGAGAAGAATCGATTTTCCTGCTTGCTGGCCCGCAATATCCAACACCTGAGACTCACTCACCCATTCGTTGGCGCCGACAACGCTAATATTGCCGGACTCGAGACGGAATACCGATGAGAAGAAAAACAGCCATACCAACGCGCCTGCAACAACAATGACAGCAGCGGAAACGCACGCGCGCATGGCGACGACACGCGCGTTCGCCTTGCGTCGTTCTTTCAGACGCGCACTGAAATCAACCACCTTCGGGCGCGTTACCACGCCCAACGTGCCTGTGGTTTCCTCCAATGTCTTCGAAACGAAATCCTCGCCGGCAAGATTGCGCGCGTCCACGAAATCGCCTGATCTCGAACGACTCACGCTGCCTTTGTTGCCACTCTCAACCGTATTTTCCTGCGTCTTCTTCCCGGAAGAAGACGCGCGTCCCGCTCCACCAGCGACGGAACGGCCTTTCGGCTGAACCTGCTTTCCGGCATCGCTGTGTTTCCGGCTTTGGATGGTTCTACCATGCGACGTCTGATTTTCAGGCGTCGTTGCGGAACCATCCGAACCCGTACCTGAACTGATGACCCTTCGCGTCATCAGCCCTCACAATCCCAACGATGAGCCTGAAGGGAGTGCAGCATCACCTCGTCCATCTGTGTGATGTCGCCTGCGCCAACAGTGAAGATGACATCGCCATGATGAGCACGCATCGTCATCATCTGTGCCGCGGTATGCATATCCTCCACTCCGCGAATCCAATCCTCGGCAGGCGTGTGGTCAAGCTTAAGCGCCTCGTCCACAATGGTGGCGGAGCTAATCGTCGGATAGTCCTCCTGCTTTTCACGTGCGGGGAAAATGCCGGTGACGATCACATCATCCGCCTTGGCCAATGCTTCAGCGAATTCACTCGCAAAGAACATGGTCCGGGAGAACAGGTGCGGCTGGAAGATCACGCGAATCACCGACTGCGGGTACCTGCGGCGCGCCGCATCCAGCAATGCCGAAATCTCCGTAGGATGATGCGCGTAATCATCAACGACAGTCACTTGGCCGACCATACCACGCACTTGGAAACGACGGGCAGCTCCAAGGAACGACGTGGCGGCTTGGGCAGCGTTCTCGACATCGACGCCCAACAACGCGGCCGCAATAATCGCAGCGGAGGCATTGCGCGCGTTGTGAATGCCTGGAACGGTAAGCGTCACCGGAACCATACGCTCATGTTCGCCCAACAATCCCGCGGGCATGTGTAAGGTGAAATGTTCGGCACCGCTTTGCGCGCTTTCGCTTTCCGATTCGATATGCACGAACGCGGCACCGTTCAAATCACCCAACGAAACCGTATCCTGCGTCGCATACACGACCGTACGCTTGGCCGTCTGCGGATCGAGAGCACGCAATACCGCAAGATTGCCTTCATCATCGCCGCACATCACCACCGATTTTTCGGCATGCTGAACATGATTGACAAAAGCCGCACGATAGTTTTCCTGCGTGCCGTAATGGTCGAGATGATCGGCTTCGGAGTTGGTGACAATGGCGATTTCCGGATGATACTTGGCAAAGCTGCCATCGGATTCGTCCGCTTCCGCCACAAGAACGTCGCCCTTACCAGCATGGCCTCCGTCAATCGTCACACCATCCTTGCCTTGGATGGATCCGCCGATGGCATAGCTTGGATCGGCCAGATTTCCCTCACCGGCATGGGTGAGGATATGGGCCAGCATGGAACTGGTCGTGGTTTTGCCATGAGCTCCTGCGACCGTCACCGCACGTTTTGCGTTCATCAGCAATGCGAGAATGTCGCTGCGGTGCACGATGCGTTCGCCTGCTTCGTATGCTGCGACGATTTCCGGATTGTCGGATTTGATGGCGCTGGAGAATACGACGGTATGTTTGCCTTCGACGTTTTCTGCGCGCTGCCCGAATTCGACGGTAATGCCGATTCCCTGCAGACGATCGGTTTTGGCGCTGGGTTCACGATCTGAACCGTCCACTTCAACGCCCTGTTCGTGCAGCATTTCAGCGAGCACGCTCATGCCCGCGCCTCCAATGCCGATGAAATGGGTTGCCCCCAAATCATTCACGCCTTCCTGCGGACTGAACGACGCATGGGTTGGATCAAGAACGATGGTACCGGCTTCACGCTGGTTGTCAGACACGACTGCTCCTCTTGCATGTTTTTCTAGCTTGTTCCATTATGGTCTCACCCATGGTCTCGCATATGGCCGATCATGGGTGGGATTTTGGAATGCGACGAACGCACCTGCCATCGCCGCAGCCTACTTTTCGTCAATCATGGAAAGCACGCGCTTGGCCATGACTTCGGCGGCATCTCGAATACCGTATTGCCAGGCGTTGTCGCCATACTTGGCAAGCAGATCCGAATCGGCAAGCAGCTTCGGCACATGCTGTTTGACCCATTCGGCGGTGAATTCGCGATCAGCCACCATCAGACCGCCTTCCGCATCGACGACAGGCTGGGCGTTGAATCGCTGCTCGCCGTTGCCGATTGGCAGCGGAACATAAATCGCGGGGAGTCCCAAAGCCGTCAATTCCGATACGGTGCCGGCCCCAGAGCGACAGATAATCAGGTCGGCGCAAGCGAATGCGAGATCAATACGTTCCAAATACGGCGCAACACGATAATCGCCATCATTGCCATGGTCCGGGCCAAGCTCGCCAAGCACCTGTTCGCCGGCGCTCACCGACACCAATGAACGCACTTCATCATCTTTGCCTTTCCCAGTCAGATGAATCACCTGGGCGTGTTCCAGCAGCTCCCTAGCGGAAGCCGCCACCGCACGGTTCACGTTCACCGCGCCCAGCGACCCTCCAGTCACCACCACCAGTGGACGGTTCGGATCGACACCGAGTTGCGCTGCGGCCGATTGTCTTGTGGCAATGCGGTCATGTTCCATGCCATGGGCTATCGCTGCGATTTCGGCACGCAATGGCAATCCCACACGCTCGGCTTCAACACCCTTGCGTGGCTTCAAGCCGGTTTGCGCATAGGCGGTGCCAATCATGGACGCCCAGCGAGCTCCCAATTTGTTGGCCATTCCGGCACGGGCATTCTGCTCATGCATCGCGATCGGAATGCCCATCTTGTGCGCTGCCGCATATACGGGAGCGGACGTGTATCCGCCGAAGCCGACAACCACCTGCGCCTCATGACGGGTGAGAATGTCACGGACTTTGGCCGTTTCGGCCTTCCACTGCGCGGGAAACTTCAGCGCTGCCATATTGGGCCTGCGTGGGAAAGGAACCTTCTCAATGGTTTCCAGTTCGAAACCGGCCTGGGGAACCAAATCGTGTTCCAAGCCGACGACAGTGCCCACCACTGCGATATCGGCGTCTGGTTCAAGCTCGCGAATCACATGCGCCACGGCGAGCAGAGGATTGACATGACCTGCCGTACCACCGCCGGCAAGAACGATATGCTTCTGATTGCTCATAGTGTACGAGCTTAGCCCACGGCACCCCAGTACGCCGCGCGCCATACCGTCGCACACGCGGATGCTCACATTTCATCTACGTTTGCACACCGCAATACGCGGTAGCGTATGCTACGGTCGCAGCCGACACTCAGACCCGCTGCATCTCCGCTTGGATCTGCGGCTGCTGCTTCATCATGCTGATGGTTACGCCTGCAGCGCCCAAACACAGAATCAACGACGAACCGCCCGCGGACACAAACGGCAATGGCACACCCATCACCGGAAACAATCCCACCACAACGCCGATGTTCACGAATGCCTGGCCGACGATCCACACGGTAATGCTGGCCAATACCAAAGTGATGTACCTGTCCTGCGATTGCAAAGCCACCACGAGCATGCACCATCCAAGCACCAAGAACAGCAGAATGACGAGAGAGGCGCCTACAAAGCCCGTTTCCTCACCGATGATGGCGAAAATGAAATCGTTGTGCGCTTCCGGCAGATATCCCCATTTTTCTCCGGAATTGCCGATGCCCACTCCAAGCAAACCTCCGGAGGCCATGGCGTATTTGCCATGCACCGCCTGATAGCAGACCCCCTGCATGTCGGATGCGGAGCAAGTTTGGTATGTGGCCATGATGCGGCTGAGTCGGTTCGGACTGGTGATAACGAGTCCGCCAACCAAAACCGCACCGCCGCATGCCACGATAGCCAACCATTTGCCAGGAAAATCTCCCAACAGCAACGCGGCACCTGCGATCGCGAACAGAATCATGGCCGTGCCAAGATCCTTGCCACTCACAACCAACAGCAATGCAAGACCAAGCCACGCAATCAACTTGAGATATGCCTTATATGGTCCGACTTTGTTTATCTGCTTCTGCGCGTAGATCAGTTCCCGCGGCAGCCATATGCACAACGCAAGCTTAACGACTTCGGCGGGCTGGAAGGTAAATCCAAAAAGGCCGATCCAACCTTTGTTGCCTTGGACATCGATGCCCAAGGGGGTAAACGTCAGCGACTGCAAAAGCAAAGCGATAATCAGGAAGACGAAACTGAATTTCCTGATGAGCTCCGCCGGAATCATCATGCAGGCAACACCCACGATAAGTCCAAGAACGCAGAATCCCCCCTGTTTCAGTGCTTGGGACCACGGAGACTGTCCGTTGGCAATCATGTTTACCGAAGAGCTGGAAAACACCATGATCACACCGAAAATGGTGAGAATGATCACCGCGGTTCTGAACCCATGAAAACACCAAATCGGATTAAGCAGGCTTCGCAGACCGACATAACCATGAAAATCGTCGACCTGCTTTCCGACGGCGGCCTTCTTTTTCTGACGACTACTATCAACCTGCCTGGTTTTAGGCTTTTCCATGCTCGTTCACCCAACGCTGAGCCTGCTGTGCGAACTGGTTTCCACGATCGGCATACGACTTGAACTGATCCATCGACGCACATGCAGGCGCCATCAGCACCACATCACCGGATTGGACATACTCGCCCGCGGCATCAACCGCCCGTTCCATAATGACCCCATTATCCGCCGGATCGATGATGGTCAGAGGAATGTTGGGAGCGCTCGTCTTGAACGCATCCAGCATCGGCTGCTGATCCCTGCCGATGATGACCGCGGCTTTGATGGTATGCGCCTGATCAGCCACCAATTGCTCGAAACTGCTGCCTTTGGCCAGTCCTCCGGCAATCCACACCACGGATTTATCGGCAAAACTATTGAGCGAGGCCTTGGCCGCATGCGCGTTGGTCGCCTTGGAGTCGTCAACGAAACGAATGGCTCCCCCATCCGCCGTAGTGGCGGTGGCGACGGTCTGGATACGGTGGCCACCTGGAGTGAACTGCTTCAGGGATGCGATCGCCTTCTCCTTATCCGCGCCAAGTCCCAACACCAACGCCAATGCGGTCAATGCGTCGGCGAGCAAATGCGGATATACCGTGCCATCCGGCTCGGTCAGATGTGTGAACTCGGCAACTTTGGCAACCTGTTCAGGCTTGCCCGCCTCACCGCCCGCGATGCCGGACATGTCGACGATCCAGCCGTCCTTCACGCCAATCTGGCCATCTTGCGGTTCCGACAATGTGAATCCAACCCTACGGCAGCCTTCCGCGGTTTCGGCTGCGAATGCCAGCTTGGTCACGCGCTCATCATCCGCGTTGTACACCAACGCCTTCTTGGCATGGTGGAAGACCTTCGCTTTATCGGACGCGTAATTGTCGATACCGCCATGCCAATCAAGATGGTCGTCAGCGATATTGGTGATCGCCGCGCAATCCAACTCAAGAGAATCGGTGAAATGCAATTGGAAAGAACTGAGCTCAACACACAGCACATCATTTGCCGGATCGACTGCGGCATGGGACACCGCTTTGCCGATATTGCCGACAGCAGGTGCGGTCAAACCGCAAGCCGTCAACATCTCCGAAGTCATTTCCGTAGTGGAGGTCTTGCCATTGGTACCGGTGATGCCAATCCATTGCGCAGGATGCCCAGTGGCATCGCAATCCACCCGCAGCTGCCAGGCAAGCTCGACCTCGCTCATCACCGGAATGCCACGACGTTGCGCTTCGAGAATGAACGGGGTCCTCGGATTGAATACCGGAGAAGTCATCACCAAGTCGATATGATCCCAATCAATGTGGTCGAAAGAGTGCAGATCGGCATCAGGCTTCTTCTCATCCACGCCCAACACCTTTTCGGCGCGGGAACCCAACACCTCCATCATGCTCTGGCCAGAAACTCCAAGACCCGCCACAATCGCGGTCTTACCGCTCATATCCATATCCATCATCCTTCGATCGTCAGAACCTCATACGCCTTAATATCACAGTCATATTGCGTTCATTCGCAACGGCAACAGACCGAGCATCGACTGTCACAAGCCGGAACGGGCAACCCAATCGCCATAGAAAAGCACCAAGGCGACCAGCACGAACAGCAGTTCAATCATCCAGAAGCGAATCACAACCTTGACTTCGGGCCATCCCTTCAATTCGAAATGATGGTGGATCGGAGCCATCTTGAACACACGCTTATGCGTCATCTTGAAATAGCCGACCTGAATGACATCGCTCAACGTTTCCATGACGAACAGGCCGCCGAGAATAATCGCGAGGAATTCCGTATGCGTGGCGATGGACATGGCAGCGAACAGGCCGCCAAGCGCCAACGAACCGGTATCTCCCATGAAAATTGAAGCCGGATTGGAGTTGTACCACAGGAACCCGAAGCATGCTACCGCCGCGCAAGCCGCGATAATGGTCAGATCAAGTGGATCAGATACCGCGTAGGTAAAGCCCTCATGCCCCGATCCCTTAAGGTGGTAGAACTCCCAAAAAGCGATCACCGCATATCCCATGAACGCAATCATCGAAGAGCCAGCTGCCAAACCGTCAAGACCATCAGTCAGATTGATGGCATTGGTCCACGCGGTCATCAGGAAGTTCACCCAAATCACGAACAGCACGATAGCCACGACCTTACCCGCGAATTCGAAACTGAAGAACGGCTCCTCAATGAAGCTCATGCCGGCCTGGGCACTGGGGAAACCGGAATTCGTAGGCAGAATCAACGCCAGCACCGCATATATGGTAGCCAGAATGAACTGACCGATGAACTTGCCCTTAACCGTCAACCCCTCGCTCTGCTTCTTACGAACCTTCGCGAAATCATCAATAAAACCAAGCAATCCCATCGACAACATGGCAAACAGCACCAGCACCGCAGACCACGACGGAGTCTCACCCCGCGTGACGAAGCGGTACAGCGCCGACGAGCCCCAGCCCAACACAACCGCCAAATTGATGACCACGCCACCCAACGTAGGCGTGCCACGCTTGACTAGATGGGATTTCGGACCATCCTGACGTATGTATTGCCCGTAATTCAGCTTGTGCACCAAACGAATCAGCAGCGGGGTGCCCACGATCGTCACAACCAGCGACACCACAATTCCGATGATGAGCGAAATCACCTGATGTTCTCCGTTTCAGTCAGACATTCTTCAGATAACGTCGTTTATTCGATTATTCGAATCTTGCCAAATATTCTTGTTCTATTGTGCAGCCAGGGCCTGCCAACGTTCGGCCAAAGCGCTCAAGCCGGAAGCGTGGGAGCCCTTAAGCAGCACCACAGCGCCCGGATGTTCCACGGCGAGTTGCGTCACCAGACGATCGGCCTCGTCAATGTCGTGCACCCAATCAATATGGGAAGCACATCCCGCAGCGGATGCACCTTCAGCCATGGCACCGGCCAGAGCGTCCAAAGAGGCATCGGATGTGCTGCCGACCGTCAGCAACGCGTCAACGTCGCCTTCCACCGCATACCGGCCGATGCCAGCATGCAAATCCTTTTCATCCGGACCAAGCTCAAGCATGGCACCCAACACCGCAATACGGAACGGTTGGGTCTCAGCACCCGCCTTCCAACGCAACAATCCGTCAAGCCCCGCCTTCATGGAATCGGGATTGGCATTAAACGAATCGTCGATCAAGGTGAACGATGTTTCAGGCTTGTGCACCGTGGAAACAGCCATACGATGAGGACTGATGGCCGTGACGTCAGACAGCGCGGACGCGACCTCATCCATCGACATACCCAAATGCATCGCTACCGAAGCAGCCGCCAACGCATTCATAACGTTATGCTGACCGCAAATGCCCAGAGTGACCTCGGCATGCTCGCCATCACCATTGTCCAAAATGAAGCTCGGATGGTCCAATTCGTCGCAATGCACATGTTGCGCGCTGATTGCCGGCTTGCCGTCATTGTTCTGCGGAAGTCCGAACCACATCACGTCGCCCGGAGCGATGGCGCTCATCGCAGCCACATGCTCGTCATTCGCGTTCAGTACGGAAAGACCACCTGGAACAAGACCACGGATGATTTCCGATTTGGCTTGTGCGATGCGTTCCGGCGAGCCGAATTCCCCTAGATGCGCGACGCCGACTTTCAACACGACCGCAATATCCGGCGGCACCAGCGACGTCAAATTCGCGATTTCCCCAACATGATTGGCACCCATTTCCGCAACCAGAAAGCGAGTTTCCGCATGTACTTTGAGCGAAGTCAACGGCAGTCCGATTTCATTGTTGAACGATCCGACCGGCGCAATCGTCGGTCCTATGTGCGCCAGCAACGCCTTCATGAGATCCTTGGTAGTGGTTTTTCCGACGGAACCGGTGATGCCAATCACCGTAAACGGCGTTTCCAACGCACGCCGGCGTTCGATATTGTGCTTGGCCAACGCGCCCAAGGCAAGCACCGTATCTTCCACCACGATCTGAGGCACTCCGGCACCGTCGATCTCATGGTCGACTATTGCGGCAACAGCGCCCTGAGCGCCTACCTTCGACACATAATCGTGGCCATCCACGCGTTCTCCGGCAATCGCCACGAATACCGATCCTTCAACAATCTGTCGTGAATCAGTGAATGTGCTGGTGGCCACAGGCGTATCAATCGCTGCGGTGCCGGCAATCAGCCGTCCCTGAACCGCCTGGGCGATTTCCTCCAAGCTCATTGGCATCATGGTCGGGCTGCTCACTCTGATTTC
>ENA-OQKG01000040-OQKG01000040.1-human-gut-metagenome-genome-assembly--contig:-NODE-40-length-15839-cov-1.778577_pt1 | contig 15839 bp, 20 predicted proteins | sample MGYA00242649_ERZ504799 | MGnify/ENA primary metagenome ERZ504799 (study PRJEB26092, sample SAMD00036428) | human gut metagenome | host: Homo sapiens | study: EMG produced TPA metagenomics assembly of... | reverse complement strand
CGTTCCCTGAAATCCGATATTCTGCTTATCATAGATAATTTTAATGTCACTGCCACGCAGGACAGCTTTCTGTCAGTAGTATTAAAATATCGCTGCCAGATTTTGTTTACAACCAGAAGCAAACTGGATGAATACTGTACTCTGCCATTAAAAGAAATAGAGGATATGAACGCTCTCTTCCAGCTGGCATCAGCATTTTATTCAGAGGCAGACACGTACCGTGCAACAGTTGAAAAGATCATCGAAACTGTTCACTCTCATACTTTTGCCGTGGAACTGGCAGCAAAACTTCTGGAAAATGCATTTCCATACATGGATAACTATAACTACCACAAAGGTATGAATGGAATCATTCAAGAACTGACGGGGCTGTTAAAGACAAAAAACATTGGAACCATTTATCTGATGACTGCCAATCTTCCGCAAGCCAAAACACATTTTAAAAGAGCTTTCAAAATATATGAAAAGATCTGGGCTGATGAACCAGAAATGATTGAAGCAAAATATCAGGAAATTCAGGAGTTATATCCACAGATTGGATTTTCCATTGGAAAAAATCTATCCGGTCTTTTAACAAAATAAGCATAATTTACGGCGGGCAACTTGCCCGCCGTTATATTCAACTATTCGTCAAATAAATATATGCATCTTCCAAAGTGATATCATTATCCAGGACACAATTCTCATTTGGCTTTCCTTTGCTTAATACTTTCATATGAATTCCATTCTCTACATACTGCTTAGATGATATAGAATAATTGGCTTCTAACAAACTGGCTTCTTCTGCATTTTGTACCGTACAATTCCAAACACAGCCCTTTGCATTTTCCAGCAACCCACTCACGCTTCCGGAATATAAAAAACTTCCTTTTTTCATAATAGCAAGCTGTGTACAGGTTGCTGCTAAATCTTCTACTACATGAGTGGAAAACAGCACAGTTCTATCCTTTGAAAAATCAACCAGAAGATTGCGGATCCTAATTCTTTCTTCCGGATCTAACCCAGTTGTTGGTTCATCAATAATCAAAAAATCCGGATTATTAAGAAGTGCCTGTATGAGTCCGACACGTCTCTTCATACCACCAGATAATTGCCGCATTTTTTATTCTGATGCTCTGTAAGAGAAGTCTTTTCCAGATAATAGGTAATTCTTTGTTCGAGGTCATTTCTGGCTACTCCTGACAGTCCCCCCATATATACAAGACATTCTTTCACCGTAAGATTCGGATATAAGTCGATTTCCTGTGGAAGATAACCAATCTTTTTCTGTATTTTCTCATAATTTCCCTCGTTATACAGAATTCCATCAAGGGAAACCATTCCTTCCGTTTGTTTTAAAACAGTTGTAAGAACCCTCATCAAAGTGGTTTTTCCGGCACCATTCTCACCCAAAAGTCCGTAAATTCCCTTAGGTATTTCAAGAGATGCCTTATTTACTGCAACTACACCATTTTTAAATCTAACTGTTAAATCATTTATTCTAATACTCATAATCTATCCTCTTTTCTTTAAAGTCATTGGTAATACTGCAAATAAAAACAGCCCCGCTATAAAAGACACAAGCGTTCCATAAATCCAACTCTCGGACATTAATTGAGTAGGTTCACAAAAGCTGAAAGAAAACAATCCCAGATTTCCGAAAAATGAACTTCCCGCTTTTGATATAAGTCCAATGACAATTCCAAATAAACATCCAATACCTGCCCACATATTTCGAAGCAATGTACACAAAATCACAGAGCATATACTCCAAAGCCAGATAGTTCCAAACATTGCAATGAAATATAAAAGAAATATCTGAATACCCGAAATGCCTTCGTTTACACCGCCCGGTTTTTGCCAAGAAAAACAAAACATATCCAACACAAGAAAGTATTAATAAATATAATATTTGAACGCCCACTCTCTGCGATATTACTTTTAACTGCTTTTTTTGATCATACAAATGAAATACATCGGCACGCTTACTTTTTACTTCCATCAAATATGTGTCACTACAAAAAATAATTGTTAAAAAATGCTATTGGAGACTGAATTGCTGAACCGATTTCTTCATAGTATATAATCGGATGAATAACACACAATATCAGTATAAATGCACATGAATAAAAAATCTTATATAACGACAGGCAGTTTTTTAGTTCCGTTTTCAATGAACCCTCCTCCTTTTCCAGATTGTAACAGAAATACATACTAATATAACAGATGCGATCACAAGCATAATCTGATTTATATTTGACATTTTGGCTGCATGTGTTTCAAAAAACCTGCCAGGAAATCGCACCATAATAGAGAACGGTCTCATATAATAAATATCATTCTTCTTGGTCAGCATATTTGAATATATAATGTGTAAAAACAAGATTGGTGCTGCCGGAAGCGGATTTTTAAATATTAATGCTGTAACTGTATAGACACAACATATCATCAAAAGATTCGGCACAATATAGATCAGAGAATTCACGCAAAAATCAATTGGTGTTACCGGAAAGCCCGATTCTAAAGACGTTTTCAAACACAGCATAAAGAATATAACATTCAAAATCACTAATACGCCCAACATACTAATGAATCCGCTTATTACTTTCCCGCATATATATTGGATTGCCGTAACAGGCTTTGTATGTAATAATTCATAGGTATTTTTTCGTGTATCCTGAATAAATAAAAATGATAGCAATACGGTTGCAAAAAAGGCCATATGCAATCCTGCAAAATCCGTAAATTTTTTGGCAAAGTACCAGGAAAAAGAATGTTCGGATAATTTCCGCTCGATATAATGATTGATTTCTTCTGCTGTCCCCTTATGAATTTCAAGGTCCTCATAAGCATATATTGCATGATAATATCCATATTGGGATTCCAAAAACTCAGAAGCAGTCTTTACATCCATATTCTGAATTTCTTTCATTACATGATCTGCTTCCTGCCTGCTAAATCCAAAACCATTTTTGGAGGTGTCCATTAACGTCTCTTTGATCGTATCTTCCCACTCCCTTCTTCTTTCTTTATCATCAGATGTGGGAATGTACCCATCCATGACATCAGCATCTTCCAATGCTACGTCATTTTGTGTGATCTGTTCATTCTGTTTGATATAATGAATTTGCAAATACGATGACAGACATTGATACATACTGGCAACTATAATAATCAAGCCAATCCACAAAACAGGGTTCTTTAAATAATCAAGTATACTTCTTTTTATGATTGTTTTCATTGTATCTCTTCCTTTCTTTATTTCTTTAACAACATCATACAAATCAATTCTCAATAAATTCACAACAAAAAAGACTAAAACCACTTTATTTGTGATTTCAGCCTTATAAAGTATTTTTATTCAGCTTTGAAAAGAGCTTCTACATGAGCACCGCCTTGTCTGGCATTATATATTTTCAAATTTCCTCCATGCTTTTCACAGAAAATACGAGAAATATACATACCAAGGCCAAAATGCTTTAAATCATCTTGTGGATTCTTATGATAAAATGGTTCTGTTACTTTTTCCTCAGTATCCACAAATCCTATTCCATCATCTTCAACAGAAATTATAAGAAAACCATCCTTTTTCTTTATCTGCAAAGCAATACTTTTTTGTGCATATCGAACCGCATTTTCCAGTAAGTTGTCTGTCACTTCCATGACAAGTTCCTCATCCACTTTCACAATGTTTTGTTCCTGCACTCTTTCTACCTTACATAATTTACTTTCCTTCTTGGACAGCATGGCAGCTTCTGCCTCAATCTTTTTTGCCAGTTCCGATAATTCTATCTCTGAGCATTGCAGTTCCCTCTGTTCTAAATGGGACATTTTTCTCATGTTTTCCGTGAAATGCTCTATACGGTCAATCTGATACATGCCTGTTTGTAAGATATCAATAACATCCTCTGTTTTTATACTCTCAGCAGAAACAAACTCTAAGAGCATTTCCTGATACCCACGCAATATGGAAAGTGGAGAACGTATATCATGTGCAATTGCATTCCGCAAAGCCTTCTCGTCATCAATCATTCGCCACATCTTTCTGTTGTTATCTGCTAAAGCACTTCGCATCATTTCAAATTCTTTACACAACGTTCCCATCTCATCTTTATTTTCATAGGACACATGAAAATCCAGTTCATTATCTGCAATCATTTGTGAGGCATCTTTTAATTCCTGTAGAGGCGTCTTTAACTTATTTTTATAAAAAAAGAATACCGCAGCAACACTCCCAACAATCGAAAAAATCAGTACCGAATATGTTTCCATAAAGTCACACATTTCCGAAAGATGATGGTCCAAACGATTCATCTGCGATTGATTAGGTCTTGATATCTCAATCTCGTATTTCTTTCCATATTGCTGAAACACGTCCGTATAATCTGCATAATCAATATATTTTTCCCATATTTTATTCTGCATATTTCTTGCAAAATGAACTGTAAATCCAGATAACAGAAATGCTGCCGTTAAGCTGATCACAAAATAAAGCAGAATTGTTTTTTCAGTGACAAGTTTCTTATTTTTTCCATCGGTATCCAATCCCCCATACAGTTTCTATGTATTCTTTTTCTGAATAATCCGCTATTTTTTCCTTATACGCCGTACTAATTCCGTTATCGTTCTACTGTCCCCTTCCGCATCATATCCACAGACTTGTGCATATATACGTTCTTTATCAAACACCTGCCCTGGATGCATGGATAAGAATTCAATAATCTGATATTCAATTTTTGTGAACTCCATCCTGTGTCCAGCTATAGCTACTATTTTTTCAGAATAATCAATCAGCATTTCATCCATGAAACGGTATTCCGTTTTTTGTTGATGCCTTTCTTCTCTCTTTATGTTTGTAACAATCCTCGCTTCCAACTCCCGAAGACTAAATGGTTTCGTAATATAATCATCCCCACCTGAAAGCAACCCATTAATTTTATCATCTTCGTCAACTCTTGCTGTTAGAAATAAAATTGGACATAACACTTTACTGCGTATCAGACGACATACTTCAATCCCATCCATGCGTGGCATATTGATATCCAACAAAATAATATCCGGTTTCATTTTTATTTATTTAATGCTTCCATTCCATCTGTAGCCGTAATGGTTTCATATTGTTTCATATTAAAATAACTACAAAGCATTTTCACCAATTCTTTATCATCATCGACAACTAAAATCTTGTATTTCATCCAAACCACCTCCAGTATCCATATTATACGATAAAAAACAATGAAATCACAACAAGAGTACATGAAGAACGTAAGCACAATATATCTTTTTTCTCAATTCCTGCTCAATTTCCCCTCAATGCCTTTTTCCTCCGATTTTCGTATGCTTATCCCACAGCAAAGCAGTACCACACCGGTACGACCTGCTGAATCAATCAATACGAAAACGGAGGTATTTTTTATGCGAGAACTCAGAAACACAAAAATCATTGCTGTAGATCATGGCTACGGCAATATGAAAACAGCAAACACCGTCACCCCAACCGGCATCAAAGCCTATGAAACTGAACCAATCTTCACCGGGAATATTCTGGAATATAACGGCATTTACTACCGGATTGGCGAAGGACACAAAGAATTTATCCCAGATAAAGCTATGGACGAAGAATATTATCTTCTAACTCTCATGGCGATTGCAAGGGAACTGAATGTCTTTTCCATCCGTGAAGCAGACGTTCATCTGGCTGCCGGGCTCCTCTGACATGGATCAGAAACCAGAGAGAAGATTTCCGTTCCTATCTGCTCCAGAATCCAGAAGTCCATTACCGATTTAACAGCAAAGAGTATCATCTCCGTTTTGTGGGATGCAGCCTTTACCCGCAGGGATATCCGGCTATCGTAAACCGACTTGGAGATTTCAAGGGGACAAATCTTCTTGCAGATATCGGCAACGGAACCATGAACATTCTGTATATCAATAATAAGAAAGCACAGGAAAGCCGGTGCTGGACAGAAAAGTTTGGCGTAAACCAATGCATGATTGCCGCTAAAAACGCTGTTCTGGACAACTTCGGAGTAAAGATTGAAGAATCTACCGTAGAGCAGATTCTGCGGTTTGGAACCGCTGACATTTCAGCGTCTTATCTGGATTGTATTACTGCTGTTGCCAGACAGTATGTCACAGATATTTTTGCCACGCTCCGCAAATATGAATACAATCCTGGCCTGATGCGCCTGTATGTGGTCGGAGGCGGTGGATGCCTGATCCGTAACTTTGGAGCGTATGACAAATCACGAGTTACCATCCTTGATGATATCTGTGCCACTGCCAAAGGTTATGAATCTCTGGCTTATATGAGCCTGAAAAGGAGGGGATAAGCCATGCAGAACCATATCCGCAACACAAACCTGCGATTTAATCTGGACAAAGACCAGCAGCGGAGAGCCTGGGAATATTTACAGACGATGGACAGACAGAATTTTAAATCTTACAGCCAGGTAATCTCCCTTGCACTGGTCGATTATTTTGACCGCTACTACCGCACTCAGGCTGATCCCTATCTGGAAACAAGGGAACGGGAAGAACTTTTTGTGAAACAGATTGTAGAAGCAGTAGAACACAGCCTGAAACAGTCATTGCCGATTTTTCTGTCCGGGCTGACTGCAGGCATGTTGGAAAGGGAATCCCCATCAGGATGCCCTTTCCAGCTCCTGAAAAAGAACAGCCGGATCGTGATATAGACTGGGATTTTCTTGGAGAATAAACCATTGTGATTGGAGGTGAACACATGACGGACTTTCTGACAGCAGACACAAGCCTGCCATCTTATATGATGTTTCCCCGTTTTCTTCTGGACATGGAAATAAACGAAACTGCCAAAATGCTTTATATGATCCTGCTCGACCGTGCAAGGCTTTCCCAGAAAAATGAGGGCTGGTCAGATACAAATGGTCATGTGTTCCTCTACTTTACGATTGAAGCACTGGCAGAAGTTCTCCACAAAAGCCAGATGACGGTAGAAAACTGCTCTGGCAGTACTAGGAAAAACAAGAGCTTATCTTACCGAAAACGGCAGGGACCCGGACACCCTAATCGGATCTATGTAAAAATCCCGAAAGAAACCCTCAGCAATACAGACAGAATTCTTTCCTCAAGACAGACAGAAAACTGTCCTATTGACAGACAGGATTCTTTCCCTGATACAGACAGAAAACTGTCCAGTAATAAGAAAGAGATAAAAAAGAACCATTTAACAATAAGAGGGAGTAAAGAGCCACGCTCACCCTATGGAACATTTCAAAATGTTTTTCTGTCAGAGACGGAGCTGGAAAATATCCGGCAGACAATCCCTGACTGGCAGGACTATATGGAACGCTTATCCGGTTATATGGCTTCTACCGGAAAGCAATACCAAAACCATGCAGCTACCATCATCCGTTGGGCAAGACAGGATCATCCTGTTTCCCGGCAACGAAATTATGAAAGTGAGGAATACGAAACATTATGACAACATTTACAGAAAAACCAACAGCTATCACACCAAACAGAGAGCTTCAGTCTGATGAATATTTTAACGAAACAAATCACCTGATCTACTGTTCCAAATGCAATACGCCAAGACAGTGCAGGCATGAATTACAGGGAAAGGTTCTTATTCCTTCCATCCGCTGTAAGTGCCAGCAGGAGATCTTTGAACAGGAGGAAGCCCAGAGAAAACTTCATGAAAAGCAAATGGAAATAGAGCATCTCAAAACCAGCGGCTTACAGGACAAATCACTTTATGACTACACCTTTGCCAAAGATAACGGCAGCAATCCGGAAATGAAACTTGCACACAATTATGTAAGTAACTGGGAAGAGATGAAAGCAAACGCTTCCGGACTTCTCATCTGGGGCGATGTCGGTACTGGAAAATCTTTCTTTGCAGGCTGCATTGCCAATGCCCTTCTGGAAAAAGGCGTCCCAGTACTGATGACCAACTTTTCCCGGATTCTGAATACCCTTACCGGAATGCATTTTGAAGACAGGAATCAGTTCATCCACAGCTTAAACCGCTACAGCCTTCTGATCATTGATGACCTCGGAATTGAACGGAACTCTGACTTTGCACTGGAACAGGTATTCAATGTGATTGACAGCCGTTACCGCAAGTAAAAAGCCCCTGATCATAACAACCAATCTCACTTTATCAGAGCTGAATAACGCCGCTGATATCGCACACAAGCGAATTTATGACCGGATTCTGGAGAGATGTGTTCCCATCCGTATCAATAACCGGAATATCCGTCAGGACAATGCAACAGCTAATTTAAAAAAAACGAAAAAATTCTGTTAGATAATCACACTTCAAACCAGAGTTGAAACAAAGCAGCATCGCACAATAACTATTTTTCACTGACAGTAGTACTACTTTCTTTTCTTATTTATCACCAGAGACATGCCACTGTCAGTTATCTAAAACTATAGTACTAAACCACAAGATTTTAAAACTAAATCGCCCGGATACGGGCATAAAAAGGAGGTGCCAGATATGGCAAATAAAAGAATTATGACACCAGAAGAAAAAGTGCTTTTACAGGCAAAACACAGACTGGAAGAAATCGAAGCAAGAAACCGTAAAAAGGAACGTAATGCCAGAACACGCAGATTGATTCAAGAAGGAGCGATTCTGGAAAGCATTGCTCCACATATTAAAGAAATGGATTTAGATACCCTAAAGCGGGAGCTGATGCTCCGGCTAAGAGGAATGTAAATACACAAGTTCTACTCCCGAAGGGCGCACTTACTCACCACCCGATAAATCGGGCGGTGGTATCCCCTACGGGGCTCGTGCGCTCTGCCGAGGGCTATCCGCTGTTGCAGGCAACATCGAAAGGAGGTGCCAGATATGGCAATTTATCATATGCAAGCCAAGGTCGTCAGCCGTGGTTCCGGGCGGTCTGCTGTCGCTGCATCTGCTTATATGAGCTGTAGCCGCATATACAATGATTACGATGGCATCCAGCATGACTACACCCGAAAACATGGACTGATCTATCAGGAAGTAATGCTTCCCCCTATGGCTCCGCCTAAATGGAAAAACCGGGAGCAACTCTGGAATGCTGTAGAAGCTGCTAGAAAAAACAAAAGACAGCCGACTGGCAAGAGAATTTGTTGTCGCACTCCCTATTGAGTTGGATAAAGACAGCAATATTTCTCTTCTTCAGAATTTTATTCAAAAGAATTTTGTAGATATGGGAATGTGTGCCGATTTCGCCATTCACGATACAGATGGTCACAATCCCCATGCACACATTCTACTTACTGTCCGTCCATTAAACGAAAACGGAACATGGCAGTATAAAACCGAAAAAGAATATCTATGCATCAAAGATGGAGAGGAAAAGGGATTTACTGCTTCTGAATTTAAGGATGCTCAGAAAGAGGGCTGGGAAAAACAGTATCGTTATAAAGCTGGGAAAAAGAAAGTATATCTGACTCCCTCGGCAGCACAGGAGAAAGGTTATGAACGTATCGACAAACATCCAAAAAGCACCCGGTATGGCAGACAAAACCCGATTTCCGAACAATGGAACAGTGAGGAACAGCTCTGCCTCTGGAGAGCAAACTGGGCAGATGCCGTAAATAAAATGCTTGCCCTTAATCAGATAAATGCCGCCATTGATCACCGCAGTTTTGCAGCTCAGGGAATCACTGAACAGCCAACCATCCACGAAGGCTACATTGCCCAGAATATGGAAAAGAAAGGCATGATAGCAGACCGGTGTGAAATCAACCGTCGGGTTCGTGCGGATAACAGAATACTACGGGAATTAAAAACACAGATAAAAAAATTGGTTCAAGCTGTCGAAAAATCTATTCCGGTAATTGCAGAAACATTAGAAGCAATCCGCAATCATATGATTTTTACACAATATCATTTACTTCATAATGAAATGCAAAAAGAAGTGATCCATGACTGGATGCAGCATTTTCGTCCTATCCTAAATAAATATGATACCATTAAGAAAAAGCTCAAAGCGAAAGTTACTGAAAAGAAAGAACTAAATGTGCAAAAAAGTAAAACCAGTATTCTAAATCCTTTCCAGCATATAAAGTTAAACCAGCAGCTTACAACCGTAACAGAAGAAATCGAGGAACTGAAATCTGCCAAAGAACAGCTGCTGTTTCAGGCTGAATGCTCCACAGAGAAAGATATGGCGAGCCTTTCCAGAAAATACGACCAGATGGATAAGAATCTGGATATTCTCGATTCTCAGGATATGGCTCTCAAAGAGCAGCTTGAAAAAGATGCTGTCGCTTTCCAAGAGGAAAAACTCCGGCCTAAACCAGAGCAATATACAGAATTACTGGATGCCAGAATCCAGATACGACCTACTTTCCGAGAGAAACTGATTGAGCAGCTCAAAGGTACTTTTGGTTGAATATTATGACTATCACTATCGTGATATCGCAACCCATGAAGTGGATGATCTCAATATGGAAGATCCCTATAGCTTCTCTCATCGTACCTGGGAACTTGAATATCAGAGGAAACAGGAATTGCAAAAAAAACAATCCTGTTCAATCCAGGCAAAAATCGCACAACACAGAACTATAATGTTTAAACTACTAATATAAAAAATATCCCGTTTTCTCAAAACAGTTATATTGCTTCATCCCAATAATTCACAAACTGCTAACCACCGAGCAAAAGTGAGGCACAAAGTGCGTAAGCATAATTTGATTTCTTTCCGCTTACGCACTCTCTTTTTATCTTGAGCAAAAAATTCCTACTTTGTAAAGCCAACAAATGGGGTTTGGGGGGCTCCCAAAGTGCGTTTGGATATCCAAACGCTATGCTTGCAAAACCAGTTCCACTAATTTCCCTCGATACTCCCTTCTTCTAAAATCAATGATAATTATAACATTGCCAATTTTGTAAAGTAATAATCAACTTAAAATATAGACGACAAACAATAAAACCATGATACTGTTACAAAAAGCAGTAGCATGGTTTCTTTATATTTCATTATAGATTTTCTCTATCTATCATATTTTCTATTGTTTCTGAGAAACAACACTCTTTCAAATCAATACTTTTGTCCATCTTCACAAGATTTGTATATTTCTCATCTGTATAGTGTTTTGATATTACAGCAAATACTTTATATGTAGGCTGTGCTGTTACATCTCTGATGTCCTTTTTCAGCAATGTGTTCGGTACATTTAATTTCGTATTTTTATCTTTTACGAAGCCAATACAACCACATATATTCCCGGCAGCTTTTTCTGTATATAATTTCGGTCCTCGATCTGTAAATTCTCCTATCATTGTTACGTTTTTCTTAATAAGCATCATACGTTCCAATATATCCAATTTTTGCCCCGTAGAGCCATCTTTTGCAAAAACAAAATCATTTTCTGTTAATCGCTTATCCAGGCATTTCTGGTAAAAATGAATTGCAGAAGCTGTCTCTTTTTTATTCAATCGAACTCCTGTCAAATGTAAAAAATTGTATCTATGGAAAACAACTTCATATCCCTGTACAGATGACAAAATCTTATTACTTTCCTGTAATTGCTTATTCACCTCTTTCGGTAAGCCATATAGGAACAAAACCTTCTGATCCTCAAGATGTTCTTTATATAGTTGTGCCGCTTTTGTCATAATCTGAATTGCACGTCTTTTGTCCATAACTTAATCCTTATCCCATAAAATTTAGAGAAGGGAATGTTCACGCCGCAGCACTAAACATTCCCTTCTCATGGTTGATTTTTCCGTTGTCTGCCAACCTCCAGCACCTTCGTCTGGAAAATATCAGGTTTTTCCGTTGCCTGCCAACCTCCGACACCTTCGTTCGGAAAACGTATCAGATTTTAGGTGTCAACCCACCGCTGATGCACAGCTTTTCTAATTACATTTTACACGAACTATGTGGAAAATGCAATTACAATTTTATCTTATGATGCCCTGCTACATTTTATACACTATTTATCTTACATTTCATTCTTGATAAATTATCTCTTTATCCACAATCTCCCTCGCACATACTTGTATATTGTTCATTCTTCCTATCCATTCCAAGACATTTTCCACCTTTAGCTGTTCTGTAATGCCTTGTGCCTGTTTCATCTGTTCTACAAGTCTTTCAAAGCGTTCCTGTGCCTGTTCTTCTATATCAGCCAAATAACCATTCAGCCTGCCGCTTGTAAGCATATTCAGATATAGCAATCTGCGGTATTCCTTCAAATACCGCAAATGTCTTTGTCCCCATACACCGACAACCCTTTGTTCTTCTTCCTTCGGTAAGGTAAGAGCAGGGATAAGATAATCCCCATGTCTGATATAAGTACCGCCCATCTCTTCAAAAATTGTTTTCTTCATTGTCTGTTCTACCTTTCTTATCGTTCTCTATTCATAGATTTTCTTTACGACCGTTCCAATTTTACAGTAACAATAATTCTTCAATTTTCAGTTCACATTGCCCCTCCCGAAGAAGTATGATAGAATAATTCTATTAAATTGAATCGGAGGTGCCACATGGCTATCAGTTCCAACAATATTCAGGTCTATACTACTTTGTCCAAAGAACTGGTTGCTGAGATTGATAAGGATGCAAAAGCGAACTATCGTACACGTTCCCAGCAGATTAACATGATCCTGACCGAGTATTATAAGACTCAAACAACAACCAAACATGAATCCGAGTAAAACACTGAATTGCCTGAAAACACAGGAAATATCAGTGTTTTCTTATGTTTTCCCTTAATTATAAGGTTCATGGGAACCGTATGTATTTCCAAAACTGATATTAATCGCAACCGGCATTCGATATTCCAGTGCTTTCCGCAAAACATAGTCCACACCCTGCATCAGTTCCGTTGTCCGCGGAAACCCTTCCCGTCTTGGATTTCCCAATTTCACGATCAAGAGTTCACTCTCCGGTGCGACTCCCGCATAAATACCACCGACACTTCCTCTTCCGTTTCCGGCTGCAATTGCGGCAACAGAAGTCCCGTGCCCCGACACATCCCGACTTGGTACAACCTGCTCCTGCCTGATTTTTGTCGGTTCCTGAAGTGCCGCATTGATCTGATCCTGCGTATATTCCGTTCCCAGAAAATATCCTTCAGGAGGATTTCCCGCTATACTTTGATCCCACAGTGCACGGATCCTTGTACTTCCATCTGTATTTCGAAAATCCGGATGCGAATAATCAATCCCGCTGTCAATCACCGCTGTAAGAATCCCTTTCCCGTACAGCTTTAACGGAGCTGCCTGTACCGGAAGAATACAGGATGCTCTCTTTCCGTTAGCCGCTTACAAAAAACAGTCCGTTTTGGTTTTTCAATGTATTCGATCTGCGGAACCCGCATAAGCTGTTCGATCCGGGATTCCGGCACAGTCAGAATTGCATACTCATTCGATAATTCCGTAACAGAAGAGGCGATTTCACGAACCGCCTCCAGATTTCCCGAATATTTGATGATCAGATCCCATCCTGATCCAAAGGCTGATACCCACCTCCAGCTCCAGTGATTTTTCTACGCTCCTCACTCGTAGCGTCCAACGCAAGATTCTAAAAGAATTTTCTTGCTTTTTGGTCTCTATCTATTTCCCGGCTCCTTTATAAGGTGCATATTCATATGGAAGAAAATATCCCTTCTCGTGACGGCACACCGGACATACAGATGGTGCCTGCTTCCCGTCATGGATATAACCGCAGTTTGTACAGATCCACCGTCCTTGTTCTTCCCGGCTGTAATAGGTGCCGTTTTCCAGCATTTCTGCGATTTTCTGAAATCGCTCCTGATGGGTATGCTCAATTTCTGCAATCTGGAAGAATGTAGACGCCGCCTCAAAAAAACCTTCTGCCTTTGCCGTACTTCCAAACGCAGGATACACATCTTCAAATTCTTCCTTTTCATTATGCTCCGCTGCTCTAAGAAGCTCTTCTAATGTATCCTGCTGATCCACCGGATAGGTCCCGTCAATCTGGATCGTGCTCCCTGTAAACTCTTTCAGCAGCTCATAAAACCGCTCTGCATGTGCCCGCTCCTGATCTGCTGTATACAAAAACACGTCCGCAATGGTATACATCCCCTTCTCACGGGCTTTTTCTGCTGCAATCGTATATCGGTTTCTCGCCTGACTCTCCCCAGCAAACGCCCGCATCAGATTTTCCTTTGTCTCGCTTTCAAAAAAATTACCAGTCATGATACACACTCCTTTTTCGTTTCATAAAAGTAGTATGTATCATAACTGGCAAAATATGCTTCTGCTTCTTAATTTTTACGAAATCAGTTAAATCCGATCAGTCTTCTCGCCACACTGTATGCCATAGAAGAAACTTTTCTTCCTGATTTTCCCGGAAGGTTCATGGTCTGACCGAGAATTCCATATCGGATCTTCACATATGTCCGATAATCTTTTTTCTCAGATATACCCACAGCTCTTTTCTTTTTCTCAGATTCTCATTCACCTTGGAACGAATACATAAAATCGAAGATACTGTCATCATAATAGCAAGATAATTGATCATATATTTTCTGAGTCTTTTTACTCTCTACCATACGTAAATTCATACATAGAGATACATAGATTTTGTTTACAGTAAATACTGCTGATCGATGCGGGCTGATCATCACTTTCTCGATTCACAGAACTGATCCTCTCGTTACCGATAAAATAAGACGATAGAAGTCCACATCCTATATAGTATAAATGTCCGAACATGAAGGAAGCGGGTAAGTATACATAGATATTATCCACGTAAAAACGTGTGCTTCGGGCAGCTTCAGCTGACAGAGTACTCTAACATCTCGGTCCGGTAGATACACGGAATGACATGAGAAATATACTGGTCCAGAATGGAAGCTTCCGATATCATCCCAGCGGAACACCTGATTCTGCGGAAGTACATTGTCGGTAATGAATGACTTTTTTTATGTGTCATCCCAACTTTCTCATACACATAATTAGAAATCAACATGTCTACTTTAGAATCTGCATCCACAAATCCCTTCACTGCACTCAATATCTTCAGCAGAGCCTCTTCATCTACCCAGTCATCACTGTCCACTACTTTAAAATAGACACCTGTGGCATGCGCCAGACCTGTATTGACCGCATCCCCGTGACCGCCGTTTTCCTTGTCTACCGCTTTGACGATCCCCGGATATTTTTCCTCGTATTTTTTTGCAACCTCGCTTGTCCCGTCTGAGGATCCGTCATTAACTACAATAATCTCCACATCTTCTCCTCCGGGCAGGATCGACTGAATTGCTTTTTCCATATATGCCTCTGAATTATAGCATGGAATTGCAAAAGATATATATTTCATGTCTACACTCCTTTTCTCAATATAGCAATTATACTGTACTTTTATTATTTTTCCAACCATTTTATTGTAAAATACCACTCCTTCCTTTATAGTATTAGGGAGAACACTTATTTTTATAAAAGATAAATTGGAGGAACACTAATGAAAAAAAATGCAGTTGTAGGACAATCTGGCGGACCGACTGCCGTTATCAATGCAAGCCTTTACGGGACTGTATACGAAGCATTAAACCGCGAAGACGAGATTGGCACTGTTTATGGGATGATAAATGGAATTGAAGGATTTTTAAATGATCAGGTCATGGACATGGCGCCACTGGAAGAATCAAAAGAACTGGAACTGATCCGGACCACACCCGGCTCATATCTTGGCTCCTGCCGATACAAGCTTCCGGAAGATCTCAACGATCCGGTTTATCCACAGCTTTTTGCACGCTTCGAAGCATACAACATCGGATATTTCTTCTACATCGGAGGCAATGATTCCATGGATACTGTCAGCAAGCTTTCCCGCTATGCCGAAAAGATCAGCAGCGACATCCGTGTGATCGGAATTCCAAAAACAATTGATAATGACCTT
>ENA-OQKG01000033-OQKG01000033.1-human-gut-metagenome-genome-assembly--contig:-NODE-33-length-17068-cov-2.599315_pt1 | contig 17068 bp, 17 predicted proteins | sample MGYA00242649_ERZ504799 | MGnify/ENA primary metagenome ERZ504799 (study PRJEB26092, sample SAMD00036428) | human gut metagenome | host: Homo sapiens | study: EMG produced TPA metagenomics assembly of... | reverse complement strand
AGCTGCCCCCACGGCGGATATTTCGGAGACGAGGGATTGGGCTGTCAGGCGGAATACCTGCGCGTTCCCGAGGCCGATGGCACGCTGGTGGTCGTTCCGGGCGACGCGAAGAGCTTCTCCGACAAAATGCTCGCATCGCTGCTCACCCTCTCTGACGTGATGTCGACCGGTTACCATGCGGCTGCTTCCGCCGAAATCAAGCCGGGAGACACCGCAGTCGTGTTCGGCGACGGTGCGGTCGGCCTGTGCGGAGTGCTGTCCGCCAAGCTGATGGGCGCCACCCGCATCATTTCCATGAGCCGCCATGCCGACCGCCAACGTATCGCATGCGAATTCGGTGCCACCGATTTCGTGGAGGAACGTGGCGACGAGGCTGTAGCCAAGGTACTGGAAATGACTGATGGTTACGGTGCCGACGCCGTGCTTGAATGCGTAGGGTCCGCATTGTCGAACGACACTGCCATGAAGGTTGCGCGTGCGGGCGCTGTAGTCGGGCGCGTTGGCTTGCCGCACGGCGTGGAAGCCGATATTCCAGGACTGTTCTACCGCAACGTTGGTCTGCGCGGCGGTCCGGCACCGGTGCGCACGTACGATCTGCAGCGACTGCTCAAGGAAGTGCTCGACGGCAACATCAATCCCGGCATCGTCTACACCTCCGAATACACGCTCGACGATATTCAGGAAGCGTACGCGGCCATGGACGAGCGCCGCACCGTAAAGTCGCTGCTGCGCATCAGTGAGGTCTGAGCAATATACCGACGATAGAATAAGCGCAAATCAAACGAAAGGAAGCAAATCTTGTTTGAAGAGCTGCACAAACGGATGAATTCGTTCTGGAATAATGACAGGACATTGTCGCAAACCGATCCGGAATTCATTGAATTCTTCTCGAATTTCGCTTATGACGAAGTGGTGAACGAACCGGGAGCAAATCATCCTGATTTGGATGACAAAACCCGCTCTTTGGCCATTCTTGCCGTGCTGGTCGGATGCCAAGGCTTGGATGCTTTCGAAATGATGCTGCCGGTGGCCTACGAAACCGGACTGTCGTCCATCGCCATCAAGGAAATGGTGTATCAGGCGACCGCATACTGTGGTTTCGGCAAAACCCTGCCGTTCCTGAAGAAACTCAACAACTTCCTCGGCGCGGCCAACGTGCATCTTCCGCTTGAACCGCAAGGCACCACCACGCCGGAAACGCGTGCCAGGGCGGGCGAAGACAAGCAGATCGAAATCTTCGGTGAAGGAATGCGTGGATTCACGCAATCCGGCCCCGAAGATACGCGACACATCAACAAGTGGCTTGCCTGCAACTGCTTCGGCGACTACTACACGCGCGGTGGCTTGAGCACGCGTGAGCGTGAAATGATCACGTTGTGCTTCCTTGCCGCGCAGGGCGGTTGCGAGCCGCAGCTGACGTCTCATGCGAAGGCCAATATGGGCGTAGGCAATGAGAAGGCATTTCTGATTGCCGTTATTTCGCAGTGCATGCCGTATATCGGGTATCCGCGTACGCTGAATGCGATTCGTTGCATCAACGATGCAGCGGAGCAGATGCAAGGCTGATTGCGGTAGGATTTCGTTCGCTTCAGTACGAAAGGGGCTGTTTGCCAGTCACGATTGGATTGGCAAACAGCCCCTTATATGTTTTTTACAAGCGCGCTACGCGTGTGCGATCATCACTCGCCCCATACGTCCTTGGCGACGGACTGCACGAGCGCGATCTTGGCCCACTGCTGCTCTTCGGTAAGCTTGTTGCCTTCCTCGGTGGACGCGAAACCGCACTGGGTGGACAGGCACAAGCGGTCAAGCGGCACATACTGGGCCGCTTCGGCAATGCGAGCCTTGATCACTTCCGGATCCTCAAGTTCCGGCTTCTTGGAAGTGATCAGACCGAGCACAACCTTCTTATCTCCGGAAACCTTGGCGAGCGGCTCGAAGTCGCCGGAACGATCATCGTCGAACTCCAGGTAGTAGGCGGCGACGTTTTCCTTGCCGAAAAGCACGTCGGCCACAGTGGCGTATCCGCCGGCGGAAGCCCACGTGGAGTGGTAATTGCCACGGCAGTCGTGCGTGGTGATCACCAGATCCTCTGGCAGATCCTCGATGGCGGCGTTGTTCATGGCGGCATACTGTTCCTGCATGGCGGCGAACTCATCGGCGGTGTAATGCTGGTTGAAGTTCGGATCACAGAACATGCCCCACGTGCAGTCATCCAGCTGAACATTGCGGCAGCCGGCCTCATACAATGCCATGATCAGACCATGGAAGGCCTTGGCGTTGTCGTCGGCAAGCTCGTCGTAATCCTTCTGGGTGTCGCCGTAGAACTCGTGCACGGAAGCGATGTTCTCCGGGCGGAACAGCTCCGCATACAGCTGTGCCGGAGCCGGAATGGTCTGGCGTGCAATGGCGGTGTCGTCTTCGAACTGCTTGATGAACTTGAAATGCTCAACGAACGGGTGGGCCGGGTCGAAGGCGATCTTGCTGGTCAGGCGTGCGGATTCGGCGCGGGTCTCCTCATCGTGGAAGAAATAGCCCTTGTCCATCGACACCTTTTCCACGCCGGCGAAGCCCCACATGCAGTCGAGATGCCACCAGCCACGGCGGAATTCACCGTCGGTGATGACGTGCAGACCGGCGGCCTTCTGCTTGGCGACCAGTTCGGTAATGGCATTATCTTCCACGGCCTTGAGTGCGGCCTCGTCAATCTTGCCTGCTGCGAAATCGGCGCGAGCCTGCTTGAGTTCTGCCGGACGCAGGTATGAGCCGACCACGTCGGCGCGGAACGGCGCGTTCTGGGAATACGTCATTGGATGCTCCTTGTTGTGCTGTCAGTGAAAATACCTAGGGAAGACTAGTCAATCCTTCAGAAAAATGCACGATTACGTCGGGAATATGAGACGGGCGCATTATAGTGTTTTGCGATTGAACGACATATGATTCGGTGGGGGGTTGATATGAGTGATGGGACCGGGCGGCAGGCAATGGCAGCGCAAAGTGGTACGTCGGATAATCCGAAATCCTCCAATCAGGAATCATACGAAAAAGACCGAAAACGCTCGGCAAATATCTGTTGGTGTCGGCAACGCAAACCATTGTGGAATTCGGATCGTTCACCTTGCTGCATGTGCTTTCCGTACCATCCGCCATCGCGAACGGCGTGGCCATCGTGCTGTCGGCTTCGTACAACTTCCTGATGAACCGCAATGTCACGTTCAAATCGTCCAGCAATTTCGGCCGTAGCGTGGCTTTGTTCATGCTGCTGTGGGTTTGGAATTACCTGTTCGGTTCGATCATGCTGGCATGGCTGCCTTCCGCATTCGGATGGAATGCGGTGTTGGTGAAGTTCCTGACTATGGCATGTCAGTTCGCGTGGGGCTATCCGCTGTGCAAGGAAGTGATTTTTCGCTGAACCTGCAAGCGTGTCAATCCGGGTGGCACCCTATGACAGCACCCTATGTATGATTGAATATGTCTTGTATTAACTCCAGAAAGAAATGGAAAGGCAATGAACGAATCGCAAGATTCCAACGACAGTAGTACGAGCAATCCGAACGATATTCGCCAACAGGAGGCAGAACATCAAGGAGCGGCCGTAAAAGCGGCGCTCGGAGCCAACATTGGTGTGGCCATCGCCAAGCTCGCTGCGGCGTTCTTTACCGGATCGTCCGCGATGCTTTCCGAATCGGTGCATTCCATCGCCGACTGTTCCAACGAAATCGTGCTCATGGCAGGCGGTCGCTTCTCCAAGCATAAGACGGACGGCGATCATCCGTTCGGTCTGTACCGCGCCAAATATCTCGCTTCGTTCGTAGTGGCGACGCTGCTGTTTTTCGTCGGTGGTTTCTTCTCCACTTCGGAGGCGGTGAAGAAATTGTTCGCCATTGCCGAAGACCCCGCACTGCGTGACGTCAACCAGATGGAACTGCTGGTGGCGTTTATCGTGGTGTTTATCAGCGCTTGTTTGGAAGGCTACGGCCTGCATCAAAGCATCAAGGAAGCGAACGAGCGTATGGAGCGCACGGGTGTGGCCCATATGGGTGTGTTCCGTTTTTGGAGGCGTACCAAGTCGGCGGAGCTTGCGTCCGTCATTATGGAAGACACGCTTGCTTTGATCGGCTTGGCATTCGCAGGGGCTGGCATCGGTCTTGCGATTCTGTTTGATAATGAGATATTTGATGCATTCGGCGGTTTGATGGTTGGTCTTGTATTGATTGCGGGATCGTTGCTGCTCATGTTCAAATCCGGTTCGCTGTTGATTGGTGAGGCCGTCGATTCGGATACGCGCAAGAAGATTGAGCAGGCTGTTATTTCAACGCCTGGTGTGGAACGACTGCTGAATATGCAGACCGTGCATATGTCCGAGGATGACATTCTGCTGTGCGTCAAGGTGCAGACCAGCAAGCTCGACCGCGATTACGATGTTGAAACCGTGAACAAAATCGAACGAAGCGTGCGTACCGCGCTGCCGTGGTTCCGTTTCGAAATCTACGTAGAGCCCGACCTCTACCGCGCCGACCACAAAATCGTCTCGTAGTGGTGTGCGGTGTACCTATGGTTATGAGACGTAGAGTATGAGGCGACGATACGGTTTTCAGGAGGAGCTGGCATTCCGATGAGTTCGGAGTGCCAGCTCCTCCTTTTCATGTGCTTTCTTGTTATGCGTCTCCTTGAGCCCATACATATGCATCCTTTCCAACATCCGAGCTTTAGCCTCATCAACCTCGGCGCGAGTAATGCCGCTATCCAGTATGAACTGCTCAATGCTATAGCTCATTACATTTCCTTTCGTATGATTCCTCTAATCTAATGGATTACCCCCATATCTAATAGATCGTAAAACCCGTTTTCTTGAAGCAAAGGCGTCTAGGTGGAGGTATGTCTCGGATGCGATTGGTTTGTTTATCTCGAGATGTGAGACACACTTACCCCCCCAAAAAGTGGTAGGGTGGGTGGTGCATTCGGGGACGCATGCGCCCCTGTCATAACGCTCCGGGAGACAGGATGGAGAAAATGGAGAATATGGAGAATCCGAAGAAACTGGCCGTTGCGACCATCGCAGGCTTGACCGAGGTGGCCGGTATGGCCGCGCCCGCCATGGCAGATGAGACGGCCGCCGATCCGATGGTGGGCCAGACCCAGTCGGCCGATCCGACGAAGGATGCGCTCGACAAGGCCAACACGGCCGTATCCGAATCCCAGACCGCTTATGATAATGCCCAGCAGAATGTGCAGGACGCTCAATCCAAGGTGGATGATGCGTATGCTTCCGACCCGGCCACGAATGCGGCGCAGTCCGAACTGGATGCCGCCCAGTCGGCTAAGAAGGATGCCGACCAGTCGGCGGCTGACGCGCAGGCCGATGTGGATGACGCCCAGGCTGCTCTGGCTGAAGTGAACGCCACGCTGAAGACAGCCGAAACCGCATTGGCCACGGCGAAGTCCGACGCGGAATCCGCGCAGGACGCGTACGACAAGGCCCACAAGGTTGTCACCCCGTCGAAGGATACGACCATCACGGTTGATACTCCGGACAGTGCGAACAGTGCGAACAGGGCGGCCGTGAAGACCTCCACGCAGGCCAAGCTTGGCGACACGGGCGTGGACGTGATGGAGACCGCCGTGTTTACCATTATGGCCGCCGGTACCGCCGGAGCCACGCTCATGCTGAAGCGTCGTGGTGACGGCCGTTACGGTCTTATGGCACGCCACGCCAAGTAGGTTTTTGCCATAAAATCCTAGAAAATGATGTGCGGATGGGAACGAACGATTCCCATCCGCTTTTTCCTAAAACGTATGTGACATAACTCATCGAAAGCACAAGTATGCAGGGAAAACTATCTGAAGTTTCCAACCCGAATATAAGCGATGCCGGGTCAAAGAATGTAACTGAAAACAAGAAGAAGAGCAGAAAGCCTGCTGTGATCGCCGTGGCTTCGGTCGCGGCCGTGGCTGTGCCGGCTGGTGGCGGCTGGTTCGTTTGGAAGACCTACGCGAACCATGAGCTGGCCGAGGCGAGACAGGCGTGTGTGGAAGCGTCGGAAAGCTACCGCAAGGCGGCGGACTCGTATTCCGGGCTGGTGGATGGCGACGCGGCCACAGCCTCCCAGATCACCGTGAAGCAGGTGGCGGATGCGAAGACCGTGGATGCGTTGGCCGAAGCGTTGAAGGTGAACGAGCCTGACGTGGTCGCCTGCGTGGCCGATTCGAAGGCGGATTACGAGTCGAAGACCAGCCTGATTGAAAAGAACACCGGCTGGTACGGGAAACACGAGAAGAGCTTGGAAAACGCGGTGAAGGCCGTGAACGATTCGAAACTGGAGAAGACCGTTTCCGATGCGGAACGGTTGTTGAAGGATTCGGACGGCAAGGTCGCCGATGCGGCGACGCGCGACGAACTGTCCAAGGCAGTCAAGGCCAGGGATGCGGACAAGATCGCGGCCGCGTCGAAGAAGGTCAACGACTCGGTGACGGCGAAGACGAAGGCGGACGAGGAGGCGCAGCGCAAGGCCGAGGAGGAGGCCGCCGCGCAGGCCGCCGCACAGGCCCAGACGCAGATGCAGCAGTCGTATTCGGCGCCGCAACAGTCGTACACGCCCTCGTATTCAGGCGGTTCGACATCGAGTGGCGGCGGTTCCAGCAGCGTGCCGGACTTCGTTCCAAGCAGCGGAGGTCTCGGATGCACGACAGACTGCCCTCCGTCCTCAAGCGATGGATTGATTCACCACTGATTTAGATGACTCTTCTTCTCAAGGGACCCTTCGGGGTCCCTTTTTCGTATCCGCAGCCTTCCGGGAAAATGTCCAACCCGACACGCCCGAAACCGTGGTTGCATAGCAGGTGGATGACGGAAACGAATCCGATATCGACGTTTGTCGACGGCTGGGCATGTGAAGTGTTCGGACGGGATTTGTTCTCCTGTCCGACCCCACCGGGAGTGGGGTGAACATCTGCAGATGGATCTCTGAAAGGAGACGGAACATTGGGTTCCAAGAACAGTAACGGAAGGCGAAAGACGCTGGCCCTGCTCGCCACCACGACGACATTGGCCGGAGGCCTGACCGCCGGCACCGCCTGGGCGGGCGGCGGCGGAGACCAGGGAGGCACCGGCGGAGGCGGCTCGGCCGCGCAGTTCTGGGCCTACAAGGACGACGCGACGGGCTCGTGGGGGTTCCGCGACGGACCTGAACAGCGTGAGCCGCGCCATGGCCTGGAAAGGCGTGACCATGGACGATTCGGCCGGCAAGGCCGCCAAGGCGTTGAGCGACGCGAACGCGGAATGCGTGGCCGGCTTCCGCCAGAGGCATCCGGGCGAGGGCGACGGCGACTGCCGCGTCGTGGCCGTGGGCGCGGCGTCCGGCAACGGGTCCACCACCAGCGTGTGGAAACGGGTCCGGCGTCTACGACGCGAAGATATGGAAGGACAACTGGTACAAGAACATCGCGCCAAATGAATACCTTTATGCAGGCTCTCAGCACTACCATACCGGCGATGGCTTCAGCGACGATCCGTCGAACAGCGTCGACAAGATCATGGAACGCCATGTCGACTCGACCCGCAGCATCGTCGTGATCGTGCTCGACAAATACCAGCCCGCCCTGCCGAACTACACGCTGAGCGTGGCCACGAAGGCATCCGGCACGACCACCACGGCCGGCGACACGCAGAACGTGGTGGACACGGTCACCACCAGCCGTAACGGCAGCTCGATCAGCGAGAACGTGTCCGGCACCAGCACGCTCCGCTGGGCCGGCGTGGACGGCACCACCCACAACACATGGAACGGTGATACCGAAGTCACCGCCGAAGGCTACTACTACGCATCCGAGGACGAAACCATCCTCCAGCCCGTCGCACGCAAAGACGGCGAAACCGTCGACCAGATCACCAGCACGCTGAGGTGACTGTGAACGTCCCGAATCTTCCAGCTACTGGAAGATTCTTCCCGCTGACGAGCACATGAGCGCACCAAATTCTCCAGTGGGTGGAGGAATCTGCCCATTAACGGTTACGATCGCATGGTCGGCACATGCGAGAAGAATCAGTGGCATGACTGAAGCCGCACATGATGATTATCAGTTGCCCGAAGAATTCGAACACTGTTTGAAACTTGCCCCTGTACGCGATGCGCCTAGCGCGTTGGACCGTGTCAAGCAGGTCGTACGCATTCTGCACGAACCAGGCGGATGCCCTTGGGACGGCGAGCAGACCAATACAAGCCTGCTTAAACCACTGTTGGAAGAAACCTACGAATACATCGACGCCGTGGAAACGAACGATCGCGACAACATGCGTGAAGAACTCGGCGACATGCTGCTGCAATCCGTTTTCCAAGCGCAAGTGTGCGCCGTGGATGCGCAGGATCCATTCAATATCGACGAAGTGTGCAACCGTCTCGTAGACAAGCTCATCACCCGACATCCGCACGTCTTCCAATCAGACGACGCTACCGACGCTTCCGCGCCAGCACCGGAAAATGCGCAAGATACGTTGAAACTGTGGGAAGCGATGAAACAGAAGGAAAAGCATCGCAAGTCCATGCTCGAAGGCATCTCCCACGCGCAAGGCGCATTGCCGCGCGCCACAAAAATCGTATCGAGAGTACACAAATCGCAGTATTGCGATCAGCTTGAAACAGCATTCACAACAAGCGCAAGTCAAATGGACGAACAGCATGATGGCGATCATCCTTACGCTGACGAAATCATCGCCATCATCCGCAAAGCGCAACGTGACGGCGTAGACGTGGAATCCGACCTGCGTTGCCGCCTGCGCGACATAGAATCCGAAATCGAACATATCGAAAGGACCATGAACCATGAGTGACGTCAAAGCACTCGACACTGCGCTGCTCAAACAGTATTCCACAGACTTCAACGCTGACCGCGCCAATCTGGTGGCAGCCAACGCGGCAGTATCATCCGGTGTGCTCGCCGCAGCCACCGACTATAAGGGCGAGCGCGTGCTGCAGAATGATTTCTCCATCGAGCTGAAGCAGGGGAGTATCACCAATCAGCGTAGTTCGGGGCGTTGTTGGATGTTTGCGGCGCTTAATACGTTGCGTTATGAGTTGATGCATCGTTGGAATTTGGAGGATTTCGAGTTTTCGGAAACCTACCTGTTTTTCTGGGATGCGATGGAGAAGTCGAACACGTATTTGGAGAATGTGCTTGCCACGTTGGATGAGCCGCTGGATAGTCGTGTGTTCGAGGCGATTAATTATGGTCCGGCCGATGATGGTGGTTGGTGGCAGATGTTCGCTGATTTGGTGAACAAGTATGGTTTGGTGCCGAAGAGTGCTTATCCGGAGTCGGCTAATTCGAAGAGTTCGGATGCGTTCAAGCAGTATTTGAATACGAAGCTACGTGAGTTCGCGTCCGATTTGCGTGACCGTCATGCGGCTGGAACGTCGTTGGATGAGTTGCGTGCGTTGAAGAATGCGGATATGGCTACGGTGTATCGCATGTGTGCGATTGCATTGGGTGAGCCTCCGGAGCGTTTTGATTTTCTTGCGCGTACGAGCGATGACAAGGATGACGGCAAGAAGAAAACCACGGGGGAGGGGCCGTCTGAAAAGGCTGCGAAAACCGGTAAGGATGAGCGTCCGCAGATTCGTGAATTCGGTATCACTCCGATGGAGTTTTATAAGAAGTACGTGCCGGTGGATGTGAACGATCTGGTCACGTTATGCAATGTGCCGATGGAGAGTCGTCCGTTTGGCAAGCGGTATCGTATTCGTTTTTCCGCCAATGTGGCGGAAGCGGGTGATATGGAGTTTGTGAACGTGCCTCTTGACGTGTTCAAGAAGGCTGCTGTGGACCAGATCAGTGGTGGTCATCCGATTTGGTTCGCTTGTGATTGCATGCAGTTTTCGTTGCGTGGCGATGGCTATTTTGATTGCGATACTGTGCGCGTTGACCAGCTTTTCGGTACGGAATTCACGTTCGACAAGGCCACGGGATTGGAGTATGGCGATTGCCCAAGCAATCATGCCATGACGTTGACTGGCGTGAATTTGGATGCTGACGGGCGTCCAAACCGTTGGAAGGTGGAGAACAGTTGGGGCAAGGATAATGGTCAGGATGGCTATTATGTGGCGTCCGATGCTTGGTTCGACCGTTATGTTACCGAACTGATCATTCGCAAGGAGTATCTCGATGAGACCACACGCGAAATACTGGCCGATCAGCCGGTCGAGCTTGAACCTTGGGAGCCGCTCACCAAGCGAATCCGGTGAAGGCTTGCGCATATCGCGCATGATTCGGTTTGATTGCAATAAGGAATGAGATAAACAGTGGAGGGCGTCGATTGACAGATTCGGCGCCCTCCACTTATTGCAGTATTTAGTTATTATTTAATTGCTATTCGGCAGTACCAAGGCATGCTTCGAAGGAACGGCGGGTGAGGCGTCCACGGTTGACGACGCCCACGAGCTTGCCTTGTTCAACCACCGGCACTTTCTTGTACTGTTGATAGCCGAACATTTGGCAGACTTGCGCGATATTGGCATCCGATTGCACGGTGACGGCCGGCTTTGCGGCAATAACCATGACGTTCATATCAAGCAGTTCTGCGTGAGACAGTTCCGGGAATTCGCCGCGGGCCATGCCAGTGACCAGCGTGGAAATGTCGGAAACCGGCGCGTTGTCTTGTGCGAAGCGGCACAGTACGTCGCTATCGGAGATGAAGCCGACCACGTGGCGTTCGTCATCGACGATAAGCATGCCGCTGATGTTCTTTTCCAACATCATGCGCACTGCGTCACGTACCTCGGCATCCGAGGCTACCGTGTAAACGTCATGCTGCATCACATCGGCAACGGTCTTGACATCCAAAGCGGGAACATGCTGTTGCGCGGACTTGTTCCATCCGGCGGCATCGCCGATGGCGTGAACTATCTTGCCGGACAATGGTGTGACGATCAGCATCTGAATCGGCAACGCGATGGTGAAATTGTAGGGGAACATGCGCCAGAATCCCGTGAACGCGCCGAATGTGAAACCGAATGCCATGATGGCGCCGAATACGGTCATGAACACGGTCATCAGCACCACCATGAGGAATTTGACCGTGATGCCTTTCCATACCGCACGGTCGGTTGCCGCGCAGAATGTATTCATAATCGCGCGGGAGCTTGGCGTGCAGATGCACAAATCGCAAATCATGCCGACCACGTAGGCCAACGGCCAGTTGAACAATGCGTAGCTCCACGCCGCCGCACCGACGTCACCGATACGTACGCCGTAATTGAGTGCCGCCATCACATAAATCATGATCGCGGACATGATGAAACTGAAGAGAATGTCTTCCTTGCCTTACGGGGCATGGAACTTCCTTTCGCTGTTAATGCATCGGTCCCTCTGGCCTGTTCCGCGCGTTGCCTTCGCAAGAGGAGCGCGGAGGGCTAGAGGTGCATATCGAAATCCAAAATACTTGTGAAGCACATGCGAAAAGAAAGAGCCGGACATTTCTCACGTCCGGCATAAGTACAATCCCCAATAAACTGGAATTACTCGGCTTACTCTTCGGCGACCAATTCCAAATAGGAATCATTCCACAGGTCTTCGTCGCCGTCAGGCATGAGCAGCACACGTTCAGGGTTCAATGCCTGCACCGCACCCTCATCGTGGGTGACGAGCACAATGGCACCCTCATACTTGGCGATAGCCTTGAGAATCTCATCGCGTGAGGCCGGATCAAGATTGTTGGTCGGTTCGTCAAGCAGCAGCACGTTCGCACGGCTCGTCACCAATGTCGCCAACGCCAAGCGGGTCTTTTCGCCACCGGAAAGCACGCGAGCCGGCTTCAACGCATCATCCCCGGAAAACAGGAACGAGCCGAGAATCGAACGCGCCTGCGTATCATTCAGTTCCGGAGCCACATGAATGAGGTTTTCCAACACTGTGGCATTCAGGTCAAGCGTGTCATGTTCCTGCGCGAAATAGCCGATTTTACAGCCGTGACCGTAATCCACGGAACCGGTGTCCGGCTCTTCCAAATGCGCGAGCAGACGCAGGGTGGTGGTCTTACCGGCACCGTTGTATCCCAAAATCACCACACGCGAACCCTTGTCAATAGCCAGATTCACGCCGGCGAACACAATGTTCGAACCATAGGCTTTCGAAACGTCCTTCGCCATGATCGGCGTGCGACCGCACGGAGCCGGCTCCGGGAACCGGATATCCGCCACCTTCTCCTGCTTTTGCGCTTCGGACGTGGTCTCGAGAAGTTTCTCCGCACGACGCATCATGTTCTGCGCGGCCACGGCCTTGGTCGCCTTCGCATGCAGGCGGATACCCTGCTGCATGAGGCGTTCCGCCTTCTTCTCGGCCACTTCACGTTCGCGACGGCGACGTTCCTCATCAACCACGCGCTGATGCAGGTAGGCTTTCCAACCGAGGGAATACATGTCGATCTGTCCGAGCTGCGCGTCCAAATGCCATACCTTGTTCACCACTTCATCCAACAGTTCGGTGGAGTGGGAGATGACCAGGAATCCACCCTCATATTTCTTCAGGTATCCGCGTAACCATTCGATGGAGTCGGCGTCCAAATGGTTGGTCGGTTCGTCAAGGATTAGCGTATCCGCGTCAGAGAACAGGATGCGTGCCAATTCGATACGACGGCGTTGACCACCGGAAAGCGTACCCAATTGCTGGCCCATGACCTCCTGCGGCAGGCCAAGGCTTGCCGCCATTGCGGTCGCTTCGGACTGTGCCGCATAGCCGCCGGCCTTTTCGAAATCCTGCATGGCCTTGTCGTAACGGTTCATCGCTCGGGTCATGACGTCCGGATCCGGGTCGGTCATCTCCTTTTCGGCCTTGCGGATACGACTGATGATGGAAGCGATGTCTCGCGCGCTCATCATGCGGTCGAGCGCGGTCTGTTCCGGATCGGCAGCATGCGTGTCCTGCGGCAGATAGCCGAGCTTGCCCGATACACGCACTTTGCCGGCGGTGGGCAGCATGTCGCCGGTGATCACGCGGGTGAGCGTGGTCTTGCCGGCGCCGTTACGTCCGACCAGACCGATCTTGTCGCCCTTGGCGACGTGGAAATTCGTGGGATGCAGCAACGTGCGCGCGCCGATCTGAATCTCAAGCTCCTGCGCTTCAATTGCCATGCCTCAACACCTCTGCACTTTCGTTACTGTCGTTCCAAACTGGCTGTGCCGCACATAACGGCCTGCCCATCATTTCATAAGGCCAAACGCCAATCGAACATCATACCGAACGCCTGTAACCACGTGAATCCCACCGCGTGGTACGCAATCGCAAATGGAATAGATTGCGCGGAAGCGTAACAATCAGATTATTCTGGTGAGCAGGCAAATTCGGAAGGGAGCAAACATGAAGAAAGCTTTGATCATTGTGGATGTGCAGCCGACATTTTGCGAAGGCGGCGAACTGGGTGTAGCCGGTGGCAATGCCGTCGCGGAACGTATCGCGGATTACGTGAATGCGCATCGCGGCGAGTACGAATACATCGCAACCACGCAGGATTGGCATATCGAGCCCGGCTCACACTGGTCGGAGCAACCCGACTATGTGGATACGTGGCCCGTGCACGGCAAGGCCGGCACTCCCGGCGCCGAACTTCATCCAGCGATCGCCGCGCTGCATGTAGAGCATCATTTCAAGAAGGGACAGTATTCGCCGTCATATTCGGGGTTCGAAGGATACGAGGATAATACGGATTCGATTCCTTCCCGCGAACAGGTCGCCTCTGACATGGCTACAGGGCGTACGCTTGCCGTTGCATTGGAATCCACGGGTATCGAACGCGTCGACGTGGTTGGCTTGGCCGAATCGCACTGTGTCAAGGAAACCGCGCTGGACGCCCGTAAGCTTGGACTTGAAGTGCATGTCATCGAAAACCTGACCGAACCGGTCAGTGAAGAACTCGGCATCGCAGCCCGCCAGCAAATGCTCTCCGCCGGCGTCATCCTCGACTAGTTTCTTGAGGAATGGGACAACGAATGGAGAAGGGATTGTTCAGCAGGCGTGTTTATGAGGTGGTGCGGCGCATTCCGAAGGGTAAAGTCGCCACCTATGGGCAGGTTGCGGCTTTGGCCGGAGCGCCACGCAACGCGCGTTTTGTCGGCTATGCCCTGCATTCGAATCCTGAGCCGGGTGTGATTCCATGTCATCGTGTGGTGTTCCGAGACGGCTCGTTGGCACCCGGATTCGCGTTCGGCGGTCCGGAAAGACAGCGGCTTCTGCTCGAAGAGGAAGGCGTTGTCTTCATCTCTCCGAAAGGTATGCCCCGAACTAAGCGAGTCAGGCAAGATGAAAGACTCGAACGCCGGAGCTTCCGGACTGCGAGTCGATCTCGCCCGTTGTCAGTGGGACGCCTAGTCGCTTTCAATCCGTGTCAACCGCTTACGCCCCCAACGACATTTGCTTTATCCGCCGTGCTTGGATAATGGGTGCCTGCCATAAGGCGAAGAAAGCAACGGGGACGCAAAGGTGGAACGGCAAGGCATGTGGCAACAGGACGCACCAGGGGCGATATCGGTCGGAATGCCGGTTGTATCGTTGGCACCGGCTCCGCGAACCATGGCATAACATCGGCTTAAGTCGTTGGAAAATAGCGCGACACGCCGCGATTTGCGGAGTTGGCATGCTTCATGTATATTTTCTACTCGTTGCCCACCACGGTGGAAACAACTTGCGGACATAGCTTAGTTGGTAAAGCGCAACCTTGCCAAGGTTGAGACCGCGGGTTCGAGTCCCGTTGTCCGCTCCATTCGAAAGCTTCCGGAAGGAGCTTTTTTCATATCCGATCGCAAATCCGGGCGTCATCCTCAATTCATCCCGACCGAAATCCGAACTGGAATCCTCCTCTGTTGAGAAAACGTTTGACCACAATGTGAACGTTCTCTTGAAAAGAGATAATCCATGCGAGAGGCTAGGAGAAGTTCCGCCAAAACAGGCAACGATGCCGGGGGAGAGCGGAACGGACGGAGGTAAAACAAATGAACGAGAACAGCGACATTATTTTCGTGCCGGACGATTCCGCCAGCCACGAGTGGACGGAACGGGACAGCGAACTCGTAGAGGAGTATGCGGCCCAGCTTATGAGCATGAGCATCTAGCCGGAAATTAGATGGGGCCGGGTTCCCTCTTCCATGACAGGAAAAGACGTCGCATTCGTACTGTAACTGCGGCGTCTTTTCCTTGTTTTCGTTTAGAATGGAGACTTGCCGCCAAGGCATCGAACACATGGAAAGGCGTATTGTTGGCTGAGATCAGACGGGAGATGGAACGGCTTCGACCCGTATACGAAACCGGTGTCCTACGGTTGCTGCTGCGTAACAATTCCATGCTGTACGTCGCGTTGTTGCGTTCCACGTTCGACCCGCTGACGGGGGAGCTGCCGCGCGAAATCGTCGAAGAACGGTTCGCACGCAGTCTCAACCGGCTCATCGAAACCGGCGATTACACGCTGAAAGACGGGCAGACTGCGCGCGAGGCCGCGCATTCGGTCCTGCTTGACCTCGCCCGCGAAGGGGAAGGCGACTACGCCTGGCTCGCCAATTCCATGGACTGGCCTCGCACCGCTACCTGTACCGTCTCACAGCGCGAGCGCACCGTGCCATCGAAGCGCTCGACCGGCTCGAGGACACCACGAAAGCGCTGTCCGGCGCGCAGGCCAACAGCATCATCATGGAAATCGAGCATGCTCGCATGCAGTTGACCGCCGATCCGCGCGAGCGCATCCGCCTGCTGAAGAGGGACATTGAGAACGGCAGAAGGAAATCGACGAGCTGGAACATAGCGAGGCCTTGGAAAAGCTCACGTCCGAACAGGTCGGCGACATCATCGGCGTGATTCACAACACTCTGCGAGGAGTGCCCATCGACCTGCGCGAGCTCGCCCTTTCCGAACGGGACAACGGCGACGCGCTCCGACGGCGCATGCAGGCCGGCGCCATGAGCGTGGAAAGCATCCTCACCGCATACCATGACGAATACCGACGTGCGTTCCGCGAATCCGACAGCGGACGTCGTTTCGAAGACGCGTTCCAAGTCATCGTCACCGACGAAGGCCGGCGCGAGATCGACGACGCGGTGCGGGACATCGCCAGAAACCCCTATTTGGATGGCGAGCCGAGCGTGCTGCTCAACCAGGTGCGTTCCGAACTCAAACGCATCTATGAAGGCATCGAGGACGTGCGCCGGCAGATCCGCACGTCCGACGAGGCGGTCAGCCGTCTCGTACGCCAGCAGACCGACACGAGCTACCGGACCATGCTCGCCAAACTCAACCAGCTGTTCGCAAAGACCAGCGCCGAAGCCAAAGCCCATCCCAATGACCAAAGCCGGCCCTACCATACGGACGCCGGGCAGGCGAAATTCCCGACATTGCCATCTCGTCCGGCCAGATCAATGGCGCGCGCCGCATCATCCAGCCTGAACGACGCCCCAGCGGCGACCATCGAAGCGCCGGACCTCAAGAACATGGTCGAAATATGCGGGCCGCGGCTGACGCGCATGATCAGGCTTATCCGCAGCAATCCGGTGACGACATCGGACGGCATGTTCGTGGACCTCGCGGCAAGCTTCAACCAGCTGCCGAAAGCCGAACGGAGGGAAAGCGAACTGGTCGGCTTCCTCAGCGCCCTGCGCACGCAGGACGACTCGTCATACGTGACATGGCGCTGCATATCGATCGACGGCAGCGAACGCGTATGGCGCACCAAACCCATTCTCACCACCGAAACGACGCTCGACGACATCATCGAGGAGAGATAAGCATGACGGACTATATCGAAGCCAACATCGAGGAAACGATCCTGACAGAAGGGGAGCCGGTATTGGAAGAGGCCGGCAGCCAGCAGGCCTCGACCGCGCTGTTCAACGGCGACACCGGCGACATGCCCGTCGAAGCGCGCATGGCCGCGATCGCGCTCAAACGCGAACGCTACATCGACGGCAGCCTGTATGACCTCGCCTGCGAGAACCGTGAGGTCGTGGAACGTTCGCTCAACAACGACATGCTCAGACTGGTCGACAACACGAAATACCGCATCATGTACGCGTCGCCGGTCACCGACTCGGAGACATGC
>ENA-OQKG01000029-OQKG01000029.1-human-gut-metagenome-genome-assembly--contig:-NODE-29-length-17846-cov-3.229584_pt1 | contig 17846 bp, 15 predicted proteins | sample MGYA00242649_ERZ504799 | MGnify/ENA primary metagenome ERZ504799 (study PRJEB26092, sample SAMD00036428) | human gut metagenome | host: Homo sapiens | study: EMG produced TPA metagenomics assembly of... | reverse complement strand
AAACGAAAACGATGAACGCTTTGCGCAAGATCGCCGCCGGCTCGCTCGCCGCCGTGCTCGCATGCTCCATGGCCGCCTGCGGATCAGGCAACGCCAATTTCACCGATAGCGCCTCCAACACCGGTAAAACCGTGAAAGTGGACGAAAAGTCCGCAAAGGCCACTTCGATCTCCGATTTCGGCGGCATGGACGGCCTCGTGGCCGCTGCCGAAAAGGAAGGCGCGCTCAACGTGATCGCGCTTCCGCACGACTGGTCCAACTACGGTGACGTGATCAGCGGCTTCAAGAAGAAGTATCCGAAGATCAAGATCAACGAGCAGAACCCGAACGCCTCCTCCAAGGAGGAAGTGGACGCCGGCAAGACCAACAAGGGCACCGACGCCGCTCCGGACGTGTACGACCTCGGCCTGGCCGTGGCCTCCACCAGCACCGACAACTTCGCCTCGTACAAGGTGCAGGCCTGGGACAAGATCCCGGATTCCGTCAAGGATAAGGACGGCAAGTACTACGCCGACTACACCGGCATCATGTCCATCGGCTGGAACGCCGACAAGTACGGCGACATCAAGTCCATCAACGACCTGACCGACCCGAAGTTCGCCGGAACCGTGGCGCTCAACGGCAAGCCGGCCGAAGCCGGCGCCGCGTTCAACGGCTACCTGATGATCAACCAGCTGGCCGGCGGGCGACATCAAGAACCTGCAGCCGGGCCTCGACTTCTTCAAGAAGCTCAAGGACTGCGGCAACCTCACCACCGTCGACGTGACCGACGGCACCATCGACTCCGGCCAGACCGGCGTGGTGATGGACTGGACCTACAACCAGGCCTCCTACCAGAAGAGCCTCAAGGCCAAGGGCGTGAACTGGAAGTTCAAGACCTTCAAGAACGCCCAGGTGGTCAGCTACTACAACCAGGCCATCAACGTGGACGCCCCGCACCCGGCCGCAGCCCGCCTGTGGGAGGAATACCTGTACAGCGCCGACGCCCAGAACGACTGGTTCAAGGGCGGCGCGAACCCGGTACTGCTCGACTCCATGAAGAAGGACGGCGCCGTCGACCAGACCACCCTCAAGAACGCCATCACCATCGACGGCGATCCGGTGAGCTACACCAACGAGGATTCCACCCGCATCACCACATGGCTCCAGGACAACTGGGACAAGACCATCGGCAACTGACATGACCGCAGTGCTTACCTCAGGAGCTCACGCCAAGCGCGCGGGCTCCTCCGCCATCTCGTTTGCCGCGCATAGGCGTGAACTCGGCACCATCGCCGTGTCCATCCCGTTCTTCGCCTACACCGCGTGCTTCCTGCTCGCCCCGACGGTCATCGTCATCGTGGGCGCCTTCCAATCCGCCGACGGCAGCTTCACCGTGGCGAACTTCAACAAACTTTTCGAAGCGAACACCATCGCCGCATTCGGCACATCGATACTCGTATCGGTCGCATCCGCGGTCATCGGCGCCATCGTGGGCGCGCTCGCCAGCTACGCCCTCGTCATCGGCTCCAAGCCGAACGGCCTGCTGCGCCGCATGATTTCGGCCGTCTCGTCGGTACTCGCCCAATTCGGCGGCGTGATGCTGGCGTTCGCGTTCATCGCCACCATCGGCATCAACGGCGTGGGCACCATGCTCATCAAACAGCTGACCGGCTACGTGGTGAATCCGAACTGGCTCAGCTCGCTGCCGGGCCTGATCACCATCTACTGCTACTTCCAGATTCCGCTGATGATCATCATCTTCCTGCCCGCGGTCGATTCCATCCGCCCGCAGTGGCGCGAAGCCACGGAAAGCCTCGGCGGCAACACCTTCCAATACTGGACGCGCGTGGCCGGCCCGATTCTGGCGCCGCGATTCATCTCCGCGTTCCTGCTGCTGTTCGCGTCCGCGTTCTCCGCATACGCCACGGCCGCCGCGCTGTTCTCCCAGCGTTCGATCCTCGTGCCGCTGATGATCCAAGGCGCGATGCGCAACGAAATGGACCCGAACCAGCAAGGCTTCGCGCAGGTGCTCGCCTTCGCCATGATCGTCGTCGTGGCGGTGGTCATGATGATCAGCCACGCCGTGGAAAAGAGGGCCGGACGATGGCAGTGAACGCAAATACGCAAACCGTAAGCGCGCAATCGGAGGAAAAGCAGAACATGCAGGAATCGCAAACCATGCCGCCGCAGCTGCGTGCGGCCAGACTCGGCAAGCAACGCATCGTCAAAACCATCATTCTCACGGTGACGCTGCTGTTCCTGTTCGTGCCGCTGGTGTCCATGTTCCTGTTCACCATCCGACACCCGTTGTCCGGAAAATGGAGCTTCGACCCGTGGATCGCCATCTTCACCGGCGACGGCAGCGCGCTCGGCGCCGACCTGAGCACCCTGTGGAGCGGCCTCGGCGCTTCGCTCGCGCTGTGCGTGGTGACCGTGCTGATCATGCTCGTGCTGCTCGTGCCCACCATGGTGATCGTGCACATCCGCTCGCGCAGACTGGAACGCGCCATCGAATGGGTGGCCACGCTGCCGCTGACCATTCCGGCCATCGTGCTGGTGGTTGGCCTGGGACCGATCTACCGCTGGCTGTCCGCCGACGTGCTGAGCACCAACCCGATCTGGCTGTGCTTCGCCTACGTGGTGCTGGTCATGCCGTTTGCCTTCCGCGCGCTTGCGGTGGGACTCAATTCCATCGACGTGAAGACGTTATGCGAGGCCTCACGGTCCCTCGGCGCTTCATGGCCGCGCGTATTCTTCCGCGTACTCATTCCGAACCTGTGGCAGTCGATCCTGTCCGCATCGTTCATCTCCATAGCCGTGGTGCTGGGCGAATACACCGTCGCCTCACTGCTCGGCCGTATGAACCTACAGGTCGCGCTGTACCAGCTCGGCCAATCCAATTCGCAAATCTCCACCGCAATGTCGCTGCTGGCACTGCTATTCGGCGTGATTCTGCTGGTGGCTCTCGATCTGATTTCCGGCGCGATGCGTCGGAACAAGGAAGGTGACAACTCATGACTCTCGCCGAACAGAAGGCGGTGGTTGCCCATACCTCGGAAGCGTTCTCCGATACCGAACCCAACGTGGTGACCGAAGCGGCGAAGGCCGTGCTCAAGGATTCCGAAGCGCGCGGCGGCGGTGTGCAGATGCTTGGTGTAGACAAGATCTACCCCGGTTCGACCGTCAAGGCGTTGGACGATTTCAACCTGGAAATCAATCCGGGCGAAATGGTGGTGCTGCTGGGCGGCTCCGGCTGCGGCAAATCCACCGCGCTGCGCTCCCTGGCCGGGCTGGAAGACATTCAGGCCGGACGCATCCTCGTCGGCGGCCAGGACGTGACCGGCGTGCCCGTCAACAAGCGTGACATGGCCATGGTGTTCCAGGCCTACTCGCTGTTCCCGCACATGACCGCGTTGCAGAACGTGGAATTCGGCCTTGAAATCCGAGGCGTGGACCGTGCGGAACGCCGCCGCCAGGCCATGGAGAAACTGGAACTGGTCGGACTTGCCGACCAGGCGAAAAAGTACACGCAGCAGATGTCCGGCGGCCAGCAGCAGCGCGTGGCCCTGGCCCGTGCGCTGGCCGTGAACCCGCGTGTGCTGCTGCTCGACGAGCCGCTGTCCGCATTGGACGCCAAAGTGCGCGTGCAGCTGCGCGACGAAATCCGCCGCATCCAACTCGAAGCCGGCACCACCACCGTGTTCGTGACCCACGACCAGGAAGAAGCCCTTGCCGTGGCCGACCGCATCGGCGTGATGAACCACGGCCGCATCGAGCAGATCGCCGACCCGCAGACGCTGTACCGCCGCCCCGGCACGGAATACGTGGCCACCTTCATCGGCCTGACCAACCGTCTGCCGGGAATCGCCAACGGTGAGGAGGCCGTGGTGTTCGGCCAGCGCGTCCCGCTGCTGGACGGTTCCGCCACCGACGCCTCCACGGTGCTGGTACGCCCCGAGAACATGACGATCGAACTGACCGACGATGCCGATGCCGTCCACGGAGCCGGCGAACTTGGCCGCGTGGAGATGGTGCATTTCCTCGGCGCGCTGGCCCGCGTGGACGTGCGCGTAGCCTGCGCAGGCATGGGTGGCACGATTCGCGTCACCGTGCAGCTGCCGGCCAACGAGCTGCCCGCAGGACTTGCGATCGGAGCGCAGGTCGTGGTCGCGCCTTGGCCGATTCCGGCGCTCGCCGTCTGACGATTGGTTGCTGCGCGCGATCGTTGCGTACCGTCATTGCGTGCGATCGCCGTGCGTGATTATTGCGTACGGTCGCCCATCGCGTGAGCCGAGCCATTCGCAGGGCTGAGATTCCAAGCTGATATTCAGAGAACTGGTAGTACAGTGCTGGATATCAGCTTTTTTATTTGCTTGCCGTAAGTTCGTAAGGTGACCATGACGTTTCCGCAACAACCGCAACAGCCGCAGTACCCCCAGTATCCGCAGGGACCGGCACCGCAATATCCGCAATCGCAATTCCCGCAGCAGCTCCAGCAGCCGAATCGCAATCCGTTCTTCGAATGGCTTCAGCGGGCGAAACGCGACTTTTCGCGCATCGGCGCAAGCCTGTGCCTGATGGTGATCATCTGGTACGCGGGCGTCTTCCTGCTCAAAGGCGTGGTGCGCGCGGTCGCGGGCGGTGTAGGCGCCGGCGGCGATATGCCGAATTGGATGACGTTCCTCATTTCCGACGTGCCGCTGTATCTGATCGCCATGCCGGTCGCGGTGGCGCTCATGGGCAAATCGACCGTCATCGAAACCCGCAAATTCAACATGAAACCGGGCATGTTCTTCAAGCTGCTGCTCATGTGCCTGCCGATGATGTGGGTCGGCAGCATGGTCGGCAGTATGCTGTCGCTGGCGCTTTCCGACGGTGAAGCCACGAACCGCGTAGCCGATCTTGCCATGCAGACGAACATCTGGAATGTCGTGTTCTTGGTGATTCTTGGCCCGATTTTCGAAGAATGGATGTTCCGCAAGCAGCTCATCGACCACACTCGCAAATACGGAGAGAAAACGGCGATTCTGCTGTCCGGCCTTGCGTTCGGACTGTTCCACATGAACCTGTTCCAGTTCTTCTATGCGTTCCTGCTGGGAGTCATGTTCGGCTACATCTACATGCGCACCAGCAAACTGCGCTATTCGACGGCCATGCACATGATCATCAACTTCAACGGCGGCGTGCTCGCGCCGTGGATTCTGACGCGCGTCGACCTGGACCAGCTGGACAAGGTGTCTCAGGCCGCGGAAAACGGCAATGTGGCGGCGATGGAACAGTGGGCGTCGCAGAACGCCACCGGGCTGGCGATCATGCTCGTCTATTTCCTGCTGTACGGTGCCGTGATTCTCGCCGGATTCGTGCTGCTGATCCGTAACTTCAGGAAAGCCGAATTCTACATCGCGCCGGAGGAGCTGCCGCGTGGGACCGGCGCCAGAACCGTGTACGGCAACGTCGGCATGATCACGTTCATCGTGCTCACGGTGCTGCTGACGGCGATCAGTCTGTTCCTATAGCCGCAGTCGCGCGGATTATGAAGGCCGGCCGGGGATACGTTCCCGGTCGGCCTTTCTGTTGCCTGCATAGCTTGTGTTGCGTGCGTTGCGTTGCGCACGCCGCTGCCGCTATTCGCCGCTGCCGACCGCGCGGTGCTCAAGATAATCGGCATGCGCGATCGACTGCGCCACCGCATCCGCCATCGTGGACAGCAGCAGGCGTTTTTCGCGAACGCGTAGATCGTGCCGTCGATGCCGTACGGGGTGAAGCCGTTGAGCTTCACCACCGGCTTGTATTGCGGGTTGGCAAGCCCCACGGTCGCATGTTCCACGGTGCTGACGATGTCGGCCTTCATACGCTCCACATCCACGCCCGCCTTCGCGGTGAACGGCACCGACACCAGGCACTCGTTCGACGGGTCAAGCTTCTCCAGCGAGGCGGTGTTCAGAATGGAATTCGGAATGACCATCTCGTTGCCGTTGCGCTCGCGCACGATGGTCTGACGCCAATTGATGTCCTTGACGGTGCCGGTGATGCCGGCCACCTTGACGTAATCGCCCGGCTGGATGACGCGGCCAAGCATAAGCCCGAAGCCGCCGATCACATTGGCGATCGTATCCTTCAAACCCAGCGAAACCGCAAGACCGCCGATGCCAAGCGCCGTGAACAGGGTGGTCGGATTGATGCCGAACACCGGTTGCAGCAGCGTGCCGATGGCGAACACCCACACCACCACGCGCAGGATGTTGACGAAGATGGATGCGTTCGGCACCTGCGATTTGTCGAGCATGCGGCGCACCACCTTGGTGAGCGCCTTGTCGATAAGCGCGGCGACGATGAGCACGACGGCGAGCAGGATGAGCTTGCTGTAGTTTTTGGCAAGCCAGTGCATGAGAATTTCAACTGGATCCATGGCTGCCTAGTCTACACAGGGGACGTTGCACAACGCTTGCGATTGACTGGATGATTCCTGATCCGCCGGCTGGCCGCAGCGGAGCATAATGGATTCCGTAGGATGCGTTGGCCAGCGAAAAGGGGTGCGACATGGGCAATGTCGTGGATTATGTGCGGCGCGAGTTTCATGGATTCGCGGAGCTGCCGTTCGGCGATGTTGATTCGCTGGTGCTGGCTGAGCTCTCATATATGCGGCTTTCCGGCTTGGTTCCGGCGTTCGGCGAGGCGAGGTCGGTGGCGACGGTGCCGATTCGAGAGCTGCTGCGTGCGGAAAGCTATGACGACATGTTCGTTTCGAATTCCTCCGATATGAACGAGTATCGGCTCGCGTTGCTGCGTGCCGTCTGCGAATCGCCGCGTTTCCGCGCGTTGCGTGTCGGCGAGTACGCGGAGCGTCTGAGCGAGCGCGAACAGCAGCAGTTCGCCGCGATGACGTTCGACGTGGGTTGCGGACCCGTCGATTCGCTGTATGTAGCCTTCCGTGGCACCGATGGCACGCTTGTCGGATGGAAGGAGGATTTCAATATGGCGGTGCGTTGCCCGGTGCCGTCCCAGGAATCCGCGTATCGGTATGTGAACTCGATTCTGGACAGGTCGGAAGGTTTCCTTTCGTCGGGCGATTCGCCCGCGGTCATGCTCGGCGGGCATTCGAAAGGCGGCAATATGGCCGTGTATGCGGCCATGCGTATCGCGCACGATGACATCGAAGTGGCTGGCGAGCGCGCGCGGCGGCTCGGATTGCTGCCCTCATTGGGTGGGCCAGTGCGGGGTCGCAACAGACGGATCTCCCGCATCTTTTCCCATGACGGGCCGGGCCTTCCGAAATCGACGGTGCGCGGTCAGGCGTACCGTGCAATCGAATCGCGTATCCGCAAAACCGTGCCCGAATCGTCCGTCGTGGGCATGCTGCTGCAATCGAATGCGCCAGTGCGCATCGTCAAAGCGGATGCCATCGGCATCATGCAGCATATGGGAAACAGCTGGCAAGTGGCGGAAAATGGCGATTTCGAACAGGTGGACGAGCTGACGGCCGGCGCGCAGCTCATCAAACGAACCCTCGACGGGTGGCTTGACACCGTAAGCCAGGAGCAGCGCGAGCGCGCCATCGACCAGATCTACGGGATCTTCGCGGCGGCGGGATACGGCAATATCGCCGATTTGGTGGAGCATTGGACGGATTCGCTGCCGAAGATTGTGGAGGCGGCGCGCAATACCGATCGGGAGACGCGCGGACTCATCAGGGCGGTGATCAAGGCGATTCCGGTCAGCGCGGCGAAGGCGGTGCGCGAGGGCTGAAGCGGGTTGAGTGCCGAGGCGGGCTGAAGCGCGTGCCGAGGCGGGGCTATGGGCGGATGCAACGGCTGGTCGGGATGGTTGCCGAGCCGCATTTCGGCCGATTCATGTGTCACGATCCTCGAAAAGGCGTGAAAAATGGAATTGTGACACATAAGTGCCGCACAAGTGACACACGAGTGCCGCGCAAGTGACACATAAGAAGGGCAATGGAGGGCATCGGGGCGCTGATGATCCGGATGCATCCCCGTTCGCTGACGTAGGATGGTGCGGTGCGGACGCATAATTGTGGAAGCATAATGGAATGCGGAATGTCGACGGCTGCGAAAGGGGTGTGCAATGGGCAACATCATCGATTACGCGCGTACGGAGACGCGCGATTTCGGCGAGCTTCCCTTCCGTGAGGCCGACGCGCTCGTGCTCGCGCAGCTTTCGTACGACGACGTGCCGGAATGCGTGCCGCGGCTTGACGACATCGAATCGCGATATGGCACGTTGCATGACCGTGTGAAGCAATTCGACCCGCGCCATCCCATACGCTCCGTGCGGATGCTGCGGAAACCTCCATTCGACGGTGTGACGATCGCGCGCGCCGACGACGAGCTGCACCATGGAAGCGCGGTGCCCGACCATAATGTCGAGAACGTGGGCTTGGTCGATCCGCAGGTGACGCACGATTTCTACCATGCCATCGCCGCGAATCCGCGTTTTTCCGGCATTGAGATGGGCGCTTTTCTCGAGCAGTTCGACGGCGATGAGCAGACGCAGTTCGCCGCCGCGACCTATCGCCTGCCGTCCGGCATGCTGGTTGTGGCGTTCCGCGGTACCGACGATTCGCTCGTGGGTTGGAAAGAGGACTTCAACATGGCCTTCCAATACCCGGTGCCGGCGCAGGTGACCGCCGCCGACTATCTCGCCAGGGTGGCCGAGTTGTGGAAGGATGTTCCGATCGTGCTCACCGGCCATTCCAAAGGCGGCAATCTGGCCGTTTATGCGGCGATGAACGCTGAGGACGGGGTGAAGGACCGCATCGAACGCATCTATTCGTTGGATGGGCCGGGCTTCCCTGAGGCGGTGGTGAATAGCTTCGAATATGCGAGCGTGAGCGATCGAATCGTCAAAATCGTGCCGGACTCATCGGTAGTGGGCATGGTGCTGGAAACTCCCGAACGCTGCATCGTGGTGAAATCCGACGTGGAAGGAATAATGCAGCATTTCGTGTTCTCCTGGCAGATGCACGGCGGTGAATTCGACAAAGTCGAGGATGTGGCCAGCAGTTCGGTGACCTTCAACAAAGCGCTGAACAAGTGGCTTGCCAACCTGTCCAAGGAGCAGCGCGAGCGTGCGGTGGACGCGTTGTTTGCCGTGCTCGAAGCGTCCGGTGCGGGCAGTATTTCCGCCATGATGGCGGCCGGGCCGAAAGTCATTCCCGAAATGCTTGGCACGTACGTTGGGTTGAGCGGTGAGGATCGACGCAATCTCAACCAGGCGCTGGCGATTATGTTGCAGGCCGCTCTTGCCCGCAATCCGAAAGTGCGGCGCAAGTAGACGTAGCGCGGAGGTCGTGACGCAGTGGTGTGCGGTGAAGCGTTGCGGTGGGTGGCAATCGCTATTAATGCGACATGCTGTGCAGTTTGTTCTAGACAACTTGTATAGTAATTCGCGTTGCGCTTTTAAATCGACGGTACAAAATAGGGGGAGCCATGCCACGTCCACGCCGGGATTCGGAGATCCTGCCAGCCAAGGAACGTCTCGAAAACGCGTTCTGGGAACTGCTATCCGAACGTGAATATCGTAAAATCACCGTCACCGACATCGTACGTACGGCGGATGTGAATCGTAATTCCTTCTACTACCATTTCACGGGCTTGCCGGAACTTGCCGATTCCGCCATTCTGCACGCCGTGGAAAACACACCGCTTCCCAGCGCGCCCAACGCGAATTTCAATCCCGACAACGAATGGCGCAAGCATGTCACCGCGCTGCTACGCGAGCCCGAACAGCGTCGGCGTCTTGACCGGCTCGCGCTGCTCGCCGGACCGCACAGCTCGCCGGAACTCGTTGAATCCCTGCAGGACTTCGGCAGGCTCACGTTGATCTCCGTGCTGGGGCTTGACGCCGACCATCTTGACCTCAAAACTGACCTGATGCTCGACTTCACCGTCGGAGGCATGTTGGCGGTGCTGCGCCGCTGGCCGAAGCTCCATGAGCAGCTGCCGATGGACGCCGTGTTCAACGAGGATGTGGCGGTGCTGGCCACGGGCATATTCATGTCCATGTCCAAAACCGACATGCTGGGTTATTGGAAGCGCATCTTCAGCAGCGGTTTCGTGGCGGGGCAGGGCGTGCAGAGCGAAGCCGAACAGAAAGCCGAACAGTGAACGATGCGCCGCATGTCGTGACTTTTCGGTGGTAGAAACGTCTGTAGCGGCGCTCTTCCAGGGCGCGGCGGGCGCATGATACGCGCACGCAACAGCACGACAGGGAGGTTGTTCCATGATCAACGAAGCCTACAAGGCCATGCTCGGCGGAAAATCCGTAATCCGCGAGCTGAGCGAATACGCGACCGCGCGTGGCGCCGAAATCGGCTACGAGAACGTGTTCGACTATTCGCTGGGCAACCCGAGCGTGCCGTGCCCGCAGGACTATACCGACGCCGTGATCGACATGTATAAAACGGCCGAACCGGTGGCGTTGCACGGCTATTCTCCGTCCTTGGGCATTCCGTCGGTGCGCAAGGCGATCGCCGAAAGCCTCAACCGCCGCTTCGACATGGACTACACCGCCGACTACATCTTCCCGACCACGGGTGCGGCCGGCGCGTTGGCGCATGCGCTGCGCGTGGTGACCAAGCCGGGCGACGAAGTGATCACCTTCGCCCCGTACTTCCCGGAATACCAGCCGTATGTGAACGGCACCGGCGCGCACCTGACCGTCGTTCCGGCCGACACCGAGAACTTCCAGATCAACTTCGACGCGTTCGAGAAGGCGCTCAACCCCGGAACCGCGGCCGTGCTCATCAACACCCCGAACAATCCGTCCGGCGCGGTCTATTCCGCTGAAACGCTGACCCGCCTGGCCGAGGTGCTCAACGCCAAGCAGACTGAATACGGCCACGACATCTTCCTGATCGCCGACGAGCCGTACCGCGAGATCGTGTTCGACGGCGGCGAGCAGCCGTATCCGAGCAAATTCTACGACAACACGCTTTCGTGCTACTCGTACTCCAAGTCGCTGTCACTGCCGGGCGAGCGCATCGGCTATGTGGCGGTGAATCCGCGTGCCACCGACGCCAAGCTCATCGTGCCGATGTGCGGCCAGATCAGCCGTGGCACCGGCCACAACTGCCCGTCCTCCACCGCGCAGCTGGCCGTGGCCAAGGTGGTGGACGAGACAAGCGACCTGTCCGTCTACGAAACCAACATGAACCTGCTGTATGACGCGCTGACCCGTCTGGGCTTCGACGTGGTGCGCCCCGGCGGCACGTTCTACATCTTCCCGAAGGCGCTTGAGGAGGATGCGAACGCGTTCTGCATGAAGGCCAAGGATTACGACCTGATTCTCGTGCCGTCCGACAGCTTCGGCGTGCCCGGCTACTTCCGCATGGCCTACTGCATCGACACGGAGAAGGTGGAGCGTTCCATCGCGGCGCTTGAGAAATTCGTGCACGAGGTGTACGGCCGCTGAGCCGCTCGCGTATTTCGCCTATATTCCGCTTATAGATGGCGGATTCGCTCTCGTGCCTGATGCCATCTCGCTTATGGATGGCGGATGATGCGGGGAAAAGCCGGTTGGAGGGTATGGATATTGCCCCCTAACCGGCTTTTTGCTGTAGGACCCCGCCATCTATAAGCGAGATACCGTGGGGCGATTTGGAAAATCCGCCATCTATAAGCGAGATAGTGCAGGATTGTGGGGCGGTAAGCCGACTGTCTGACGGGACCGTGTGCGTTGATACAGGTTCGCCCGGAGCTGGTGGGGTCCAGCTCCGGGCGAAGTCTGTTATGGGGAAGGAAGGAATCTGAATCGGTTAATGCGTGAATCCGTCAGTGGGTGGCGATCTCGTCGATCTTGGTGACGTGGCCGCCGAACTGGGCGCGCATGGTGGACACGACGCGCAGGATGTCGTCGGCGCCGCCGCGCGAGGTCTGACGTGCGTACAGTGCGGCCGCGGTGGCCGGGGTCGGCACGCCGAGTTCGAGAGCCGCCTCGATCATCCACTTCGCCTCGCCGGACTCGTTGGCGACCGGCGGCATGGACTTGAGCGTCGGGTCGGACTTGAAGGCGATGGCCAGCAGGTCGAGCAGCCAGGACTGCACCACGGAACCGTCCCTCCAGGAGCTCATCACGGCCGCCGGATCCTCAACGAGATCGGACTTCACCATGGTGGCGAAGCCTTCGCCGAAGGCCTGCATCATGCCGTATTCGATGCCGTTGTGCACCATCTTGGCGAAGTGGCCGCCGCCCACCGGGCCGGCCAGCACCAGTCCGGAATCGCCTTCCGGCTTAAGTGCCTCGAAAATCGGACGTGCGGTTTCGAAATCGTCCTTGTTTCCGCCGACCATGAGCGCGTAGCCGCGGTCGATGCCCCACACGCCGCCGGAGACGCCGCAATCCATGAAATGGATGCCCTTCGGCTCCAGTTCGGCCGCGTGGCGTGCGTCGTCGGTGTAACGGGAGTTGCCGCCGTCGATGATCATATCGCCCGGCTGAAGAAGCTCGGCAAGCTCGTTGATGGTGCTGTCGGTCGCTTCACCGGCCGGCACCATGACCCACACCAGACGCGGGGCCTTCAGCGCGGCCACCAGTTCCTTCAGGCTTGCCACGGTGCGGTCCGACTCGGGGGAGCGGTCGTAGCCGACCACCTCATGCCCTGCCGCCGCGATGCGCTTCGCCATGTTGCCGCCCATACGTCCCAGGCCGATCATTCCCAACTGCATGATGTGCTTCTTTCTCTAAAAATGGTTGAAAAGTTTTTGCGATTTTGAATAAGGATTGATGCCGCCCGTTGGCTTCCCGCGCCTTCCGCAACGCAGAAAAGAAGGTTGCGGCAAGCTTTGCGGGCGGCAAGTTTTGGTTATGTTTTGGGTTATGTGAGTGTGGTTGCGATTGCTGCGTTCAGTGCGTCAAAGCACCAGTGAGAGCAGCATCACGCAGCCCAGGCCGACCACCGACAGGATGGTTTTCATCAGCGACCAGGTCTTCAGCGTCTGGCCCACGCTCATGCCGAAGTATTCCTTGACCAGCCAGAAGCCGGCGTCGTTGAGGTGGGAGAAGAACACGGAGCCTGCGCCGATGGCCAGCACCAGCAGTGCCAGATGGGTCGGGCTCATGCCGGCGGCGAGCGGCACCATGATGCCGGAGGCGGTGACGGTCGCCACGGTTGCCGAACCGGTGGCGAGACGGATGAGCACGGCCACCAGCCAGCCTGCGATCAGGCGGGTTCATGGCGGATTCGGTGATGGAGTTGGCGATCACGTCGCCGATGCCGGAGTCGACCAGCGTCTGCTTGAAGCCGCCGCCTGCGGCGACGATCAGGATGATGCCGGCCACGGAGCCGAAGGACTGTCCGACCATGCCGTTGACGGCGTCACGGGAGAACTTCTGCATGTAGCCAAGGGCGACCATGGCGAAGACGGTGGTGATGAGCAGTGCCACGAGCGGGGTGCCGAGGAACGCGATCACACGGCCCCAGGCGGTGGTGTTCTGACCGGTCAGATCCACGATGGACGCGGCGAGCATCAGCACGACCGGCAGCAGGATCACGGACAGGGCGGTGCCGAAGGACGGGCGGTTTTCCGCGGACTTCGGAGCTTCGGCCTCAGCCTCGTTCTCCGGAGCTGCGATCGGAACCCACTTGGCGGCGAGCCTGCCGAACAGCGGGCCGGAGATGATGACGGTCGGGATGGCCACGATCAGGCCGAGGGCCAGGGTGATGCCGAGGTTCGCGTTCAGCGCGCCGATGGCGGTCAGCGGACCGGGGTGCGGCGGCACGAAGGCGTGCAGCGTGGACAGGCCGGCGAGGGCCGGGATGCCGAGCAGCACCACAGGGGACTTGGAACGACGGGCGGCGAACAGCACCACCGGGATGAGGATGACCACGCCGACCTCGAAGAACATCGGGATGCCCACGATGAACGCGATCAGTGCCATGGCCCACGGCAGACGCTGCAACGGTGTCTTGGCCATGATGGTGTCGACGATGGTGTCCGCACCGCCCGACTTGAACAGGATGGTGCCGATGATCGAGCCGAACGCGATAAGCAGGCCCACGTTGGAAATCGTGCCGCCGACGCCGGAAGTGAAGCTATCGAACGCCTTGTCGAACGGCACGCCCGCGCACACGGCCATGACGAATGAGCCGGCGAGCAGGGACAGGAACGGATGCACCTTGCATGCCGCGATGAGAAGAACGATGACGGCGATGCCGATGATCGCCGCTGCGATGAGATTCATGAATCCTCCTTGACTCGTTGAATTTCTCTTTCGATTTTTAGTTATGTGCGATTATTTTGCGCTGTGTTGCGGCTTGCGCCGTTCACTCGGCTTGCTGCGATTGCGCGGCCACCTTCGCCGCGTACTCGTTCACTGCGGCGACGGCACGTTCGACCATTTCCTCGACGCTGCCTTCGATGGAGACTTCCACGCCGTTCTCGTCTGGCTGGAGCGGCTCAAGAATGGCGAACTGGCTCGGCAGCAGTGCCGGCGGCATGAAGTGGCCCTTGCGCTCGTTGAGACGCTGCTGGATGAGTTCCTGCGAGCCGGTCAGATGCACGAAGAAGGTGGGAACGTTCTGGGCGAGCACCTCACGGTAGCTGCGCTTCAGGGCGGAGCTGGAGACCACGGTGTTCTCGTCCAGCGCCTCGCGAGCCACCATCCAGGTGTTGATGACCTTGAGCCACGGCCAACGGTCCTCGTCTGTCAGCGGAATGCCTGCGCTCATCTTGTCGATGTTGGCCTGCGGATGGAAGTCGTCGCCTTCCGCGTACACGTATCCGAGACGTTCGTGAATGGCTTCTGCCACGGTGGATTTGCCGCATCCTGCAACACCCATCACCACTACGTGAATGCTCATGTTGTCCTCCTTGAACTCTGCTGTATTGCCAGTGCCACTTCGCATCGGCGATGACATCAATATAGCCATGAAAGGTAGTACTAGTCAAGTTAAAAGTACTACGAATAAAAATAATCATGCGACTTGCTATGCTGTAGGTAGTACAAATCGGCGGCAATCGCGCGAATCGTGCGGGGTAATTATTCGGACGTCACGCGAACGGCAATCGTATACGGCGTGTCGCAAAAAACCTGAAAAAAGATTTGCACGCACAACGAGAGGAATTGTGGATGGCAGGAAACGAAAACGGCGGCGAACTGCTGCAGGATGCAGTGTGCCGCACGCTGGCCATCGAAATGCTGGACGGCAAATGGCCGGCCGGTGAAAGCTTGACGTTGGAAGACGTGCAGAACCGTTTCGGCATCTCCCGTACCGTGGCGCGCGAAGTCGCCAAAACGTTGGAATCCATGGGTGCGGTGACGGTGCGCCGACGCGTCGGATTGGTGGCGCGGCCGTTCTCCGACTGGCAGGCGCTCAACCATCAGGTCATCGAATGGCGACTCCACTCCACGCAGCGCGAGCGGCAGCTGTCGTCATTGACCGAATTGCGATTGGCGGTCGAACCGGCTGCGGCGGCCTCGGCGGCACGCCTCGCCTCCATCGACGTCAAGGCGAAATTCCCCGTCTACGCGGCGCAGATGCGCCAAATCGCCGAATCAAACGAAGAGGGGGCTGCTGGTCTGACCAAATTCCACGATCTGGACGTGGAATTCCATACTTTGATACTGCGCGAAAGCGGCAACGAACTGTTCGCCGCGCTTGCCGACACCATCGCCACCGTGCTGCGCGGCCGTGTGGAACTCGGCAAATACCCGATGAAGCCGAAGCCGGCCGCGCTCGACGCGCACGATGCGGTCGCCGACGCGATAGCGAAGGGCGATCCGGAACGTGCGCGCAAGGCCATGTTCGACATCGTCGACGAAGTGGCCCGCGCGCTCAACTTCTTCTAAAACCAGTCGCTACCGGCGTCGAACCGCCGGATTCGCGGTCAAATCACAGGTTCGCGTCGACCGTCTGACGCAGGTCGTCAACGATTTCGCCCAAAGTCTCGCTGAACACCGCCTGATCGGCGTACATCGAATCGAACAGCGTATCGATGTTTTTGCGGAAATCCTTCGGCAGAATGGCGCAGTCGCGTTCGGCGAGCTTGTCGAGACGCTTCTCGCCGGGGTGTGTGCGGCGGTTCAGCGCGAACAGCACATCGAAATACGATTCCATGAACGCGGCCATGCGATGGTTGACCGCGATTTTGTCGCCTCGGCTCGCGGCCTTGCGGATCTGTGCGTCGTACGACGGCAGGTTGCCGGTAAGCAGGCGCATATTGCGATTGATGATGTTGCGGCGCAGTTCCTCGGGGAACGGCACGTCGAACCGCTGTCGGGTCGCGGCGTACTGGCCGTCGCGGTCGAACAGCACCTTGCTGGTGAGCATGTTGTGCCACATGCACGTCGTATAGCCGTTGCTGGCCTGGAACCGTTCCACCACGTCGGCGACATTGGCTGCGAACTGGTCCAGATCGCGGTACAGCACGTCGATATTGGTGCCGTCGTTCAGCGTGCAGTCGTCTTCGGTCTCCCAAAAATCGTTGTCGATTTCCATATGGCTGCAATAGTTGCGCAGCAGCCTGCGGCGGCGTTCGGCAGACACGGGTGTGGTGACGTACACGTAGACGTCGTAATCGGACTTCTCGTCGTTATCGCCGGTGGCGCGTGACCCACCCAACGTGATGGCCTCGACTTCCGGCCATGCGGACACTGCTTCGACCAGTTCATTTGCCAATGACATCGTTTACCTCTCTCTGCGTCATTGCTGGAGCGGCGCTACGTTGCGCCACGGTGTGCAAACGATGCCAGTATAACATACCAGATGGTAACTGTCGAAGTTGTGCCGGCCTACGCGGTTTCCCGCAGGCCGGCGCAGCGCATTCCGCCGAACGACGATTGTCAGGCGGAATGCTATCGAGCGATCGCTGTCGAGCGGAACGCTGTCGGACGGCAGCTGTCAGTCGACGGTTGCGGCTTCCGTCGAACCCTTGGTCGGATCCTTCTGCAGAAGCAGGAAGACGAGCGCGACGGCCAGCAGAATGGCTATCGACAGCACGCCGATCGACGCGTTGCCAGTCAGCGACGTCGTGGTAGCGACGAGGAACGTGCCGATAAATCGACGCCGTCTTGCCGAAGATATCGTAGAAGCCGTAGTACTCGTTGGCGTGATCCTTGGGGATGATCTTGCCGTAGTACGAGCGGGAGAGCGCCTGGATGCCGCCCTGGAACATGCCGACCAGAATCGCCAGAATCCAGAACTCCACGGCCGACTTCAGGAAGAACGCGGCGAAGAACACGATGCACATGTATGCCACGACCGCCGCCGTGATCATCACTTTGCAGCCGAACCGGCCGGCCAAACGACCGTAGAGAATCGCGCAGGGAAAGGCCACGAACTGCGTGACGAGCAGTGCCACCACCAGCTGGGTGGAGTCGATGCCAAGCTCGGCACCGTAGGAGGTACTCATCGAAATCACCGTGTTCACGGCATCGATGTAGAAGAAGAACGCGATCATGAACATCCACAACGGCTTGTTCTTCACGATTTTGCCGAACGTGCCCGCCAGTTCGCTGAACGTGCCGCGCACGGCCGAGCCCAGCTGGTCACGGGTGGCGCGATAGTGCACTTGGCGGTAGCTGGTAAGCAGCGGGATGGTGAATGCCACCCACCAGATGGCGGTGATGATGAACGAGGCGCGCGTGCAAGCCACCGTGGACCAGCCGAAGAGCGACGGGCCGCCGAAGATCAGCGCGATGCAGAAGATGAACGGCACGGTGGAGCCGATGTAGCCCCAGCCGTAGCCGTGCGAGGAGACCTTGTCCATGCGCTCGTTCGAGGTGGTGTCGATAAGCATCGAATCATAGAACGTCAGCGAGCCGTTAAGGCCGATGGTCGCCAGAATGTAGACGACCAGGAACGGCAGCCAGGTCAGGGGCAAGGCCATTGCGCAGCAGGTGACCAC
>ENA-OQKG01000028-OQKG01000028.1-human-gut-metagenome-genome-assembly--contig:-NODE-28-length-17987-cov-3.853863_pt1 | contig 17987 bp, 18 predicted proteins | sample MGYA00242649_ERZ504799 | MGnify/ENA primary metagenome ERZ504799 (study PRJEB26092, sample SAMD00036428) | human gut metagenome | host: Homo sapiens | study: EMG produced TPA metagenomics assembly of... | reverse complement strand
TATTGTGGTTGGTTTCGATGTTGCCGGGGCCGAAAACTAATCCTTGGCGAAGGTGATAACTTTCCTCTGCGAGCACATTATTAAGAGCCCGATGAACCTTGTTTGATATCTTCTTGCGCCTGGCGAACGTCTATGAGACTGTTGTTTTGCGCAAAAGATGCTACTGCAGCTGGCATGCCTCCAATGATCAGATATTTTCTGAATATCGCAGATCTGGCAACAAAAAGGGCTTTCCCGCGTTGAAACGGGAAAGCCCTGTAGGTTTGGGATTAGGCTGATTGGATCAGCGACCGGTGATTTCGGAGCCGAGCACCTTTTCGCTCAAGGCCTTCGGACCGCGCGTCACTGCGACCGCGCCGGAACGAACCAGCTCGATAATGCCGTAATGCTCCAAAAGCCCCAGCAGCGCGTCGATCTTGCCTTCGGCACCGGTGGCTTCGATGGTCAGCGACTCCGGATTCACATCGACCACGCGCACGCGGAACAGACGCACGATCTCAAGCACGTCGGAACGGTTGGATTCGTCGGCAGTTACCTTGATAAGCACCAGTTCGCGCTCCACAGTGGTGTTCGGATCCAAATCCACGATTTTCAACACATGCAGCAGCTTGTTGAGCTGCTTGATGATCTGCTCGAGCGGCACCTCATCCACATCGGCGGTCACCGTGACACGCGAAATGTCAGGACGCTCGGTGGGGGAGACGGACAGCGAGTTGATGTTGAACGCACGACGGGCGAACAGGCCGGCAATACGTGCCAGCACGCCCGGACGGTTCTCTACGAGCACGGAAAGCGTATGGCGCTTGGAACCCGGCTGAGATGCAGGATACATTGGTAGACCCTTCCTTACTACTTACTCGTTTACTCGTTGTCGGCAGCGGCCTTCGGGCGCTGCAGCGGCTTGATTCCGGGCATATAGGTGACATTGTCGTTGGAATCGCCAGCTGCGACCATCGGCCACACCATAGCGTCCTTCCACACGCGGAAGTCGATAAGCACCGGGCGATCGTTGATTTCGTTGGCCTTCTTGATCGCCTCAATGGCTTCTTCTTCCGTGAACGCACGCATGCCGATGCAACCGTACGCTTCGGCAAGCTTCACGAAATCAGGAACATCCACGATTTCCGGCGTATTCTCTCCATCCATCAGATTGGTGGCGGAATAATGCTCGCCGTAGAACAGGGTCTGCCACTGACGAACCATGCCATACACGGAATTGTTCAGCAGCGCGATCTTGACTGGCGTGTGATCGTGGAACGCGGTCGCCAGCTCTTCAGACGTCATCTGGAAGGAACCGTCGCCGTCAATCAGCCACACCGGCTTCTCGCCCTCATGGAAACGTTCGGAACCGACACGAGCGCCGATGGCGGCCGGCAGTCCGTAACCCATGGTGCCAAGGCCGCCGGAGCTCAGCCAAGAATGCGGCTTCTCGAAATCGATGAGCTGCGTGGCCCACATCTGATGCTGGCCCACACCGGTAACCCAAATCGTGTCAGAATCAGCCAGGTCGGAAAGCTGCTTGATGACCCACTGCGGAGCGAGCGAACCATCGGTCGGCTCATCCCACTTGATCGGGTACTTTTCACGCCAATCGTTGATGATCTCCCACCAATGCGAAGTGTCAGGCTTGCCATGCACGGCCTGCTCGCGCTTGATTTCCGGAATGAGATCCTTCAGCACGGTTGCCACATCGCCAACGATCGGCACATCCGGCTGACGGTTCTTGCCGATTTCCGCCGGATCGATATCAATGTGAATCACACGTGCACCCGGAGCGAAAGCGTCAAGCTTGCCGGTTACACGATCGTCGAAACGAGCGCCGATCGCAACAAGCAGATCGCAACGCTGCACGGCACCGGTAGCGGCAATCGTGCCATGCATGCCAAGCATGCCAAGCACCTTCGGATCGGAATCAGGCACAACACCGCGTGCGGGCAGCGTGGTGACGATCGGAGCGTTCGTGACTTCCGCCAGCTCCTGCACGAGCTTGCCGGCATCGGAACGTGCCGCGCCGCCGCCCACATACAGCACCGGACGGTACGACTGCTCGAACAGCTTCGCCGCGTCGGAAAGCACACGGCCGTGCGCCTTCGTGGTGGGGTTGTAGCCGGGCAGAATCATGCGCTGCGGCCACGAATAGTACATATCGCCGGTCTGTGCGGTTTTGGTGACGTCGACCACCACCGGACCAGGGCGGCCGGAACGTGCCACATAGTGCGCTTCAGCCAGCACACGCGGAATGTCCTGCGCACGCGTGACCAGATAGGAGTGCTTGACCACCGGGTAGGTTGCGCCGACGATATCGGCTTCCTGGAAGGCGTCGGTGCCAATGGCGTTCACGCCGACCTGGCCGGTGATGACCACCATCGGCACGGAATCCATGTTCGCGTCGGCGATCGGGGTGATCATGTTCGTGGCGCCCGGGCCGGACGTGACGATGCACACGCCGACCTGACCGGTCGATACGGCATAGCCTTCAGCCGCATGACCTGCGGCCTGTTCGTGGCGCATCAGCACAAAACGGAAGCTGGTTTCATCATTGATTGCATCGTATACCGGCAGAATCGCGCCGCCTGGAACGCCGAAAACATCCTGGACGCCCAGATCTTCCAGCGAACGTACCAGCGCTTCGGCGCCGGTCATCTTCTCGCCGTCAACAATGGTCTGCTTTTCAGTGGTTGCGGCTGCCTTGGGCATGCCGCTGAATGCCTGCAGGGGCGTAGGTAACACCATGTTCCCTCTCATATTCGCTCGTGGAACTTTCTTACAGGGGTATGCTGCCGCGTTTCGGTGCACGCAATCAGCCGAACCCCATCATCGGAAAGCGGCGCAATCGCTTGTGGCGACTTGCGAATCGCAATCCTTCGCTAGTAATCAGTCTATGCTATCGGCTGACAGGAGAATATGCCGGATTCGTGCCATATTCTGGCGTATTGCGTTCCGCGGCGGTATGAGAGGGCGGATTCGTAGCTGCTTGTTATCTACCTGCGACTACTTACTGGTGTTTTCGCCGTTGCTGCCGTTACTTTCGTTGCCGTTGTACTTGTGATGATGTTTGCGATGCTTACGGACGTTTTGTGCTTCAGGCTTGCGATTGTCCAGTGCCTTCCAACCTTCTTCGGCTGCGGCGAGTTGCGCCTTGCGTTTGCTGGTGCCTGTGCCGGTGCTGATGATTTCGTCGCTTTCGCCCAGCATGACGTTCGCAGTGAACACTTGCGCATATTCCGGACCGGAAACCGACATCTGGTAGCGCGGTTCGCCGAAGCCCATGCCATGCGCTTTGACGGTAAGCGAGGTTTTCCAATCGAGGGCTGGGCCTTCCGTCGCGACTTCCGCAAGCGTTTCGTCAACAAGATGATGCACAACGCGACGTGCCTCGTCAATGCCATGCTGAATGAACGTCGCACCGATCAACGATTCGACGATATCGCACAGAATCGAGCTTTTATCAGCGCCGCCCTGATCGCTTTCGCCATGACCGAGCAGAATGTACGGGCCTGCATTGAGCTTTTCGCGAGCGATTTTGCTCAAGGATTCCTCGGAAACGGCTTTCGCGCGCATTTTCGCAAGCTGCCCCTCGTTCATGTCGGGGTGTGCCTTGTACAGGGTTTCCGTGGAGACGAGCTCAAGCACGGCGTCGCCAAGGAATTCCAAACGTTCGTAGTTTTTTGCGCCCGGATTCTCGTGCGAGAAGGATCGATGGGTGAGCGCTTCTACCAGCAGGTCGGGTTCGAGCGTGGTGTCGAGCGCTTCAAGCAGTGCGTTGGCGGTCATCTCGCCTTCGGAAACGGCGGATGCGTCGGCGTTGTTCTGGGTCATAATCGTCCTCGGTTTCGTAGTGGGTATGCGACGGCGAAGCTCGCCGCGCTGTTCGGGACGTTGCGTACGTGGCAACAAGCCAGCGAATCTGGCCGATTGCTATGCAAACAACGATCCCGTTCAGTCTACTCTCCGCCCATGTCGAGGCGGAAATGCAGGGAAATGCGCGGATACTAGGTGGATGCGATACTTGGCGGATGCGAGGTGAGATGGTCGGGTGCATGCGAATGCATATGGCCAAGTGCGCAGCCTGAAATATACAAAACCCTGCCACCCGTCGATGGCAGGGTTTTAATGCTTCATGCCGTTACTCGGCAGCCACTCACTTGGTGTGGATGGAGCGGACAGCCTCGCGGTACACGCGGCCGCGGTAGGCGCCGCAGCTCGGGCAGGCCATGTGCGGCAGCGCCGGAGCGCCACAGTTCGGGCAGGTAACGGTCTGGGCGGCCTTGGCCTTCCAGTTTGCGCGGCGAGAATGAGTATTCGCGCGCGAGGTCTTGTACTTAGGCAGTGCCATTGTGTTTCCTCTGTTTCGTTCGAACGATTGAGCTTAAGCGTTCAGTATCTTAACTTGTGCTCCGTACAAATTGCAAAAACCGAGCAAAATCAGCCCTGCCAGCACCCGGATGAACCTTACTCGTTGCCTTCCAGCCGGGCCTTCAAGCCTTCCAAAGCGGCGAAACGAATATCGGTCACATCGTGATGATGGTCCGGATCCTCGTTCAGATCGGCGCCGCACTGAGAGCACAATCCCAAGCAATCAGGCTTGCACAGCGGCTGCAACGGCAGTTCCTCGACCAACGTGTCGCGCAGAAGCGTCTCAATATCGGCCCAGGATCCGCCTTCAAGCAGCGGATACGAATCCTCCGACTCGTCTTCGCCGGCGATAATGTCGACTTCCTCTTCCTTGACGCCGCCCTTGCCGTTTTTGCCGCCCTTGCCGGACGTAACGCTTGCGGACTTGTCTTCATATGGGAAGAACGAAGTGACGTTCACCGTCCAATCGCGCTTGATCGGTTTCAGACAGCGGGTGCATTCGGCGTGCACGGGGGCACTGATGCGGGCGTTGAAAATCAGGCCGTCGACAATGGAGTCGAACGAGCCGACAACGGTCACATCCGCACCCTCCTCAACGCCGACGATCTCATCGCCGATGCCGCTCGGCGCGGGGAACGTTGCGTCGATTTCCTTGCTTTGCCCGGCTCGCGAGGCGACCTGCGCCACGGAAATCGCCCACGGGGAATCTTCGATACGTGCCATGTTCAGCCTTCCACTCAGCTTTCCGGATAGTCGTTTGCGTCAAGATGCGGCACATGCGTGCTCGCTTCGCGCTGGCGATCATACAGTACGTTCAATCCCGCCTGCACGTCGTTGCCAAGCTTGCCGAGCTGCTGTTGCAGCGTTTCCATCACCGTGGTGCAGTATTTGTCGGCTCCCTGCGTGAGATGGTCGGCCCTGGCTTGCGCTTGGTCGAGAATAGCACGCGCCTTCTGCCGTGCCAGTTCGGTCACGTTTTCCTGCCCGGCGAGGAATTGCGCCTGCTCGTTGGCCTCGCGTATCGTGTCTGCCGCACGCGATTGCGCGGATGAGACGATGGCGTTGGCTTGCGTCTGCGCGCTTTCCAAACGTCGTTCCGACTCACGCATCAACGCCGAGGCGCGTTCCAGCTGCACCGGCATCATTTTCTTCAACTGGTCGAGCTGTTCGGTGAATTCGTCGCGGTCGACGCGCACGCTGCCGGGGAAGAACAGTATCGGTTTCGCTTCGTCCAATGCCGATTCGAGTTTGTCGATAATGTCGTACACGGTGGTGAATTCGTCGCGGCTCAAATCGTTGGAATCGTCCAGCGGCGCGTTGGGATTGAACGTGTTGCGTAAATCCGGCAGATCAGACATGGAAATCAACGGTTTGACCGGCTCGGCTGCGCGTGCCGTGGCTTGTGCCTTCTGACCGGATTGGGCCGCCCGATCGGTCGGGCGTTCGGCGGTCACGTCGTCGTCAAACTGGCTGCCGGCCGGATCGTACGCATTCGTTTCTTCACCCATCATGCCCTCTTTTCATTATTGAGCGCTTCTCCGAGTAGCGGAATCACGCAATCGGGCACCATGCCGGTCACATCGCCGCCGTGACGTGCCACATCTTTCACGATCGAACTGGAGATATGTTCCAAATCGGGCGCCGCCGGCAAAAACAGCGTTTCCACGTCGGCAAGCTTGCGATTGACCAGCGCCATACCCAACTCGGCTTCATAATCGCCATTCTGCCGAAGCCCCTTCACGATAACCGTCGCACCGACCTTCTTGCAATAGTCGGTAATCAGTCCGGTTGTTGAAGCAACCTTGATATTGCGGCAATTCCGCTCTTCAAGCGCCTTACGGATAATCTCAACGCGGGTCTCTTCGGAAAACATCGGTGTTTTCGCCGCGTTCACCGCCACTACGACATGCACTTCATCGAAAAAACGCGCGCAACGTTCGATGACGTCCAAATGTCCGGCGGTCACTGGGTCGTACGACCCGGGGCAAACTGCAATTGTCATAGCCTCAAGCGTACCGCGATTGCGTGAAATTACGCGAAGTGTCGGCGAATATGTGGGTTTTCATGGCTATGATGGAGGCAGTGGTGCCGCGGTTGCGGCGTATTTGAGGAGTTGATTATGGCATGTTCGATATTCGATGATAGCGACGGCTTCATTGACGAGGCCGACCCGGTCTCGCCGCTTTCCAATCCCGACGCGGGTACCGGCACTGCGGTGCTGGAACGCCCCGAAGAGGAGACGAAGCTGGATGATGGCGGCAACGGCGATGCGGATCGTTTCGCGCATTATGTTTCGCGCGATCGCATTGCCGAGTCCCGTCGTACCGGACGCCCGGTGGTGGCGTTGTGCGGCAAGGTGTGGGTGCCGAAGCGTGATCCTTCGCAGTTCCCGGTATGTCCGGATTGCAGGCGTATCTACGATGAAATGATGAATTCCAATTTCTAATCGTTTTTTTATCTCTTTCATCGTATGGTGATCTTGGAATTTCGTTGAAATTTTTGAAGATTGCCGAAAGCGATTACATATAAAAATCTGTCGAGATGGTCTCTATATCGAAAATTATTTTTCGATGATTGAGATTGTCTCGGCAGATTTTTTATTGTTGTTGCGTCTTATATCTGCTGATATATCCGCGTTTAGCGCAACGAAATTTCGTCGATGCGACGCAATTCCTCATCGCTGAACGTGGTGTTCTTCAACGCGCCGATATTGTCGAGCAGCTGCTGCGGGCGGGAAGCGCCGACAAGCACGGAGGTCACGTAACCGTCGTGCAGCAGCCAGGCGAGCGCCATTTCGGCAAGCGTCTGCCCGCGTTCGGCGGCAAGATCGTTCAGGTCGCGGATCTGCTGCAGGCGTTCCGGCGTCAACGCGCTTTCCTGCAGGAATCGACCGTCGTGCGCGATGCGGCTGTCTGCGGGCACGCCGTTGAGATAGCGGTTCGTGAGCAGACCCTGTTCGAGCGGCGAGAACGTGATAAGACCCTTGCCAAGCTTTTTGGCGGTTTTCTTCAATCCGTTGCGTTCCACGGTGCGGTCGAAAATGCTGTAACGGTTCTGGTTGATGATGAACGGCACATGCAGCTCATCGAGGATCGCGGTGGCCTTTTCCAGCGTCGGACCATCGTAATTGCTCAGGCCCACGTAGAGTGCCTTGCCGCTTTGCACGGCGGTTGCCAACGCGCCCATGGTTTCTTCGAGCGGCGTGGAGGAGTCCATGTGGTGATGGTAGAAAATGTCGACATAGTCGAGACCGAGGCGTTCGAGGCTTTGGTCGAGCGAGGCGAGTAGATATTTGCGGCTGCCGAGATCACCGTAGGGGCCGAGCCACATTTCGTAGCCGGCTTTGGTGCTGATGATCAGTTCGTCGCGATGATGATGGAAATATTCGCGCAGCAGACGGCCGCAGTTCTTTTCCGCACTGCCCGGCTCGGGACCGTAATTGTTGGCGAGATCGAAATGTGTGATGCCGTTGTCGAATGCGGTGAACACGATGTCACGCATAGTGGCGTACGGCGTGATATCGCCGAAATTATGCCAAAAGCCGAGCGAAACCGCTGGAAGTTTCAGGCCGCTCTCGCCCACATGATTGTAGGTCATGGAATCGTATCGAGCGGGTGACGGCGTGTAGACGGTGGTCGGTTCAAGCATGGTTCCTCCTTGAAAACTCTGCGTATTCCGCTGTGCGCTGTGTTGCTTGAGTTGGCGCATGTCGTAAGTTTGTCGACGATACTATCGTCGCACTTCAAGTAAACTTGAATGCAAGCATCGTCGATAGTGTGTTTTCCGATGATTGACAATCGCAAGGAATCGCAAAATCGCTAGAAAAACCTAGAAAATCGTAGAAATGAGAAGGGGAATGGCAACATATACGATTCGTGAAGTCGCGCAACGATTCCATGTGCAGGCGTCAACCTTGCGCTATTACGAGGATCAGGGGCTGCTGTGCGACGTGGAGCGCGACGATGCGGGGCGACGCGTGTACACCGACTCGCATATCGGGCGGCTTGAGGCGATCGCCTGCTTCAAACATGCGGGCATGAGCATCGATGAACTCAAACGCTTCTTCGCATACGAAAAAGACGAGCGTGCGCACATTGCGGACATGCTGGAATTGTTGGAATCGCGGCATCAAGCGATTTTGAAACAGCGGGCCGCGCTGGAAGAGGCGTACATGCATGTGTTGCGCAAACTGCACTTGTATCGCGATATTCAGCACAGCATCGAAACGGGGGCGCCATACCCGGATTGGGCGAATTATGATGGCAAGGATTTTCGCGCCGACGATCAGTGAAGTTCGGTGGACTGACGAAGATCAGTGAAGACTGGTTGGCGAAGGGCGGTGACGCCCAGTTGGCGAAAAAGCGGAAAATAAAAGGTGTGGAACCGCAAACTACAGTTCCACACCTTTAGAACACCTAGCAGAACGTCTAATAGAGACTGCTGCGACTCGTTTCAGCCCTACTTCAGCAGAGTGGCCACGGATGGCAGCAGGGCGCGCAACGCCTTGCCGCGATGGGAGATGGCGTTCTTTTCGGCCGGTTCCATCTGCGCGGACGTGAGCTTCTCGCCGGCTTCGACGGCACGCGCCGGCTGATCGTCGGGCACGAACAGCGGGTCGTAGCCGAAGCCATGCTCGCCATGAGGCTCATGCAGCAGCACGCCCGGCATTTCGCCGGTTTCCACGATTTCCTGAGCGATCGCATAACGACCATCGGCGCCTGCGCCTGCTTCGGTTTGCGGCACCACCAGCGCGGCCGCGCAACGGAAACGCGCGGTACGCTTGGCATCCGGAATGTCGGCGATCTGCGCGAGCAGCAGCGCGTTGTTGGCTTTGTCATCGCCATGCTTGCCCGCCCAACGTGCGGAAAGAATGCCGGGGGCATTGCCCATCACGTCCACAATCAGACCGGAATCGTCGGCGATTGCCGGGCAGCCCGTACGTGCGGCCACATCACGGGCCTTGAGCAGCGCGTTCTCTTGGAAGGTCACGCCATCTTCCACCGGATTCGGCAGATTCAGCGAACCGGCCGACACCAGCTCCACCTGATCCGCGTCCACACCCAGGCAATCTTCCAGAATGCGGTTGATTTCAACGAGTTTGCCCTCGTTATGCGTTGCGACGATGATTCTCACGTTCCGATTCCTTTCGTTGCTGTTCGTTACTTCGTTGATGTCGGCTTGCCTGACGTGCGTTTGACGTGCCCTGACTTGCCTAACCTACGATTGGTTTGCGAGGCCAGCCTGCGGTCGGCTTACGTCCGACTTGCAGCCTTCAGTCCTGTGCGAGCGCGGACTGCTGTGCGGCCTGCAGTTCCTTGTTGCCCTTTTCCGCCAGGTCAAGCAGCGCGTTCAACTCGGCGCGGTTGAACGGGCGGTGTTCGGCAGTGCCCTGAATTTCAATGAATTCGCCGGAACCGGTCATGGCCACGTTCATGTCGGTCATGGCCTGGCTGTCTTCGATGTACGGCAGGTCAAGCATCGGTGTGCCATCGATCACGCCTACGGACACGGCGGAAACGCTGTCTTTGATCACGCGCTCGGCGGACCTGATGTGCTTGTGCTTCTCGGCCCAGCGCATGGCGTCCACGAGCGCCACATATGCGCCGGTGATCGACGCTGTTCGGGTGCCGCCGTCGGCCTGCAGCACGTCGCAGTCGATCTGCACCTGGTTTTCGCCGAGCGCCTTCATGTCGACCACACCGCGCAGACAACGTCCGATCAGTCGGCTGATCTCATGCGTGCGTCCGCCGATCTTGCCGCGCACGGATTCACGATCGGTGCGGTCTGCAGTGGCTCGCGGCAGCATCGCATATTCCGCGGTGACCCAGCCCAAGCCGGAGTCCTTGCGCCAACGTGGCACGCCTGCGGTGAACGTGGCCGTGCACATCACTCGCGTATTGCCGCATTCCACAAGCACGGATCCTTCCGGAACATCCGTGAAATGACGGGTGATGCGCACCGGACGCAGCTCATCCACCTTGCGTCCGTCCGTACGAATCATCGTTTCGCCCAACAAGTCTTTAATCGCTACCATCGCTGACTTCTCTGCTTTCGATTGATCACACGATCAACAATCGTTTGTATTTTCCGAAAAAACAGTATCACCAGCCGAAAACCCGTCTTTCCGTCTTGAACTCGCCTCTTGCTGCACCTCAATTTGCCTATCCCAATTTGCGTCGTGCCCGAATTTGCGCGCATCTCACGTTTGTCTCACGTAATACAGGCATGCAAGCACGTATGATGGAACGAAAACCTGTGCTTGGCCACGGCGAGGCCTACACTTATGGTCAGTTTCACCAAAAGTCAGAAAGGCTTTGGAAATGCTGGATTATTCACCTGCACTCATGACCGACATGTACGAATACACCATGCTTGACGCGTGTCTGAGGGACGGCACCGCCAATCGCAAGTGCGTATTCGAGATTTTCACCCGTCATCTGCCGCTTGGCCGCCACTATGGGGTGGCCGCCGGCCAAGGTCGTATTCTTGACGCGCTTGAAAATTTCCATCTTGACGATAATGATCTGAAATTCCTTGCAGATCGCAAAGTAGTGGGCCACGAAACTATCAAATGGCTTGAGAATTTCCATTTTTCCGGTTCGATCAAGGGCTATCGCGAAGGTGAGATGTTCTTCCCGAATTCGCCGATTCTGCAAGTCGAAGGCACGTTCGGCGAGTGCACGCTGCTGGAAACGCTGTTGCTGAGCATTCTGAATTACGATTCCGCGGTCGCGTCGGCCGCGTCCCGCATGGTCAGCGCCGCGAAGGATCGCCCGTGCATGGATATGGGCGGGCGCCGTACGAACGAGTGGGCCGCCGTTGCCGCTGCCCGTGCTGCGGTAGTGGGCGGATTCAAGGGCACGGCCAATCTGCTGGCCGCGCAAATGTATGGCTTGAATGCCATCGGCACGGCCGCGCACTGCTTCACGCTGGTGCATGATGATGAGCGCAGCGCGTTTGAATCGCAGATTGCCGCGCTCGGCAAGAACACCACACTGTTGGTTGACACGTACAACATTGAAGAGGCCGTGAAGACAGCTGTTGACGTGGCCGGACCCGAATTGGGCGGCGTGCGCATCGATTCCGGCGATCTGGCGTCGTTGGCGCAGCGCGTGCGCAACCAGCTGGATGCGTTGGGCGCTACCAACACGAAGATCACCGTTACCAACGATTTGGACGAGTATGCGCTCGCTTCGCTGCAGACCGCGCCGGTCGATTCGTATGGCGTGGGCACCATGCTCGTCACCGGATCGGGCGCTCCGACCTGTGCGATGGTGTACAAGCTGACTGAACGCGAGAATTCCGCTGGTGACATGCAGCCGGTGGCCAAGAAGTCGAAAGACAAGGCCACGGTTCCGGCCGCAAGCTCGCCTTCCGTTCGTACGAGTATGCGCTGGCCGACTGCGAACATGTGATTTCCGGCTCCGAAGAGCAGCTGGCCGCCTATCAGCCGGAAGAAGGCTGGAAGGATCTGCTGGTCGGCTACGTGAGCAACGGCGAAATCAACTCCGATTATCAGGGACACGAAGCCATCGTCAACGCGCATAATTACCGCGCCCAGGCGCTGGCCGAACTGCCGATCGGCGCGCAAAGCCTCATGAAGGGCGACCCGGTAATCCCTACCGAAATCACCGTCCTTTGACTCGTGCTACCATCATGCTGGTTGCGTACGGCAATCAATCTCGTAATCAACCAGCATGAAGGGGTAGGATTACATGCGAGCATTTTTCTCTGGTTACGTTGAGTCCGGAGGCGTTTGACGATTTTTCCGCACATCACGCGGACGGCAACTTCCAACAGACCTCTGCCGCAGGCCGTCTGCGTGCCGGCCAAGGGATCGAAGTGGAATACCTTGGCGTTCAAGAAAACGGCACAATCGTTGCGGGAGCATTATTCGAAACGCATCGCAGCCGCCTTTCCACCTTCAGTGTGGTGCACGACGGCCCCTTGTGTGACTATCGCGATCGCGAATTGACCGAATATTTCATGACCCAACTCAAGCAGCACGCGAAGGCGAAAGGTTCCGCACAGATGGAAATCGTGCCGGAAATGCCATACTGCCTGCATGACTCGCGTGGCGGCGAACTGCCAGCCGACCAAGGTGGTGCTCCTGCTGATGATGCCGTAGAAACGTTGAAAAACCTCGGCTTCATGCATGACGGCTTCACCATCGGCTACACTGCGGTGCCGCGCTGGCGTTACCTGAAAGACCTGACTGGCATTACCGACGAAAAGTCACTGCTCAAGTCGTATGACAAGCGCACGCAGTGGAGCGTGAAACGTGCCGCATCCATGGGCGTGCATGTGCGCGAGCTAGGCGAAGACGAGCTGCAGGTGTTTGCCGACATCGAGCAGGCCACCGCCGAACGCCGTAATTTCGAATATCGCGGTGAAGCCTACTTCCGCAAGTTCAAGCAAGCTTACGGCAGTAAGGCGCACTTCATGGTGGCGCAGATTCACATCGGCGAATACATTGCCGACATGGAATCCAAGTGTGACGCCTTGCGGAAGAAGGTCGATGTGCTGCAGGCCAAGTACGACGAGCATCCGACCACCAAAACGGAACGCCAGCTAGGGGAGGAGTCCCGAAACTTGGCGGCGGCGGAAAAACGTTTGACCGAGGCGGCCGAGTACGCCAAAGACGGTGACGTGCTTCCGGCGGCAGCATCCCTATTCGTGGAACACGCTCGTGAAACGGTGTATCTGTTCTCAGGCAGTGTGGAAAAGTACAAGCCGTTCTACGCTTCCGCGCTCATTCAGCATGATGCCATGCTGCATTTGTGTGTGGAACGCGGTGTGACCCGCTACAACTTCTACGGCATCAACGGCGTGTTCGACGATCCGGAAGATGAGGGTCGTGGCGTACTCGAATTCAAGCAAGGCTTCAACGGGTACGTCGAGGAACTCATGGGCTCATTCGTGCTTCCCGTACGCCCGCTGACCTTCAAACTCAAGACCGCCCTCCGCAAACTCCTGCGCCACTAGCTATTAGCTCACCTTCCGCTTGGAGGATTCTGGGTGGGGCTTATAGGTGCGCGAGGGTTATGTGAACGCTGTTGACAGCGACTGTAGGCCGGACTAGGTTATCGCTTTTGGCGAAAAGGGATTTTAGCCAGTTGGGATAGTGAAAGGCAGTTACGGATCGTGATGCGCGAAGTGAATGCGAGTGAGGAACAAGAGCAAGAATCGTCTGAATGGAATGTGCGCGAGCTGAGCGGTAGTGAGTTTGATGAGCTTTCCGCCGCGAGCAGATACGGCGGATTCCAGCAGACTTCCGAAATGGCGGCATTGGCTCAGTCCGACGGCATGCAAACGCAATACGTCGGATTGGTGGATTCGCACGATGCTCCGGTGGCTGGCGCGTTGGTGGCTTTTTCGCAAGGGTGTTTCGGCGTGGAAGGCTCGTTATGGCTTGGCCCGTTGTGCAATGGGAATAACAGAGAGCGGATGACCGCGTTGACCGAAGGTTTGCGCGAGGCCGCCGAACGGGTTCACGCCATCAGCCTGACGTGCTGGCCCAACCAGGTGTATTGCGTTCGTGATTCGCAAGGCAAGGCCATGGCCGAACCCAATGATGAGATGGTGCGGGAGTACGAGCGGCTGGGTTGGAAGCATGCTGGCTTTACCCGTGGATACGATGCCCTGATGAACCGTTGGAATTACGTCAAGGACTTGAGAGAGTTCTCGAACGCCGGCGAGCTGCTCGCTTCGTATGCGAAGAACACGCGTCGTAACGTCAAGATCGCGCGGAACAGCGGCGTGGAGGTTCGACGCCTGAATCGCAGTGAGCTGAACGTGTTCCACGATATTTGCGAGCTGAGTAGCGAACGCCAGCATTTCGCCAACCGTAGCCTTGATTACTTCGAACGCGTATATGATGCGTTTGGAGACAAGGCCGAGTTCATGGTGGCGGAAGTGCATCTTGACCGCTATTTGCAATCCTGGGAGGAAAAGCTGGCGAAGTTCTCGAAAGACGTGGAACGCTTGGAGCGTTCGCTTGAGCATACGAAGTACCCGGATGATGTGCGCAAGAAGCTCGATACGGCTCAGAAGAACGTGGAGTCCGCACGTCGCCGCATTGAGGATGCGAACGAGCGCATCGCTCGTGATGGCGAGGTGGTGCCGGTCGCCGTAGGTCTGTTCATGTGGCATGAACGCGAGCTGGTGTATTTCTCCAGCGGATCCGACGATCGTTACGCCAAGTTCTACGCGCCCACCGCCTTACAGCATGAGATGATGTCGCGTTGCTTGGAACGCGGAGTGACGCGGTACAACTTCTATGGCATTTCGGGAGTGTTCGACGATCCGGAAGACGATGGACGCGGCGTGCTCGAGTTCAAGCAGGGCTTCAACGGCTACGTTGAGGAACTGCCGGGCGAATTCACGCTTCCGGTGAGCAAGCTGCGCTACGGCGTGAGCGATTTGGCCCACAAACTCCTGCGCCACTAGCTTTAGGGGGTTTCAGCCATGCTTGGCGCGACGCGGATTTGCGTGGGGTGAGACTTTCTGGTACGCTTTATGTCTTGTGCGCGGATGGCGTGTGCTTCCGGGCATTGCCACTTTAGCTCAGTCGGTAGAGCGGCTCACTCGTAATGAGCAGGTCGACAGTTCGATTCTGTCAAGTGGCTCCAGCGCCCTAGATGTGAAAGCATCTAGGGTTTCGCATATCAGGAGCGTTTCGCCCCGATATGGCTACTTGCGCGAGTGGCGGAATTGGTAGACGCGCAGGATTTAGGTTCCTGTGTCTTTGACGTGTGGGTTCAAGTCCCATCTCGCGCACTTTCAGAAAACGGCGGAATTCCGCCAGTTCTTGGTCATTGTAGTCCACTCAATAAGCCTTTTTGAGAACATGTTGAAAACATTTTGCCCGTTTGCGTCCCAATTCTTCCACTGACTGGAGGATTTGGGACGTTGGGGAGCTTGTTTGCGGGTGGATTCTTCCACTGACTGGATAATTTGGGACGGTGGCAGGCTTGTTTGCGGGTGGATTCTTCCAGCGGGTGGAGGAATTGGGGCGCTGAGGGGCGCGTGAGCGGAGTGTTTCTTCCAGTGGGTGGAAGAAACAGGACGGTGATGGGCGGCTTGGTGGCAGGGGATGCTCCTAAGATGGCTTCGGGTAGGAAGAGAAAGAGATGATTAGGGATTAGGGGAGTGTCGTGTCTGCGCTGATTCAGCCTGTTGCGCTACTGCTGATTATTCTCGCCGGATACTTGTTCAAACGTGCCGGCCTGTTCGAAGATCGCGATTACCGCATTATGCAGACCATTATTTTCAATCTGGTGCTGCCAGGCGCGATCGTCTATTCGTTTGCTACGAATCCGCATGATTCCAGCATGCTGTTGATTTCGCTGTTCGGCCTGATTGTTGCGTTCATTCCGCCGGTCGTGGTTTTCTTGACGTCCCGCCACCGACCGGTGCAGAATCGTGCGTTCATGATGTTGAATGGTTCCGGCTTCAACGTTGGCTGCTTCTGTTTCCCGGTGGTGCAGGCGTTTCTTGGCACGGGCGCGATCGTGCCCGCCGCCATGTTCGACATTGGCAATTGCGTAATGGTTGCCGCCGGTACGAATGTGATGACGCAAACGCTGCTGCACATCAAGCCTGGCATGCCGCTTACCGAACAGTATCAGGGCAATGCGCCCACGCTCCCGTATGTGAAGCCGAAAGACAAGGATGCCAAACGTCTTGCCCGCAAGGCGTTGGCCCGCAACGTGTTCAAGGGTTTCTTCGGTTCGGTTCCGTTCGACACGTACTTGGTGATGATTATTCTCACGCTCGCTAACGTGAAGATTCCTGACATTATTGCCGCGCTCGTGCAGCCGCTTTCGAACGCGAATTCGTTCTGCGCAATGCTGATGGTGGGCATGCTTATGGATTTGCCATCTGGCAAGCAGGATGTGCTTCAGTTGTTGAAGGTGATTGGCTGGCGACTGCCGTTTGGTATTGCGTTTGCTACTGCGGCTTGGCTGCTGCTGCCGTTTGGCGCTGAGATTCGTGAGGCGGCTGCAATGTGTTGTTTGGCGCCGATTGCAGTGTTTTCCACGCTGTTTACCGACAAGGTGCTTGGTAATGCGAAGCTTGCTGGTTTTACGCTGTCGATTACTGCGATTATCAGTTTGCTGCTGATGACCGGCGCTCACTTCTTGTTCGTCGCGCTCGCATAAGAGCGGCAAGGAGATCTTTACCGGGTGCGGGAGATTGTTTGTGACCCCGCAGAGCACGAAGTCGTTGAATGCTTGCTTGCTGGTAGTTGCAGTGCCGTTTTCTTGTCGTTCACTGCATAATGCGATCGTTTCGTTTATTACATGTTTGGAAGTGTTACGAAGACTTGCGCCGGAACCATGCATACGATTTCAGTAATCGTCGAAAATGCGCATGTCGAAGACGGAAGGTTGTCGGAACCGCGCTATATTGCGAATCTTGGCGAATGTGTTAACTCAGGAAATATTTTTGTGTTGTTCTGTCTTCTTTTGTGAGTATCTTGTGAGGTGAAGAGATACGGAATGCGACACGCGGAAATCCGCAGAGAAGCCGCAATCGCATCCGCTTCATAGTGATGATGAAAGGACCTATACACCATGGCCATCAATCCTCCTGTTGACGCCACCAAGACCCCGGAGTGGGCCGCACTGCAGAAGCACTACGATGAGCTGCAGTCCGAAGGCATCAGCCTCAAGCAGTGGTTCGCCGATGACGCCGAGCGCGTCGAGAAGCTGAGCTTCGACGCGGGCGACCTGCACTTCGACCTGTCCAAGAACCTGATCAAGCCGGAAACCCTGCAGCTGTTCGCAGACCTCGCCAAGGCCGTCAAGCTCGACGAGCGCACCAAGGCCATGTACACCGGCGTGCACATCAACAACACCGAAGACCGCGCCGTGCTGCACACCGCACTGCGCCGCCCGGCCGAAGACGAAGGCAAGTACATCGTTGACGGACAGGACACCGTCAAGGACGTGCGCGAAGTGCTCGGCCGCATCTACGCATTCGCCGACAAGGTTCGCTCCGGCGAATGGACCGGCGTTTCCGGCAAGAAGATCGAAACCGTCGTCAACATCGGCATCGGCGGTTCCGACCTGGGTCCCGTCATGGTGTACGAAGCGCTGAAGCCGTACGCTGACGCAGGCATCTCCGCACGCTACATCTCCAACATCGACCCGAACGATCTGGCCGAAAAGACCAAGGGCCTCGACCCGGAGACCACCCTGTTCATCGTCGTTTCCAAGACCTTCACCACCCTGGAAACCCTGACCAACGCTCGCGAAGCCCGCACCTGGCTGCTCGACGCCCTCAAGGCCGCCGGCGCAGTCGACGGCTCCGACGAGAAGAACGCCGAAGCCATCAAGAAGCACTTCGTCGCCGTCTCCACCAACCTGGAGAAGGTCGCCGAGTTCGGCATCGACCCGGCCAACGCCTTCGGTTCTGGAACTGGGTTGGCGGCCGCTACTCCGTGGACGCAGCCGTCGGCACCTCCCTCGCCGTGGTGTTCGGACCGGAACGTTTCGAAGAGTTCCTGCACGGCTTCCACGAGATCGACGAATACTTCGCCAACACCCCGTTCGAGAAGAACGTCGTCGTGCTGCTCGGCATGCTGAACGTGTGGTACCGCAACTTCTTCAAGGTCGCCTCCCACG